>Ga0181349_1001114_pt1 | contig 11467 bp, 8 predicted proteins | sample Su13VDMM110SD_FD_130106 | JGI IMG/M metagenome (GOLD analysis project Ga0181349, IMG submission 130106) | Freshwater viral communities from Lake Michigan, USA - Su13.VD.MM110.S.D | ecosystem: Environmental > Aquatic > Freshwater > Lake | place: USA: Michigan | collected 2013-07-16 | reverse complement strand
CTATCTCTAAATCAAAATTTATTGTTTCGCTATGGTTTATAGCAATGATATATCCTTTGTTGTCGTTTTCAAAACGAAGATATATTGCGCATATACTATTTTCAACAGGGTGTAGATTATGAGAACATGGGATTACATCAACATAAGCTACTTGATGCTTAATGCGACAAAGGGTTTCTATATGTTTAATATCTTCTATAAGCCAGTACATGCTTTAAAGATACTAAATATTTTTTAAAATTCCAAGTTTAAATTAATAACTACTACCCCCACTATTACTTCCCATATTATTACTTCCCATATTATTACTTCCCATACTATTACTTCCTCTACTTGAATTATTTGTTGATGTTAAATTATTAAGGTTTTCATAATATTTTGTAAAATCATTTTTAAAATATTGAGAAAAACCATACCATTTTAAATCTTTTTCAATTTTTAAAACAGATGAATAATTTGTATTAATGAATGGTCTTAATCCCTCTTCATCACGTGTGTTCCAAATAATACTAGCTGGGGTGTATAAATCCCAAGCTATTTTAGATTCTTTATTTTGAAGTTGTGTAAAAGTATTTTTATCTATTTCTAAATATATTAATTCATTAGTTTTTTTACAAAAATATCGTGTAAAATAACCATTTTGTCTATCTTGTTCTGTAGGATAAGTTAAGTTTGGTGTTGGAATAATTCGGGATTTAAATGAATTTTGGTATTGAGAAGTACCAAATTCTAAAGGGTATAAAGTTCCGTCTGGGTAAGTTATTCCATCATTTACTAGAGTTATTGTTTGGTTTAAGTTTTGGTTTAAATTAGAATTAACTATTTCTAAATCCTTTGAAAATGGTGATGAATCAGGGCCATTAATAGGAATTAATCGAAAATTTTTTTCATTGCTAGGATTTTTCCCAGTATATAGATGTCCAGTAGAGATTTTAAAATAAAATCCAGTATAATTAGTTTGATTTTGTGCATATACAAGTTCACCTCCGTTTGTATAAAGATTTGTTTTAATTTGGGATTTAGGATAATATTGCATGTTAATAAATATTTAAAATATAACTTTACCAAAACCAGTAACACTTCCAAGACCAACATTAGGTTTATACTTAGTTGCACCACCATCTCTGTCATCGTTGTTAGCTGAAGTATTACCTCCTATGGTTGATAGTCCTGTTAATTTCCCATTAGTTACTTTTGTTGCTACAACTATTTCTATATGATTCCCGTCAGGATAGCGAAACATAACCATATCCCCGGGTTCTGGAAGTTTAGTGCCTGATTTAGCCTGTGACTTAGTAATAGTTTGGCCTAATTTTCGAAACCCATCAAAAGTGGCAGATACTCCAGGGGTAAGAGGTTTACCGTATGCACCTCCTCCTAATTTAGTATTCCAAATAGATTGATATGAAGTAGTAGAAGGAACTAAAGCATTTCCTGTTGTATATGCTTCTGTCCAACATAAATTAGTAAACCAATTACACCAAGGTTGACCTTCTTGCCATGGATTTTTTAAATCTAACATTTTAGTTTCAAATCTAGGGTCATACCATCCTTCATTCCATTTTCCATCTTTTGGTGGTGGTGGGGGAAGTTCATATTGACCTACATATGAAGCAGCTATTTTAATTATTCGTTTTCTTAAATCATTTGATGTGCCTGAATCAGTTACTATTTGATCAATTGCTGCTAAAGTTAATGCATCCGGTGATACTGGTCCATTTGGTCCAGCAGTTCCATATGTTCCTAGTCTTTTAGGACCAGTTCCTCCACGGGTAACAGCATTTACAATTTTTTTAAAAGCTGAGACAATAACTTTGGCTTGTTCGGCGCCTGGTGCTGCTTTTTTAATTTGTTCGGCTATTACACTAGGATCAATTACGAGAGAAGATAAATTAGAGGTTTTTGGCATAACAGTAGCTTCTATGTCTGTTTGCCAATCATTATCGGACAATTTATGGGTTACACCAGTTACAATTAAATTTACATTATCACCATATGCTTTAGGTAAAAAACGAGTATCAACATGTAATACATTATATATTTTTATCCCCGATATTCCATCCATTGTAAAACTAATTTTAAAAGGGATAAATCCTACAGTACCACCTTGTTGTTTTTTATTGGAAGATATTAAATATTTATAGTATTCTGTTCCAACAGATAAATTAGTAGAAATAGCATCTTCAGATAGTTCACCTAATTCAGGAGAGGTACCATTAATACCTGATAAATCACCAGTAAATCCATAACATAACGATACTTTAGATAACATTTCAGTTGTATAATTAGTAACCGCTTCATCTAATCCTCCATCGGGAAGTGAGTTTTCGTTTCCTGGGATATATTTTTCTTGAAATCTGTCTGTTAGACCCGAATTCCATCTAGAAAATGCTGTAGCTTCTGTTCCTTTAACATATCCTCCAGCAGTTGCTCCAATTGTGATCATAGTAGCATATTCCGGGGTAATAGCTGTTTTTAAATCAACTTTTCTAACAAATGTTGATTGTATACCTTTATATCCATACAATTGAAGAAAATACGATCCATTTTTAATTCTGCCCGGGATAGGAGTTGTATCTATAATACTAAGAATATTAGTTTCTTCATTTACAGTAGGTTCTAGATTATTTATTCCCCCTAAAGCTTTATTTAAACCATCACATACAACTTTTAAAAAATTATATACACTAATATCTCCTCTTTCATCTGTATTTGAAGTTAAACTTTCTAAAATAAATTCAAAGTTTAAATAAATATTCATGGTATGCGCTTGATTTTTTAAAGTCGTTGCTGAAGAAAAGTCTTCAACTAAAAAACCATCTAAATTTGTAAATACTTGTACTGTTGAGGATATCTTTTGAAATTTATTATTTCTTACAATGCATACTTTAGGGTCTAATGAAATTTGATTAGGTAAAGAATACATAAAATTAGTATATTGACTAATATTTATATCAAATATAGGAGGATTATCATAATGAGAGGGTTTCTTTGTATCAATTTTTGGGAGAAGTTCATCTCTAATATATTTTAATAAAGCTCCAAATCTTAAATAGTATTGGGGAGGTTTGCTTGATAAAAAAAATACATCTTTATTTCCAAACATTAATATAGGTGAATCTGTTGATATTATAGCAGAGGTTTTTGGCAAACCTATTATAGAAATGTCCCTTTGTAAATAACTATCTAGCCCATTAGCTCTAAATTGGGTTTCAAGTTCAAGTTCTTTTTGTACTGCTTTTTCAGCTGCGTCTAGAGAATCAAATGTTGCTTCAATACTAGCAAATCCATTTGGGATTGGGAGGGGTTTAGCTGCTAGTAATCTAGTATTTTCCCTTTCGATGTCTCCATCGAAGCGAGAATCATACGCATAAAACCTAAATGTAACTTGAGTAGAAGAAACAACTGGTCCTCCTGGTTTTAAGAATGCACCAACAGGGATTAGTGTACCGTCACCTTGTTCAATAGCTACACTATCTGAGGTTAAAGGGGGGGTTAAAGGGGCGGTTAATGCTTGTGATGTGGGAAGGATTGATGTTAAGGTGGATGCGAAGGATGCATTTAAGGAAACTAATGAGATTGCTTCACGGTTGACATATTTCCAACACCATAACATTGATGATATGGCATTAGCTGTTTTATTGTCTTCTACTATATTTGATTCTTCTTCTATTGCTGGGTCACCTAACATGGTATAATTTATTTATTTATCCAATTTATTAATTTTTCATTTCTAGTAAATCCAGGAAATTTTTTCTTAAGAGAATTTACTACAGTATTAATATATAGTTCAGTATCATTACTATCACTAGGAGGGGCATAAATATAATAGAATTGTTCCGCATTAACATTAATTTTTTTTCCTGCTATATCTAATGAAGCTGGTACCTTATATTTAAGTCTATATGCTTTTGAATCATTTCCTGAACCATTTGTTAGAGTTCCTGGGTAGTCTCCATTACTCCATTTAATAAGGAAGAATTGAACCATAGCTTTAGCTCCTAATTCTTTTGTAGAAAATTTAGCAAATCCTCCTACCTTAGTTGCTCCTGGGTCTAGATTTGGGTAGTTTGCTCCTCTTAAGTTTCCTGGGTTGTTTTGTCTGGTGGCTAGATTTTTTGCAGGTCCATATCCTTCAATAGTTCCTTGTATTAAAGCCCATTCATATAAGAATGTTCCTGGTGTGTATCCTGCATCTTTAAGTACTGTGGCTAACTGTTGGTTGCCCGATACGGTGGCGCCTGTGTTTGCAACGGTGGGGCCTGTGTCTGTAACAGTAGTGCCTGTGTCTGTAACAGTAGTGCCTGTGTCTGTAACGGGGACATCTGAGGTTGATGGGGTTAGTTCATTAGTAACTTTTAAAATAAATGCATTAAGTTGTTTATTTGTTGGAATATTTAATTTTAAAGATTCTATTACATCACCTAAACTTATTATTGTTATCTCGGCATCATATGAACCATCGGGGTTAAAAGACCAATTAAAATTAGATACTTTACCTAATAATGCATCATAGTTTCCATTATATTTATCTCTATACTGGGTTATAAAGGGAAGAATATCTCTATAAGATCTGTTACCCCCAAAAGCTGAATTAAAAAAAGTATTTTCTAATAATGTACCTTCAACTAATAGTTTGTTATGTCCATTAGAGGTAAATAAGCTATTTCCCCATTCTAATAAAACAGTATACCCTAATCTTAAATAAAGTACATCAATTATGTCAAACTGTTGTCTATTGTTAATTTTTATTTTAACTGTAGCTTTTTTTAATGAACCTCGATTTAATGTTTTAACATCTACACTTGTAATACCGGGCATAGGGGAATAACCATAATCTCCATAGGTATAAGAACTATTACGGTGGTCACCGAGGAATCCGTCTTTTTGTTTTAATCCTTGAGTGCTTGATTTAGATGTACCTGCAAATAAGACATTAGCCTTGGCTAACCCCATACCTTCAAAGGAGGTGGATAATCCTAATTCTGTTAATTTAGATCCAGAAATAGAAACTCCCGATGCTAATGATATCCAAGAAGAATTTGCATTTAAAACACTAATTTGATCTGTATTCCTGTTGGTAGACTTTCCACTACCATGCAATACTTGTCTTGCATTGATTTGGTCTACTACATATCCTTCTATTTCTTGTCCTATTACACCCATAACTTATATTATTCCATTTAGTAATTCATATTGAGATGTTATACTAAATAATCTTTCAAACGAAGGAATCCTTATTTGGGCTCCTGGAGAGGGAAAGATTGAATTTGAATCTTGTGATGGATTTGCTCTATTTATTACCCACCAATATGATGAATCACCATAATAGTTTTGAGCTAAAATATCATATCTATCTCCTTGTGTAGTATACACATAAATATCTGTGGAATCAAGGAAAATTGTAGGGTATTTTACATTAACATACCTTAATTTTGGGTTTGATTCTGTGTTTGTTATTGTAACTCTTTGGTATCGATTCATATACAGATTTTATGTGGGGATTAAAAAACTAAATCTCCTGGGTCACCTAGAACTACATCTGGGTTAAAATTGCTGTCCCCAACTGATGGTTGTGCGGTATAACCTATTGTATTTTCATTAACTAAGCTTTTAATTGGGATTGAACTTCCATCGTCAAGATCAAACATAGCGTCTTTTTTCCTAGCAACAATAACATCATCAGGATTAGATTTAATTTCATGATATGGTTTTAATAAATTAATATATCTTTGATCTCCATATGTGTTTTTATCTTTTAATGGGTTGGGATCTTGTATCCTTCCAGAACCTTTTGTTGGGGTTATACTCATGATTTCAGGCCTAAATGTGTGGATAGGGGTAAATTTCATTGAAACTTCTATCATGTGGGGTACTTCTCTTACAGTATCATCATTAAATTGTTTGCCAACCCCCTTACCTGTTCCACTACTATCTTTAAGAGGAATTGATATTTCCCATGGTGCTTCTTTTGGAACATCATAGTCTAAACTATTTATTACTCCAGGAAGTTCAAAACACCAATCACCTACTGTAAGATATGCAATGTTTCCTCTTAAATATCCTTTAGATGAGTATGATGGGGCTAATGAAGAAGCTAAAAAATTTAATTTTTTATACATTGGTATAAGCTCTTGTTTTGACAACGCTGCTACTGTAAATGATAAAGTAATATCTCGGGAAAATCCACTATATTTAAAAAACTTTTCACCTCTTCCCATATATTCTAAAGATTTCCAATCTGCCCCATATGAATCGGAGAAGGAATTTAGAAATGCTCTAAAATGGATGAAATATTTTTGTTGGGTATCATTATCTAATATAGCTATTCTAAATTTAATTAAATCATTTTTATATTCATCTTTTGGTGTTACACTAGGAGATTTATATATAGGTAACGCGTTTATAAAATCAATAGGTTTATAGTTACCTAATAAATCTTTTTTACCTCTAATATAATTAGATCTATCTCCTTTTTGTCCCGGACTACGTAAACCTATTCTTCCATACCCTGTTGAATTTGCTGATGTTGATGCAAAATCGGATTCCATCATATACCTTGTATAACTTGGGGATAAACTTAAAAATGTGTTATTATAATTTGGTGTTATTAGAAGTTGATCTCGAAAATCTTCTTTAGTATCGCTATCTCTATTAAGTATTTGTTCATTTAAATTTAATTGGTCCCAAGTTTGAAAATTGTTTGCAGAATTAAAGAATAATTCATTTGGATTAAATGGTTGGATATTATTTAAATTATTATATGATACGAGATAATCTGAAATTCCAAATAACTCCTCCTCTGTGGTGGATGTTTTATATCTTCCCGCATATGTTAAAGAAACACTACCATAACCATTTGGCATATATGTTTTACCAAATATATTAGTTGTTTTATATTCTACTAAACGTCTGCCATAGCCATATTCTTCATAAGGGTTTGTCATATTTATACCGGTTCTAAGTATCTCTCCGGTGTTTGAGGTAGCAAATCTTATATTAGTATTTCCTATTCCTAGAACAGAATTAGGACCTCCTCCATAAGAATATAAAATAGGATCTGAACCAATTGCTGGGTAGGATAGGTTTAGTCCTTTAGTATCCCATAAATTTAATAATCTATTGCTATAAACTTCCCTAGCAACATTTTGTGAATAAAACTCACCTTCTATTCTATTTTCCGTTGCTGTTAAAGCCCGTTCATGTGCTACTCCTTCTCTTTGTTCTTTTCTATTTAATCTTTTACCTGCTTGTTCATCCCTATAAGTATCCCATTTTTGTAAAAAAGTATTAACTTTATTTTCAAGTTTATTTAACAAAAATTGCTTTTCATCAGCAAAAAATACATCACCAACGTTAGGGAGATTTACTTGAGTTTTTGGTCTATATTTAACTTCGTGAGTAGTTTTATCTATTTGTTTTTCTGTAGCCTTAATTCTGTTTCCTTCACGGAGATTTGCCCTGTCTTCTTTCCTATATAATGATTCTGGGACTGTTGGGGGTGCGTGGTTGGTTATTTCTTTGTTATTTTCAGTAGCTACATCTCCATATCTTTTAATTGTAGCTGAATCACCAAAATCATTTGGAAATAAATCCTGAAATGGGTCTAAACCTTGTTTATTTATATGCCCTCCGGCCCATACGATTCCGGCTTCAGCTAATGTAGATAATGGAGTATATATTCCTTCATTTAAAGCTCCTCCAGCATAACCTAAACCTTTAGAAGCTTCAGTTTTTGTGCCTATTCGAGAAAGTAAATTTTGTTTTGCGGTAAATAAAAGTCCACTTGGATTTTTAAAATCAAAAAAATACTTTGTTAAACGAGCTACATCCTCAAGTGCATTTAACGGTGCTGAAATTCCTCCACGTAAAAGAAAATCACTATTTAAAGCTGGGGTGTTAGGTCTATCTATTAGGTTTTTAATATATGGTTGGTTACTACTTCCCCCACCTGGTCTATCTTGACCAAATCTGTATGATTTCATACCGGAGGTTTCCCCATTACCAACATATCCTTTATCAGTATAAAACTTAAAGTTTATTGGGTTTGTAAGGAGAGTTAAAATACCCATTTAATATATTTTTATCCTGGTAAATTGTTTAAGTAGGGTACTCCTTGTCCCCCTGGTGTGGGTGAAGGGATGGTACCATTCATATCTAATAAAGATGGTAATGGAATTTGATTTCCTACTCCATCATTATATGAGTTATATTCTGAGGTTACTTGATTTGCATTAGCACCATTCAATGAATATCCTGGTTGGCCACCATCTGAATGTAGTTTAGATTGTTGTGTTGCAAGAGGGTTTGTTGATGGAGTAGCTCCATCATAACTTGTATAAGCAGACCCTACTGTTGTTAGTGTAGTTAAAATTCCCATGATTGTTATGTTTTATTATAAATATTAAATATTATGACATTTTGTAACTATTTTTTCTATTTTCATCTCCTTGTGTATTTGGATTAGCACCTGTTGTAGCTTCAATTACTTTTTTACCGTCAATAGATACATTTATTGGTCTATTAGCTAAAGCATTTATAGCCGCTATTACTGCTGACATATCACCACCTTCGGATTTTACTTTAATTTCACCTTTACTACCCATTTGGGTAGATTTGCCTGGTTCTGATTTAACATCATTTCCAAATAAATTTGTACCCGCAATAACTGTGTCTTTATCGTTTAATTGTATTGCTCCTTCTGGTCCTAATAAAGTACGTTTACCATATCCTGGAGGAGCTGACATTACGTCATTCCCTTTCATCATGGAATACATTAATCCCCCTACGGCAGCTAAACCTGCTGCTATTGCTACGGTAGCTACCCCCAAAGTTAAGGCTTCAGCCGCTGTTACTTCGGCAATTGCTCTAGCTGTAGAAAGTCCTAATGCTATTCCTAATTGGGCTATCACTTTTCCTAACCCCATTAGCATATTTCCTGCCATTATTGTTGCTATTAAACCAAATACTGTATATACAACTCCAGCATTTTTCATCATTGTTCCTAACATACTTAATATAGTACCCATAGGGCCATCAACTATACTAATAAAAATTTCTTTAATATGCTCTATAGTTTGAGCAAATTTTTCAGCATTTGATTGTTGTTCATATTGTTTAGCTAATTCCTTATCACCAAGTTCTTCAGCAATTTGGGCTTCTGTCATACCTTTATCTCTCATTGCTTGGTATGCTTCTAATGCTGTTTGTCCTTCTGTTGCTCCTAATTTAGCTAAAGATTCTTTATCTATTAATGATTGAGCTAATTCATCACGTTGCATCCCCACAGCTTTTGCTATAGCCTCTTGTTGAATAACATTCATTTTTCCAAAATCAGCAGCTGATCCTACTTGAGCTGCAACTTCTGCTGCGGCCCCTGCTATATCACCATTTAAAGCTAATCCTCTGGCGCGTTCTAAGTTTAAATCTTTACCAGTTAGTAATTCAGCACTTAATTCATTTTCAATAGATGATTCAAAATCAAGTAAGCTATTAGACATTTTTTCGGCTTGTTCTAAATTCAAACCAAACTGTTTAGCTTGCACTGCTGATCTTGCTAATTCATTTGCACTTCCTCCTAATGATAATTTTAAAGAAGCTGATGCTTTTGATATATCTTTTAATATTTGTTTTTCATTAACTACTAATTTATTACGAGATGCATATGCTTTAGCACCACCTAAAATTTCAGCAGTATTATTTTCTAATGATTTTCCATTAACTAATGATAATTGTTGGATTCCCGCTAATTCTTCATTAGTATAACCAGCTTGTTCTCGTAATTTAGTAAACGTTTGTAAATCTTCCTTATTTAACTCAGCATTAGTACCTAATTGAGCTCCAATAGCTGCTTGGGATTCCATTAGAGTTCTAGCATTTAATGATAAATCTCCGGAAGATGCCGCCATTGAACTATAATGTTCTCTAGCTTTAAGAGCATCATCATATGACATGTTTTGCGATTTCGCAAAATCACCTGCTGATTTATCTAATTCTGTAAATATTTTAAATATGCTTGTAAGTATAAATAAAGGATCTGTCATACCACTTACTATATCCCCTCCTACAGCCTTAAATCCTGCACCTAAAGCCGCTAATTTACCTCCTCCAGCTTCAATACTTTCGCGCATTTTTTGTATAGCATTATCAGCATCAATAAATTGACCAACTATAGGAACTTTATTAATTCCTTTCAGTAAGCTACCTGTAATCCCCATTGTGGAGTTTATATGTTCTTCTAATTCAATTTGATCATTTAATTGGGTATTAAATTGTCTAATAAACCCATTATTGTTAGAGATTTCATTCCCCAATTCTGTTTGGGCTATTAATAATTTATCTAAACGAATATTTTCATCCTTTTCAAGTTGACCTTTGATTTGTAAACTAGCAATTTCTTCATTAACTAATTTTTGGGATAGTGTTAGATCGTTTACTTTTTCAGCAGTTTTTTTCTTTAAATTTTGTAATTCTTTTACCGATAAAATAGAGATTCCTTGTTGATGGCTTTGTAGTTTAGCTGCTAAACTAGATAAATCTGAAAATGCTTTTTTTGATTTTGAAAGTCCACTGTTCATGTTTTTCATTTCATCAACAATTCTAGAAAAACCTTCTCTAGCTCCTGAAATATCAGAAACATATTCTGACCAATCTTGTCTTAAAGATTTGACTATTCGTTCAGCATCAGAAAGACTTCCTGTAAAATTAGAAAAACTCGTGGCTTGTTGAGTGTCATTTAACTGTTTAGACAGTTTAATCCCTTCTTCAATAAGTTTATTTAATTGATCTTGTTCTTTAGGAGTTAAAGCCATTTAAAGTATTTTATTATAAATATTAAATAACAATGTTTTTAGCTGTATTTTGGTGGGTTTTTGGAGTTATAAGCTTTTTGCATTAGCTCTGGGGCTTTGATGGTACCATCAGCATTGATTACTGTTTGTTTGCCGGAATTGTTTTTTCCTTTGTTTTCTATAGCATCTTTTTCTTCCGTGTAATACTTTTGAATTTGGTTAAAGGTAAAACGACGAAGCCATATGGGCATATTGTAAACTGTATGCCAATCATATCCTCCTTTTCCATGGAAAACGATCTCATGTATTTGTGTAAATATAGCAGCCCTAGATTGAGGGGCTATATCATATGTCAGGCCAAAAAAAGTTAATCCCAATTGGGATATTGATTCTATTACTATTCCCGCCGGGAAAAAAAGTTAGATCAACATCAGGTTGAATCTCACGAATATATTCTCTTAATGCCCGTGAATCTTGGGCTAAAAAGGCAACATCGACAAATTCTCGTATATCCTTTTTTTCTCTCATTCCTTCTACTGAAGTAATTATATACTTTAAACGAGTTGATAATTCTGGTGAAGCATCCTTATTTATTTTTTTAAGTCCTTCTAACTCACGATTAATATCCTGTTCGTCTTTATGGGTTAAAAGTTTAAAGGTAATAGAATTTTTAGATT
>Ga0181349_1001113_pt1 | contig 11469 bp, 12 predicted proteins | sample Su13VDMM110SD_FD_130106 | JGI IMG/M metagenome (GOLD analysis project Ga0181349, IMG submission 130106) | Freshwater viral communities from Lake Michigan, USA - Su13.VD.MM110.S.D | ecosystem: Environmental > Aquatic > Freshwater > Lake | place: USA: Michigan | collected 2013-07-16 | reverse complement strand
TCTAGCGTTACCAAAATGTTTGGCACGTGCCACATGATTTCCACGTAGTCGTTTGCTGCGACTTCCACAAACGAAGAGCCTTCGGCCAGCAGGTGCGCGGGCAAGCCGGTGCTCTTTCTAGATGGAACACTGTATTTGTGATTAGACAGCGCGATGTTGGTGCCGTTTTTCCTTAACCAGATATTTACTATTTCTGTGTCATTCACAGGGTTATTGAACTGCACAGCGTAATCTAGCCTGTAAATACCAGCCTCCGCGAAAGTAATGCGCGTGCTGCTTACCAGCGACACACCATTCAAGAACGCGCTGGCGTCGAACTGCACTGCGTAGGCTGCCGTGGTAGATGCAGCGGTCTGGGTAGCGGAGCTTGTGAACTGCCCCGTGGGAACTATGATACCCGTCCCGTTGCCGTAGAAGTTATCGGCACGGTAGGACTTGGCTTGGTTGGGTGTCAGGGCGTCAAGCTGGGAGAAGTAAAGCTCCAGCGTACGCAGGAACTGGCGGAAGAACAGCGGGTCGTACTTTTCGGGCGGGTTCGGAAGCGGCGAAAACTTGAAGAGTTCCAGAGCCATATTAGCGAGCCCCGTCCTCGCGCACGTCCAGACGCGGGGTGCCTAGGTTCCAGTGCACGCCCAAATCAGCCGACGACACCTTGATCGACATCTGCCTCGCGCGGGCGCGGATGAACACCTGCTCCGTATACTGGTCCACGGCGGTCTCTATAACAGCCCTTGAGTCCTGAGCGTCGCCGCGTTCCGCGTTGCCGGGGAAGTTTCTTGACCGCACAGCCATCATGACAGACGGGCTTTGCGCGGAAGAGCCAGAGAACTTCACATCGGGGATAAGCCTGCGGGACAGCATGAACTTGTCGCCGTCGCCCAAGTCGAAGTCGTTGGACTGGATGTAGGACTCCATAGGCAGCACGCCGTCGTCCACGCCGTCCTCGTGGTTGTAGAGAAACCCGGTTTGGGTTGATACAACGCCGCCGTTAACAGGCTGGCCACCGTCAGCCGCGATGGGTCCAGTGAACAGCTGGGAGTCCATCCAAGCCGTGCGGGCAATAGTGCCGTAGTACCAGAGTTCTTCCACGTAGTTATAGATGACGTAGCGGTCGTTATACGTCGCGTCGGCACTGGGGTAGAACCACCAGATTTCGTTCCACTCTTCGTTCGTGCCAGCGACGATCTGGTCAAGCTGGTTCTTGTTGATGCTGTCGAAGACGTGGTTGAGCAGGGTGCACTTCAGCGTGGTTACGCGCCCTGAGTAGGTGTAGAACTTGTCACGGCCCATCCAGTAGACGACGTTTGAGGCCGAGGTACGCGCGCGAGGCGACGCGATGGTGATGTCGTTGGCGTACTCCTGCAGCCCGAACACATCCGTAGTGCCCAGAAACTGAAGCGAGTAGAGGCTGACATCGGTCCACACCAGCGTCTCTTGGCGTGTGGGCATGGCCGTGATGATGCGCGAGCCGCGCGAGACCCGGATGAAGCCCGCCGAGTTGGTGACTGTCGGCGTCCAGTCAGTAGGCGTGTCTTGGTCAGCCCAACGGATAAGCAGTGGGTCGAAGTCGTCCGGGTTGGTGCTGCCATACGGAACTGCACCGAAAGCAAGTATGTGGCGGTCCTGCTGCGACATCATGATCTGGGTTATGACGGCAGGCACAGAGTTGGGGTCGTGCCCCGAAGCGGCAGCGTGAGCCTGTAGCGTGATGGCCCGAGTGTTCAGAGCGGACGTGGGGTCAACAGTGGTCCCACGAACCCATACGTAAGGAGCGCCGCCACGGATGTTGGCATAGAGGTCGTTGTCGAAGTTGTCGAACCACCAGTCCTGTTGTGCCTGAACGATAGGGACGTTAGCTCCACTACCCCAAGCGTTGCGACCCCACAGGCCGACGCCCCAGCCGTAGCCATAAGACAAGACGGGGCTGCCAGCGTGTATATCGAACGACATGGAGATGGCTGTGCCGCCAGCGGCGGAAACGGTAGACGTAGCTGCGGTAGCCACCGTGATAGTGAAGCTCAAGCTGTCCAGCACGGTAACCGCGTGGTTGGCGTTGATCTCGGTATTCGGCACGCCGCCCGGAGAACCGGTGACGCCAGAAATGGTGACGAAGTCGCCTGTCAAAGCCCCGTGGGCTTTTGTCAACGTGAAGCGGACGACCCGAGATGCGTTGGTCGTAAACACAGAGTTGTTGGTGTAGGGGGACACGACAGTAGCTATGTAGATAGCCGTGCCGCCAGCGGCGGATACCGTTGAAGTGGCCGCGTTAGCTGCCACAAAGGTGAACGTGGTAGTGTTTACTACAGTGACTTGCACATTGGTGTTAATGTTGGCCAGCAAAATGCCGCCAAGGTTATCGGCGATAGAAGTAGCGCCAACGACACCAGAAATAGTTACGTAGTCATTAGTAGTAAGCCCATGCGGCAGTAGCAGTTCTACCGTGACAACGTTGGACGCATTTGTAACGCTGATCGAGTTGTCGGTTACGGGCGTCATGAACGTGGTGCGTAACGGCGTGATGTCGTTATACCTGCCCCCAAGCTCGATGTAGAGTTTTGAGTTAGTGCCCACCGCGAGAAACAGGTCGCTGAACGTGGTCACCCACGTGAACAGTTGGCGGCACACACCGTAGAAATAGTTCGCGGAGTATGCCGCCCAACCGCCCAGCTTCTCGGGGAAGCCACTACGAAAGCGTATCTTGTCGCACGCCCACCATCCCCCCTCACCGGAATAGTTGGACTGGTCCCGGTTGATGCCCGGTTTGAACTGGAGCTTGAGGAAGGACATCGGGGTGCGAGTTACTCAGGTCAGTCGAGGGATTTAGGGTCGAGAGCCAGCACCAGCTGCGAATAGACCAGCACGGACAGGGTTTTGGCAGCCCGTTCCAGCAGGGTGGTGGTCTCTCCAGCGGTCAGTTCTGCCTTCTCGTCGGCCAGTTTCAGGCTCAGCTTGGCCAGCTTCAGCTTCGCACCAGCTTCCATTTTCGCATCGTCCTCCATCTGGGCGTCGATAGCCATGTAGAGGGCAAAGCGAACGGTTGCCGGTTCCCCGTCCGGGTTCGTGATGACGTTACCGGCGCGGTCGCGAAGGGGCGTGTTAAGCATCTGTGTTCTCTGTTTCTGTTGGGGTTACCGGAGCGGGCTCCGGGGTGGGTTCCGGGGTGGGTTCCGGGGTGGGCGTAGCCCACGGCACAGGCATGGTGACGATAGGCGGGTTACGCAAGTTCTCGATGGCGACCGCCAGAGAAGCGTTCATGGCATCCATGCCCTCCTCCCCGATGGCGTCTTCGATCCATTCAACTACCTGTGCCTCGGTGACACTGTCAAACGGAGTGTAGGACGCCGGGTCAGGCGTAGCGAAGCCTTGAGCGCCATAGACCTCAGTCGTGAGAGCGTCCACGCTGTCCGTGGCCCGGTAGCGCCAGTGGGCGACCTTGATGACGTCGATCATACCGTCGTCAGACGGTGCCACGTCGAGGGAAGAGATAGTCCAAGTGTAGATGAGCATGGTGGGGTCCTTATGCGTTAGCGATTGTAGTGACAGTGCCGGAGGAACCGCGCCACTTGAGCGCCCCTGCATCGGCGTAAAGAACGCCGCCACCGGTAGGGTTAGTCGATGGGTTTGCAGTTGCGTTGGCTAGGCCGATTACTCTTGTGCCGGTGCCGAACTGGTCAGTAGTCCCGATGCCGACGTTGCCCGCCGACGTGATGCGCATCCGTTCGATGCCGTTAGTAGAAAACCATATATAGCCTGCACCGGGGACTAGCAGGCTGATGATGCCCGCACCTTGGGTGGCTAGCTGGCTGTCGGTAGCGTCGCTGTAAATGCTAAAAGTGCGGGCACCGTTGACGCCCATGTCAAAGTAAGCGCCTGACCCGGTGGCGCTGTTAAGCTGAATACCCGACGACCCAGACGAAGAAATGCCAACTGAACGAGTGTAAAAACGACCAAAAACGTCAGGCGTAGTCGTCCCGATGCCGACGTTGCCGTCACCACGAACCGCGAACATATTAGCGGCGCTTGCGTTCCTGATTAGGAAACTGAGGTCGCTGCTGTTAGTGCCAGCGTCTATAAGCAGGCCGTACGACTGGCCGGTAGTAACGTTACCAACTAGCTGTGAACACCAGTCTCCTAACGGCCCTTGCGCTTTAAGCGTGACAGTCGTGCTAGGCGCAACGCCCAAACCAACCCGTTGGCTAACGTAGACGTTCCCGGCCACATCCAGTTTTTGTGAAGGCGAAGTAGTCCCGATGCCGACGTTGCCGGAACTGTCGATCCGCATGCGCTCGGTATTCGAGCCCGTTCCAGTGGCGAACGCGTGGTATTCCGCTTCGTATTGGACAGGACGATAGAGGTTGGCCACCCGGTCGTAGTTGATGACACGGTTGTACCCGCCACTCGCGTCGTTGGGCGCGAGTTCTATTCCGTAGGCACCAGCGTTAGACACAACAAACGGCTTGGCTGGCGTAGTAGTCCCGATGCCGACGTTGCCGCCTTTAGTGATGCGCATACGCTCGGGAAGCGTAGTGTCAGCTGATGTGTAGAAGGCGCGGGCCGCGCCATACCCCCCCCCCGAATATACGCCAACAGCCGAAATGTTGACCGTCGAGGTGGTGGATGCGTAGCTACCGCTAATGCCGAGGCCGCTGGTGAAAGAGCCGTTGAGCGACGGCGTGTTGATGAACAGCGAACCACTGGAGTTGGTGGAACCAAGCACCACATGTGCCGTAGAAAACTGCGCAAACGAAAACGCCGTGCTGCCAGCTACAGTGAGTTTCACGCCAGTAGTCGTGCTGGTCCCGATACCTACGTTGCCATCTGCGGCGATGCGCATAGTTTCGGCGTTGTTAGTGCCAAACAACAAAGCTGCATTAGCGCGCTGGAAAACGTAAGCTATTGCCGACCCCGTGCCAGCCAGAAGACCGACGTTGAAGTTGCCACTGGCGGCGTTTACGAACGACGCGCCCGTGCCGTCGTCACTAATAGTAAGCTTTGTTCCCGGCAAAGTAGTCCCGATGCCGACGTTGCCGCCGGTTAGGATAGTCATCCGCTCGTTGCCGGACGCGGAGAAGGCGAGCCGGGTCGATGATGCTGGGTTAGAAACCGTCCACGACTCTACGCTGTCTTGGAACAGTTGCAGCGTCGCCCCCGTCCCAGATGAGCTATTAACCAACAGTTGTCCGGAGGGGCTCGCAACGCCGTTGCCAACCTTTAGAGCGCCAACCACATCGAGTTTGGCCCCAGACGTAGGCGCAGTAGTCCCGATGCCGACGTTGCCGCTGTCGTTTATAAGGAGGTCACTGCTCCATGCGGAACCAATGCCGCGCTGGATGGCGAAGGTTCCGGCGTAGGTCGCCCCGGCAGCGTTAGTGTTTGCAACCCGGAACCCGTAGAAATCAGCAGCCGAATAGCCGAGGTGAATAGACTTTGTAACAGATGTTCCGTCAGTGCCGCTGGTTACATCCAAGTCCCCGCGCGCTACGCCGCTAACCCCAACTACAACATTACCAGCAGGGATAATCCGCATCCGTTCGGTGCCGCCCGTAGACCACGCAATAGTGTCGGCGGCGGGGGACCACATGCCGGTGTTCAGGTCACCAGTGAAGGTCAGGGACGGGGTAGCCACAAGGCCAGCGGCCAGTGCAAGCGACGTAGCCGAGGCAGCGCCGAGAACAGGCGTGACCAGCGTGGGGGTGTTGCTAAGAACGACAGAGCCAGTGCCGGTAGACGAAGTGACGCCAGTGCCGCCGTTGGCGACAGCCAGAGTTCCAGCGACGGTGACGACGCCCTGCGTAGCAGTGCTCGGAGTGAGGCCAGTAGACCCAAAGCTGATGGAAGTGACAGCGACGCCAGTAGCTGCGGCCCACGAGGGCGCGCCGCCGGTATTGCCTACGAGAACCTGTCCGTTAGTGCCAGCAGCCGTGACGCCAACGGCACTGGTGCCTGCACCATAAATAACCCCGTTGGAGGTAAGCGTAGTAGCGCCAGTGCCGCCTCGGGCTACCGACAATGTACCAGTTGTACCTGCGATGATCGGAAGGCTATCACAGTTAGTAAGAGTGCCCGAAGTGGGGGTGCCGAGGACAGGAGTAACCAGCGAGGGGGAAGTAGCCCTGACTGGCGCTCCGCTGCCCGTAGCGGTCGTCCAAACAGGAAGCGCCGAAGTGCCGCCCCCGACCAGTATCTCCGTTGTCGCGCCCGTCGCGAGCGTTTGTTGTGCGCCTGTTGCCGTCGTGCCCGCCGCAAGAAGGCCGTAAGCCGTGGTTGATGTTGCCCGTCCCGTGCCGCCAGCGGCAACTGGGAGAGTGCCAGCGGTTAGCGCGCTCGCAGACGTCGAGTAAATGGCGTTGTTGGCAGCCGTGAACGTCGTTAGGCCCGTACCGCCCGAACCAGAAGCTAGAGTTCCAGCGACGGTGACGACGCCTTGGGTAGCGGTGCTCGGAGTAAGGCCAGTAGACCCGAAGCTGATGGAAGTGACAGCAACACCAGTAGCTGCGCCCCACGACGGCGCGCCGCCCGTATTACCTACGAGAACCTGCCCAGTCGCGCCTTCGGCTGTGGCACCAACCGTGGCTCCGCCATAAAGGACGCCGTTGGAGGTAAGCGAAGTAACCCCGGTTCCGCCCCGGGCCACCGACAATGTGCCGGTTGTGCCCGCGATGATCGGAAGGCCGGTAGCGTTAGTCAGCACACCCGAAGCGGGGGTGCCCAGAGCCGGAGTGACCAGCGTAGGCGACGTAGCAAACACCAGTGCGCCAGTGCCCGTTTCGTCCGTAACTGCAGCGGCGAGGTTGGAGGAACTGGGGGTGCCCAAGAAGGTAGCGACGCCAGCGCCAAGGCCGGACACGCCAGTGCTGATCGGGAGACCAGTGACGTTAGTCATAACGCCAGAAGCCGGAGTGCCCAGAGCAGGAGTAACCAGCGAAGCGGAGGTGATGGTTGGCGAAGTGCCGAACACCAGTGCGCCCGATCCCGTCTCGTCCGTGACAGCCGCAGCGAGGTTGGAGGAGCTAGGGGTGCCGAGGAAGGTAGCTACACCAGTGCCGAGGCCCGACACACCCGTGCTGATCGGGAGACCCGTAGCGTTAGTCAGCACGCCGGAGGCCGGGGTGCCCAGAGCAGGAGTGACCAGCGCCGGGGAGTTGCTAAGGACAACGGAGCCGGTGCCGGTGGACGTAGTGGTCCCGGTGCCGCCGGAGGTCACGGGCAGCGAAGAGGCGAGCGTCAGCGAAGTCAGGTGAGTGACCGCATCGACCACGTCCGTAGCGTTGTTAAAGACAAGCATCGTCTTGCCCGCCGGGACAGCGATGCCATTGCCTGTAGAGTTCTTGACCGTGATGGCGTCCGCGCAACCGTTGTTGACGACGTAGAACTTCTCGATAGCCGGGACGATGAGGTCCCGCGCACCTGCCGTGGTACCAACAAGGTTGAGGCGCAGATTTCGCGCGGTCTGCGTGTTGGGGGTGTCCGTCAGGGTCAGGGTGACGTTGCCGCTGGCGAAGGTAACATCCGCAGAGCCAGTAATGGCTTCCTCAATGGCCGTGCCGAGGTTCGTGTTGGTGATGTCACCCCACTGGTTGTTGTTCTCTCCCTGCTGCATAAGCTGGATTTTGAGAGAGCTGTACGAGCTAGGCATCGGCAGTTCCTGTTAGAGGCGTACGCGTTTAGTCGTGTATATCACTGATTACTACGGTTAGCAGCCCTGTTCCAAGCCTCGATAGTATTGACATGTCGGGCTCCGCAGTCGCCGTATTTGGCGATCATATCGGCTTCCCATACAGCCCTCTCGGGGTCCAGAAGCGGGGTAGGCGGTAGTGCCAGCGGCGGGCAAGGAGCCGCTAGGTTAGCGGGGGGAGCCGGAAACTGCGCGGTTGGTGTCCTCCACGGCATCCAAGAGCACGCCGCCAACAGCGGCAGGAGGAGCACAGCTAGCGTCAACCGGAACATCGCGGAACACTTCCCTGATGGTGTGAGTTCTATGGACGGAGACAACGGCGGCTGCAGCTTTCGCTTTTTCGTATGCGACCGCCTGTTCATCTATGACCCCCTGCATCCTCGCCGTTTCTTCAGCCACCCGTTTGACGGCTGCGACTTCGCTAGCCTTGCACTGCCAGTCACGAACGGTCCAACCACCAAAGGCAGCGGCCAACACGGCAGCGCCAGCGACGTAGAGCAGGTATGGCTGCAGAAACCTTAGCATTACGCAATCCTGACGATTGCTGCCTCGCCCGTGTTTGCCGGGAACGTAATGGTTAGCGTGCCACCAGCAGCGGTTTTATTGCCCCCGAAGTCGAGCACGCACACAGCCGGGTTGGTTAGAGGCGTGTTGTCGATGCCGTTGGCAGACGGGGTGGCGTTGTAGATGATGGCCCCAGCAGCGATGATGTCCGTGCTGGGGATGACCACGGTAGCAAAGGAAGTGTATCCGACGCCTAGGCTGGCACCCGACTCGACGTTGCTGGAAGCCACACCCAGCTTGGTCAGCGTGACACCGCCAGCGGTATAGCCCGTGCCCGTCACTTCGTCCGTAGCGGAGTATGCCGTGGTGGAAGGACCGATGTTGGCGTTGCCCGTGTAGAGCGCGATCTTGAACGTATCGCCGGTAGCCGCCCGGAAGTCGTGCACACCCAGCAAGACCTCTGCCTTGAAGCTGGTGCACATTGTCTGTTCGATAGCCATGCCGATCTCGCTACTTGACGGGGTACCGAACCTGCAGGGACCTGTAGGTGTCTTGTCTGTTCTTGCCTTCAGCCAGCTGCTTCAGCTGCACCATGGCCTCGTCGTAGCGCCTCTGGTAACCGGCGATGACGTCGGCTTCGCCCTTCATGAAGGTGTAGGCTTCCAGCAGGCTGCCGTAGAGAAGCACGGAGTCGAAGTTGTCACCCAGCCACGTGTTGTTCGCCGTGGTGATGCTCTCGGGTTCGTAGAAATAGTTGAGGCTGAGGGTGTAGGCCGCACCGGGCGTAGGCCCGAGCAGGAACGTATCGTTGTCCTGCAGCGCGTAGTAGCGCGGTACCCCTGTCGTAGCGGGGGCCGGAAAGGCTTCCCGGATATACTCCACGTCCTTGTTGGCCATGAAGCTATACTGCCCGGTTACCGGGTCGAGCGCAGCCATGGAGTAGGTAGCCAGCCAGTCTGCCGGAGCAGACACCGTGCTGGTGCCGTTAACCGTAGTCAGCGTGGTGACCTTGCGCAGGACCAGAAGCTGGACGGTGTTGTAGATACGCTGCTCTGCCTGCGTGACAAACGTAGCGATCTGCTGTGCAGACGTGAGAGAGCCGCTTCCCACACTGGCCGGGAAGTCGTTCTCCACATACGCTTGGATTGTCGAAGACAGGGTGGCGTAGTTCATGCGCTAGACCTAGCAGCACTTCGGGTTGAAGTTGGTGCCTTTGGTAGCAGCGCCCGAACCGCGAATGCGCATGGTCTGCGTATTAGCCACGTTGTTGGGGTAGCCGTTAGTGTTGGGTACCGGCACTTTGGTAGGCTTCTTGTCCATCTCGGACCCTCCTAGGTCGTAGTTACAGTAACCGTGCCGATCTGGCCCGATCCTTCTAGCGTATTCTGCACCAGAGTTACACCCAGCGCGTCTAACTGACTAGAGTCCCTAGTAAGCAGGCCCACAGGAGCCCACCCCCACTGGATGTCCCGGCTACCGCCAGACGGCGTGCCGAAGACGCTCAAGCCGCTTTGTTCGTAGGAGTTGTCGGGCCTTGGGTTTCGCAGCGCCTGCGGGTCGTTGACCGGGTACATGCCCAGTTGCAGCTGGGGCTGGTCGGGGTCCCAGCACGTAGGGCAGCACAGGATGTTGGTCTGCTTCGTCTTGATGACGAGGGCTTTGAGCTTGCGCAGGGGGTAGCGTTGACCGCAACGGTCACACTCCGAGATCGCCTTTTTGCCTGATGCAAACTTACTGGGCATGACGCGACCTCAATAGAGGGCCACGCGGGGGGCTATACGAAGCGAAGCCTTCTCCCGGTCTTCGTCCGCAGCCTGCTGCCAAAGCTCCTCATACACGCCCTTGAGCATCTGCGCGCGCGGCAGGGCATCCGGGATTTTCATGGAGAGGTGGTAAGCCAGCCCAGCCACCATGCAGGGCAGGAAGCGGAACGGGATATCCTGCGTGTTGTCGCCGTTACCAGCGTCTTGGACGCGGCGCAGCCGCCAGTAGACGAAGGTGTAGAAGTTGTTCTGGTCCGGCGACGGCCAGACATTGATGGTGGGGTTGGCCACCCCCGTAGGCGTCGTGGCCCCAGACTGGCGGTTAATCCACACCTGAATGGGTCGCCCTTGGGCGTTCTTGTTGGGGATGGTCGAGTAGGTGTCGACGCTGATGCGGCTGATGTTGATGTCGGTCTGGTTAGAGCCAGTGCCCGTGCGCACAACGTGGTCCAGCAGGTCGATGGTATCCACCGGCAGGGTGTAGGAAATGGTGCCCTGCGTCAGCGGGATAGACCCCTGCTCCACAGTCCAGAGGTTGATGCCCCGGTTGGCCCATTCAATAGACAGCAGGTTCAGGCTACGCCGCGCCGTGCGCAGGTCATAACCCGTGCGGACTTCCGCGCCGCAGCGCTCGTACGCCTCTTCGATGAGGTCGAGTACAGACAGGTTGAACGCTGTGGTGCCGGTGGTCGTCATCTAAATCTCGCCGTTTTCTTGGCGATGCCCTTGGGCTGTTTGACAAACTGCTTGCCAGCCTTGGTGCCTTCGCGCTTAGCCTTGGTTGTAGCGGCATATTCAGAAGACGTCATCGCCTCCCGCGCTTTCTTGGGCAGGTAACGCTCGCCCGTTGCGTTCGACCCTTGAGTAGACGGCTTGCCGGACTTGGTGCCCCAGTCCTCTTGTGTCCACTTGGACAGAGACTTCTGCGCTTCTGTCTTAGGTCCGCTGTAGCCGCCGCCAGACTTCTTGTAGCGTTGGGTAGCCAGCTGTGCCTTGCGCGCGGACCATTGCCCAGCGTCACCGCCTTTGTCGCCAGCTTTTACACTGGCGACGATACGCTTCCATTTGGGCTCGTCTGTGCGCGCCACATCACTTACCCTTTTTGAAGCCCTTCAGCATCTCGGCGAAGCGGGCGCGTTGGCCCATCTTACCCGGAGCCTTGGTAGCGGCATCGAGCTTCTTGGCCGGGATGGTCTCGCCCTTCTTGACGCCCATGGACTTACGCAGGGCACCGGGCTTCTTGATGGCGTCTTTGATGAAGTTCTTTTTCATGGCTTAGCAGTTCTTCCCCTTGGTCTTGCCGCGCATGGCGCAACCGTCAGCTTTGACCATGCCGCCGGAAGCGTATTTGGCCATGGGCTTGCTCTTAACAGAGCCACCCTTCTTCATGCACGAAGAGCCCACTTTGCCGCCTTTTTTCATGCCGCGAGGGCGTGGTCCATCGGGGAGAGTGGGCATAACTGTTGCTGGTCCAGCTGGCCCGACCGGTGCGCCGCCATAACGGTCAATCGGCGGGCGGTTGTCAAG
>Ga0181349_1001108_pt1 | contig 11488 bp, 19 predicted proteins | sample Su13VDMM110SD_FD_130106 | JGI IMG/M metagenome (GOLD analysis project Ga0181349, IMG submission 130106) | Freshwater viral communities from Lake Michigan, USA - Su13.VD.MM110.S.D | ecosystem: Environmental > Aquatic > Freshwater > Lake | place: USA: Michigan | collected 2013-07-16 | reverse complement strand
GAACGGAAGGCGAAACAAGATCACTAACGCTTATAATATTGAAATATTCCTTGAATCAAAAGGGTTTGTTCCAATATTAAGTTTAATATCCCCGTATTTAGACCTTAGAGAAGATTTGAAGAAAAACAGAAACGCCTACGAGTTCTATATTTTTACTAATAACATTAGGGGCAGAGAGCATTACTTTGCTAAAGATTATGTTGAACCCCAAGAAAATTATATAAAAATAGTAACAGACGATGTAGATGAATCGCATTGTGCTAAATTAATTACAGCTTACTTAAATAATTTTAAAAATTAATAATATGACATATAATTTATTTATTGGTAGATACCAAAGTCCGCACAAAGGGCATCAAGCAATTTTTAATTGTTATTTGGATAATAACGAACCTATAATGATTGCTATTCGAGATATGAAAACAGATGCAAACAATCCATTAACGGCTAAAGAAGTTGCTTCTATTTGGAAAAAAATATACAGCAAAAATAATTTAGTAAAAATTATAATCATTCCTGATATAAAATCTGTCAATTATGGTAGGGGTGTAGGTTATGAAGTTTTACAAATCGCAGTAGATAAAAACTTGCAAAACATATCCGCTACTGAAATCAGAAAACAAATAAGAAATGGTGAAAAAGAATGGAAAAATATTGTAGATGTAAAAGCGCATAAAATATTAGAAAAATTACTAAAAAATGAAAGAGAAAATTAAGAAACTGAATCTACAAAAGCCGATAGTATTCTTTGATGTAGAAACAACAGGATTGGATGTTGGGGTGGACAGAATTATATCAATAGCAATTACAAAGCTAATGCCCGATGGCGATATGATTCACAAGAACTCACTCATAAATCCCGTAATTCAGATAAGCAAGGAAGCTACCGAAATTCACGGAATAACAAACGAGATGCTTGTCGATAAGCCAAAGTTTAATCAACTTGCTAAGTCAATGCACGAATTTATGAAGGATTGTTATTTGGGTGGGTATAATAATAACCATTTTGACAACGCAATCATTCAGGAGGAGTTTCTGCGGTGCGACATTGAGTTTCCGTCATACGATACTGTTAGCGTGGATGCTTGTTCTATATTCAAAACCTATGAAAAGAGGGATTTGACATCCGCCCTTAAATTCTATTGCGACAAGGAAATGGAGAACGCTCACGATGCAGGAGCTGATATTAAAGCCACAATAGAAGTATTCCTTTCTCAAGTCGATAGGTATGATGATTTGAAAGGGAAGTCTATTGAGGAAATAGCGAAGATTGGAAGGGACGAGAATTGGGTAGATTTTCAAGGAAAGATTGTCAAGGATGCCGATGGCGACTATTGTTGGAATTTTGGAAAGCCCAAAGGAAAGAAAATTAAAAACGAGATGGGGTTTGGCGATTGGGTGCTGACAAACAATTTTCCATTATCATTTAAAAACTTAGTAAAAAAGATTTTATCAGATTTAAGAAAATAGACAACCAAAATTGTTATACATATTGAAGCGTGAATGAAAAAAAACAGAAAAGGAGAATAGAAATGCTGAATATTACTACAACGAAACCTTTAACAAGATTAATATGGGCAAAGTTTACATTAGTGGTAGGATTACGGGAATAGAAGAAGAAGCTCCTCAGCTATTTGATAAAGCTGAAATAAAACTATTGAAAGATGGCTATGAGGTTGTAAACCCGATGAAGCTAAATCACCAACACGATAAGAGTTGGCATAGCTATATGAGGGAAGATATAAAAGCATTATGCGATTGCGACACAATATATATGCTCTCGAATTGGAAAGAAAGTAAAGGTGCTATTATAGAAATGGAAATTGCTTGTCATTTAGGTCTTAAACTAATTTACGAAGGCGAATCTACTACTCCGTCATTGTGTCATCATAAGTTTGTTGAGAATGATTTGTGTATTCATTGCGGAAAACAAGGGTGCTTTGATTAATAATCTTGATTTCAAATTATTTTTGAAGATAATTTAATTATTTTTAAAGATAACTGAATTATTTTTGAAGATAACTGAATTATTTTATTTAATAATTCGTATATTTGCAAAAAAACAATCAAGATGTTTATAGTTACAGGTAAATTGTCTGACAAGTCTATTATGAAAACGGGTGTTTCCGAAAAAGGCACTTGGAAGATTATGACTTTTTTAATTGAAAAGACAAGGAAAAGGAAACCTATAAAGATTCCATTTACGGCTAAGGGGAAATTGGCGGACAAAATTAACGACATAGCAATAGGTGAGAAGATAACCATTCGGTTCTTCATAGAGGGGAAAAAGTATAATGACAAATACTTTACCGATTGCGTTGCTATCGAAATCGACAAGTTTATTTCAAAGCCTAAATACCAAGTTACATTTGGCGAAGAAGTATATAATGAACAAACCTGTGAATTTGTAAAAGACAATAATCTATTTAACAACAATAACCAATATGAAAAAGAATTATAAAAAGGCAACAAGGTTAAGAGTGATACTCGCTCAAAAGGGAATATCGCAGAAAGATTTAGCAGGTATGACGGGTCTTGAGGTTTATCAGGTCAGCAACCTTTGCACGGGCAAAAAGCCGAATCCTATGTTGGACACAGCAAAAAAGATTTGCTACTCATTAGGCGTAACCCTCGATGAAGCATTTGGAGATGAATTTGGAGATTAAAAAAAAGCAAATGGACAATAATCATAAATCAAGCGATGGGTGCTTACATCTTGTTATGTTTTTTTTATTAATGATTGCTCTCACTTGCAACAACAAAGACAATGGAAAATCAGCCACAAAAAGAACAGACACCACAACCACAGGATTCGGTAAAGGATTCAGTAAAGACACCATTGACACCAAATTTCATTAAGGTTGGCAATAAGGTTTACGATATTGATATGTTCACAGAAAATGAGCTTAGAGAAATAGGCAGGAAGTGGACAGAAGATTTAATACTCAAAGCTCAAGAAAGAAAAAAAAATAATCCGAAAAATAAATAAAATGGAAAAAAACAGCTTCTTAGACCTAACGCCACACGAAAGCGAAGTGCTACTCCCTTTGGTAGTTCAAATACTGCAACACAGAGAAACAAAGGAAAAGGTATTCAGTAATACTAAAATTAGAAATGTACTAAAAGAGTTTGGCGAAGATATTAGCGATGGGCAGATTAGGAAATTGGTATTTAACATACGCAACAATTCAATCATTGAACTATTAATTGCTAATCATAACGGATATTTTGTTGCTAACAACATAGGCGACATAAGACAATGGATAAATACTCACAAAGGAAAGATTGTTGCTATGGGAAAAACCCTTGACAGCATAGAGGCTCAGTTTGAAAGAAATGTATCAACCCTAAAAGACGGTAATAGTGGATTAATCGGTCAGCTATCTATCTTTGACTTTGTAAATGATGAAGTTTCAGAAAAATGACAGAAAATAAAATGACAGAGCATACATCACAACATACAGAACCAAAGAAAAAACGCAAAAGAATCAAAAAACAAAATGCTAAACTTGTCTATACAACAACAACCCCCAAAAGAATTTTGGGAGCTGACAAATAACTTTATGCACAACATTAAAGTCGGAGATGGCTTTATGTTAAATGGCAAATCATACGCTGTTAAATGCTTAGGCAAGTGGAAATCAGACTACTACCCCGAAAATCAATTTAAGACATTGACTGTCAAATGCTTAGATACTGAAAACCTTATAAAGTTTTTTTACTTTTTCGGATATGAGGGAAACCCCAAGAGCAAATCTAAGACTGCGAGTGTAAAGCAACATCAGTTTGTCAGAGAATTAGAGGGAGTTATAATTACAGACTTACTCAATAACAATAACCCTTTTCACAATAAAAGCGATATTTATCAAATAGCAACACGATAGACATATATGGAACATTTAGATTTAGAATTTTACCCAACATCAGTTGAACACGCAAAAAAATACGGAATTAAAAAATCAACCGCCCCTTTGTTCTTATATAAACTTTTTGTTGAAGAAGAATATAGGTTATCGGGAATCGGCAAAAAGGCGTTAGAATATATTGATGAATATGCAAAAGAAAATAAGCACGATATTGTTTTTGGGCATATACCTCAAAAGGCTACAATGGCAAAAGACGACAGACCAACACATTTTTGCGATATAGATTTGATTAAGAATTGGCTATCCCGTAATGGATATTTACTAAACAATAACGACTTCCATAAGGTTGTCAAGCAATACTAAAAAACCAAAGACAAAATGAAATCAGTATTAGATTTAACAAAGGCAATAACCGATGCTCAATACTACAAAGAGCAATTTGATGGTAGTGGAACGGAAAAGAATGTACTTTTTGTTGAGCCACAACTAACATCAAAGCACCTATACAAGTTTATCCTGCCATTCTTCTCTTTCTATAATGAAAAAGTATATACGGCAATTACGGGACTTGGAAAGTACGACCCGTATAAACAGATAGTGGCATTAGAAACCTTGCTTACCCAAAAAGAAATCCGTTGGGCAAATTATATCGTGTTTCCGTTTACCACTATGGACTTATCAAAACCAAACGGTCTTTACGAGGCGATAAGGGAGGTTAATCCTAATTGCAAGATTGTGTTCTTTGTAGATTTTAATTACTACGAGTTAAGTGATGAGCATCCACATAAAGAGCTTTTTGGATTTACTAATATATTGGACGCTACTGAAAAAAACATATTGTTTTCTGACTTGTGCCTTACCAACAATCTTCAACTGAGAGGGTATTTACTTAAAAAGTTTACAGGACTTGCCGATACTAAATTTATTGATGTAGAAAATATTCCCGTAAACTTTGGTTCAATTCCATATCTTATTGATGAGCAGATAGTTTTGCAGAATGTTGAGTTTGAATCGCATAAGCCTGAACCCGTAATAATAAATAAGGAAATATTCAAGAAAGTGGCAGAGGTTGCTGACGATATTAAAAAAGAAGATTTACAAGCAAATAAGTACAAAGCCAAAAAGGTTGTAGCTAATAGTAAAAACGCACCAAAGAAAAGTAAAGTAAAGGCGACAAAAGTAAAATCCAAGAAAGTGAAGGAGGAGGAATCCAAAGTGGAGGAAGCCATTCCCGAAATTAAGTCAGAACCCAAAGTAGAGATAAAACCATTGCCTAAAAAATATAGGGTAGGGGTAATATGCTCCCCAAACAGTTACAGCGACATTAGTTTCTATAACGATGAGTTCCAAAAAATTAATGAGCAGTACGGGGACGATGTTTGCCTTGTTTTTATTGGATACGATTATGAGAATGATAAAAAAAAGATTTTAGATGGTGTAAACTTTGAGTATGTAAAAGAAGTTTCTGTTATTCACTATTTCAAGCAGATGCAGAGTTTGGAGTTGGACTTGGTTATTATTCCTTTAAAGAAAAATCTATATAATATTACAAGCGAAACGGTAAATAAGTATTTAGAATGTGGTCTTTTTAAGATTCCTATTATCGTGGACGATATGTTCCCTTATAATCAAGTTATCCTAAATCAAAGAAATGGATTCCTATACAAAGGCAAGGAGGTATTTATGCAAGAGATTGACAAGCTCCTTAGAAACCCCGATTTGATAAAAAATGTATCAGAGCAATCAAGGAAAGATGTAATGCAGAGCTACACTTACAACGAAAATACGATTCAGGTTATATCATCAATTTATTTATAACACAAGGGATATGGCACAATTAAATCAAAGCGACAGCAAGAAAATAAAAAACCTTATGGTTAAGGTTAAGGCTTTAGCCGAAAGGGGAGAAAATGGGGAAATGGATAATGCAAAGCAAAAGTTGAAGGAGCTTATGCAGAAGTATCAGATAACAAAGTTTGAGGAGCAGAAATATAAAAAAAGGTCTTTCAAGTTAGCAGATTATAATGACTGTAAGACTATAATGGTTCATTGTATTCTCGATTCAAGTCCCGATGCCGAGATAGATGGTAGCTTACAAAAGAAAGAATTGTATTGTAAATTAACCGATGAGCAGTATATTGATGTTTGCGAGAAGTTCAATCACTATTTCCCTGAGTTCCACAAACAGCGTGAAGCGTTTGTAAAAGCGTTTATTATAAAGAATAATTTGGGGATAGAGAATACTGTTTCTGACGAAGAAGAAGAATCTGTTTCAGATATTTTGGATATGATGAATGGTATCAAATCTTCAAGTTACAAAAAAAACAAAGCGGTATTATTAGCTTGTTAGCAAAATGGAAAGCGGGATAAACAAAACGATAGTCGCAACCTACGAGGAAGCGAAAATAATGATGGACTATACAACTGCCCTTTATATTGTGGATTAAATCAAAAATAAATAAATAAAACGACAAAGAATGGGAATAGATACAATGAGTTTAGAAAAAAGAATCTTAATTGATTCTCAACTTTCAAAAATTGCAGGATTAAATGCTACATTAGGAAAGGATAGTAAGTTATGCGAGAAAGCCGAAGTAAGAAAAAGAATAAACGAATGTTTATCTGAGATTAAAAAAATAGATTTAGAATTTTGGGAGGAGATAGTACCTGATAAAAAAGATAAGATATAAATAAAAAAGCCCAATTTTCATTGGGCTTTTTCATTAGGAACAGACTTAGGTTTTTGAGTATTACCCTTTCAGCATATACCTTGCTCAACCATATCAACTCCATAATAGTAGCTCTGTTTACGCCATTTCGGAACAACCGCAACTGATAGTTTGAGTTCTCACTACTAATTAACGAATAGAAAAAGTATTTGTTTTTACTGTCAAAGAATCTGTCGAAACAATAACACAGCTATTGTCCCCCTGATTAACAATTTCGTATTTATACTGTTTGTCGCAATTACCGATAAGCGTTTGCAATTCAGACATAGGAATATATTTCCAATGAACATAAAGACCTCCTTGTATAAGATTGAAAATGCTTACGCAATAATCTTTATGTAATTTCTCTTTGTCAATAACAGGCGCAATCTTTGGTAATGCACTTGGAGTTAGAGGGGTGAAAGCAGTTTGAGTGTGTAGAGGAGGAGTATTAGGCTGTGCCGTTGGAAGGTTCTGCTCATCCTTTTCTTTCTCATTCTTATTCTGAATCAAAAGTTCTTGTCTTGAATCTGACCAATCTTTTAGCAAGTTAAATGCAGTTGTGTCCTTTTCCATAATAACAGAAACCAAATTAAACATATTCGGATTTGTTACGAATGTAGAAAAGTCAGTAACCATATCATTAATAGCTACAACCACATTTTCAGGAAGTCGGGTTGCATCAATCCTAAAATCCGTGATTATCTTTTTAGTTTGTGTTTGTAAATCAGAATTTGGAAACGGGACAACGACCTTTACAGGTTCATCTCCATAGATTTTAGTTTCAATAGAAATTTCCTTTACAACCTTTTCCTTAGCCTTCGCCTTTGGCTTTGTTGCTTTAACGGATTCGGAAACGGGTTCAGAAACAGCTTCAGTAACGGGTTCTTCTTTTTTGGATTTTTTTATTTCTTTGTCTTTGGACACCTTCTCTTTCGTTACGGAAGGCTTATTTTTGGTTTTTGCCATATTGTTAAATTATTTAAGATTTACGATTTTTTTGTAAAGTTAAAAATAATTTTAACTTGTAGTATAAAAATGATTATTTTTTCGTATAAATCATTACTTTTGTATATTGCGAAATCAAATGCGTAAATCAAAATAAAATTACCAAATTTTTTTAATTTTAATAATAATAGGAGGTTTATATGGAAAAACAACTAACAGACAGCGAAAAGTTAGACAACATTCACAAGAAAATGCGTAGAATGGAGATTAGCACCCACATTCAGACGACTATTGCTGTTATTGGGGTTTTGGCTTTAGTGGGATTGATAAGCATCGGTAAGCTAAATAATTAAGCAATGATTACAAAGGAGCAGTTAGCGGAGGAACAAAGAAAAGAAGCTGAGTATAACAAACTTATGGAAGCTGTTATACAAAAAACAGGTGGTTGGGGGAAATTCTTAGGTTTAATGATGGTTGCTTCGGATTTACTTACTAAAAAATTAGATAAGAGAATCGGAATTGATAAAGATGGGCGACCGTTAGTTGTTTATAAAAGCGACATACAAAAAGTTATGGGTGTTTGGGCTGTTCCTACGCATAAAGTTCTTTCAAAGGATATAAGTCAAAAGAAGTGGGGTAAGTTGTTTATTGATGTTCTTACGGGAGGTCAGATTACTGAAATGGTAAATCAGAAAAGGGCTAAGTTTTTTGATATATCACCGAAAGATGTTGAGCGGATTCGCAAAAAAAAGTTGGCAGAGGAATTAGCCAAAAAAAATGCAAATAAAACTGCTACTACATTAACTCCCGATGAAGAAGTTAAAGAGGACAAAAATTATGTACCAATTATATTCCTTTCGGTAGCATTAGTTGGAATCGCAGTTTTTTTAGTTTATTCAAAAAAAATGAAATAAAATGGATAGTGCATTGATATACAAAAATTTATCATTAGAGAACCTTGAAGGAGAAACTTGGAGAGCTGTTGTTGGTTATGAAGGTTTGTACGAGGTTAGTAATTTTGGACGAATTAAGTCATTTAATAAAAATGGAAACAATAAAAACTCTATTAGGATTCAACGGGCTAATCAATTCGGATATTTGGTATTAACTATATCTAAGGATAATAAAAAAAAACTTGTTCAAGCACACAGATTGGTGGCTAAGACATTTATTCCAAATCCTGACAATAAACCACAGGTAAATCATAAAAAAGGTATAAAAACAGACAATAGGGTATCGGAGTTGGAGTGGGCTACTCGTTCAGAAAATTCATTACACTCATTTCACATTTTAAACAATAGGAAGGCATTAGATAATTTAGATATGCTTACTGAGTTAAATACTATATTTAAAGAAAAAGAAATTAAAGATGTTTTAGTAAAAAGAGCAAGTGGGTTATCGGTTATTGAAATAGCTAAAGAGTACAATGCACATCGGTCTACAATTACAAATATAATTAGGAATAATAAAGATAAATTTGATATATCAATACCTCATAACTTGCCAAGAGTTGTACACCAAACAGCACAAGAAAGGAAAAATACTTATTTAAAAATTACTCAGAAGAAAAGTAATGCTGTTATAGTTTATGACATTAATAATAAGTTTATTGCAAGATTCCCTTCAAAGAGGGAGCTATCGAGAGAGTATAATTTAGATAGAAAATGTATTAATTTATGTTGTAAGGGTTTAGCGAAACAACACAAAGGATTTATAATTAAAAACGATAATTAAATGTCAAAATCTAATAATAAAGGCGGACAGTTTATAAAAGGGAAACTCCATTCAGAGGGAGGTATTCCTTTAGTTGTAAAAGAAACGGGACAGTCTATTGAAGTAGAAAGGGACGAAGCGTTGATTTCTGCTGATGCTATTGAAGATAAAACATTTCGTAAGAGAAGTGGAACGAATATCCAAGTTCTTGACCAAATAAATAAAAAGGTTGGCGCAAAAGGAATGAGTGAAAATGCGGATGAGGTTCATAATGGGGACGCAATTATTTGTCGTAAATCTATGTACGATAAAACCAAAAGAACTTACATAGGTACTGACAAACAGATAGTTAGTGCAATAAATCAAAGTGGCGGTTGCAAGGTTATAGAGAAAGGCGGAAAGGCAATAGAGCCTGACGGAAGCATTACTCAATACAAAAAAGGGGGTGCGCTTACTGAAAACGAAGCCGATGCTCGTTGGGATAAGAAGAAAAAGCATATAGAAGAACTTGCTAACAATATTCAGCGACTTAGGTTAAATCTTACTAACTCCTTAAAATCAGAAAACGAGAAAGAATTTTTAACAGCACTTGTTATTTCTGTTATGATGAAAACGGGAGAGCGTGTTGGTAATGATGACAGCGCAAGTAATGGGCATCACGGGGTAACGGGATTCAAAAAAAAGCACATAAAAATTGATGGAACTGAGGTTACGCTTGACTATGTAGGAAAGTCGGGAGTAGAACACGAAAAGACATTTACCGATAAAGTATTGGCAGGTCATTTAAAGAAAGCTATAAAGAACTCAAAGAGTAATTTAATATTCTGCACATCAGATGGATTCACAATAAAGGCTGATAGGATAAATAGATACTTGGATGATTTTAATGTTACAGCAAAAGACATTCGTGGATTTTGCTCTAATGCGTGGATAACCGATAAATTAAAAAAGATTGAGATTCCCGATACAGAAAAAGAAAGAAAGACGGTTTTCAATAAAGTAGCAAGGTCTGTCGCTCAAAAAATAGGACACGGGTTGCCTACATTGAAAAAGCATTATATGATGCCTGAGATTCCCGACAACTATATTTATGATGCGAAGATAGTAAATGTAAAAGAGGCAAGTATATTCGCTTCGGGCGGAGAGTTGGGAGCTGAATCTTTGGATAATAGATTATCAAGGAAGATTGAGAACAATGAAATTAAAGTCAAAGATTTGATTGACATTATAGGCAGAGAGCCAAATTATCCGAATGAATATGTAGGAAACTATAAACTTGAAAAATGTTTCCTAAGACCTTTTTATAGATTAATCTCCTAATAAAAAAGCAATGGAAAATCAAGAAAACAAAAACCAAGAAAACAAAAAGGAAAAAAACCCTATAACACAGTTGGAAAATGATATTTGTGTAGCATTGCATTTGGAATATGTAGATGATTGTCGGGTGTGCCAACTTGTAAAGAAGGTTCAGATATTAAGAAGTTTCTCTAAAAACTAAATTTTTATTGAAGAAATGAGTAATCAATCTACTACGATAAAGAAGCCAAAAAATATGTTACTTGCTCCTAATGGGAAGCCGAGTAACCTAAATGCTGTGCAATATCGTTTGGTACGCACTCCTGCTTTCAAAGAGTGGTTTGGGGATTGGGAAAATGACTCCGAAAACGCAAGTAAGGTAGTTGATGAAAATGGAGAACCTTTGGTCGTATATCACGGAACGAAGAAAGACTTTAGTGTATTTCAAAAAGAAAGAATGACAACACTTGTTTTTGGGGTAGGTTTTTATTTTGCAAAATCGAAAGATTATGCGTCTATTTATCAGGATAAAACGGGAGTTATTTTGGAGGCGTTTCTAAACATAAGGAAACCGATTGAAATAAAAAGCGAAGTTGATAAAACAATTAGTAAGCAAGAACTTGGCAGAATTTTTAAAATAACCGATGAAGATGAAGATTATTATGTTAAAAAAGACAATATACCGCTTGTAGTTGATTCTATGATTAAAAAAGGATATGATGGCTCTTATTCAACAAATAATGGATTTTATGTGGCTATTGAGCCAACCCAAATAAAACTCGCAGACGGAACAAACACTACTTTTGATACTAACAATCCCGATATTCGTTATAACAATGGAGGTTTAACAATGAAAGCACCAAAACCAAAACTATTAGCACCCAACGGAAAGCCGAGCAACCTAACTCCCGAACAATATCGTTTGGTTCGCACTCCTGCGTTTAAAAAATGGTTTGG
>Ga0181349_1001107_pt1 | contig 11494 bp, 20 predicted proteins | sample Su13VDMM110SD_FD_130106 | JGI IMG/M metagenome (GOLD analysis project Ga0181349, IMG submission 130106) | Freshwater viral communities from Lake Michigan, USA - Su13.VD.MM110.S.D | ecosystem: Environmental > Aquatic > Freshwater > Lake | place: USA: Michigan | collected 2013-07-16 | reverse complement strand
TGTTCATCTACAAATACTACCCATAATTTGGTCATTTGTTCGAACAATTCTTGCTTTTTAGCCATAATGTTTGTTTTAATTATTACGAATATAAGAAAGATTTTTGATATTACCAAATTATCTTCCTCTTTTTTGGCGAAGTGCCAATTCTTTTAAGTAGTGAGCTTTCCAATGATATTCAACTGAAACAGGTCCATTCTGAAATTTATTTAAATCGTATTTCCAAATAGACTTACAATCCTCATCTTCGAACATATATTCAAATTTTTTTGGTTTGTCCGTTTTATTAATATTTTCTTGTTGAGCTTACCATCTTCGGTATCAATCCAATGAAACTCAAATGCACCTTCTTGTACATACCATGTTTCATTTTTAATCATATGGTAATGCATTGAGAAATGATTTCCTTCATTTGGGAATACTAAAAGTTTTCCACAATATTGCGAATCATTGTGAATCCATAGTTCGTAACCCCAAAGTTTTTCTACTTTTTTTGGTCTTGTTATCATACTGCAAAACTTTCACCACATCCACAGGTTCGGGATGCGTTTGGATTTATAAACTGAAACCCTTTACCATTTAATCCATCTGAAAAATCTAATTCAGTTCCATAAAGATATAGTAATGATTTCATGTCTATTAGTATTTGTACACCTTTATCTTCTGCTAATGTATCTGCTGACTGTTGTTCGGTATCAAATGAAAGGTCATATGATAACCCACTACATCCACCACCTTTAACTGAAACTCTGACAAAGGGAGTTTTGAATCCACTTTCTTCAATAAGTGATGTTAACTTCTTTGCTGCTGATTCTGATACAGTTACCATTATGCATATTTTAAACCAAAGAATTCATAATTCTTATGTACTGATACTTCATCACCTGCTTTAATTGCAATATCCTCATCTTCATAGATAGCAGAAACAGGGCATTCTGGAACACATGCTCCACAATTTATACAAGTATCAGGATTGATATACATTTGCCCACCGGGAAATGCTGCTCTACCATCTCTTTCAATTTCACCACCTGAACCTTCCATATCGATAGGTCCGTGAATACAATCTACCGGGCATGCACTAGCACACGCAGTATCCATACAATCAACACAACTCTTTCCAATAATAAAACTCATACTTTACTTTTTACTTTTTATACATGCGAAGCTTCAAAGATTATTGCTTCTAATCCGTTCTTTACACGGTAATCATTGATAGCCGATTTAATAGCATCTTCTGCTAAAACTGAACAGTGGATTTTAACTGGTGGGAGATTTAACTCCTCAACTAAATCCATATTATCAATTGTTAATGCAGTTTCAATTGTTTTACCTTTTAACCATTCAGTTGCTACCGATGATGATGCGATTGCCGAACCACATCCGAAGGTTTTGAATTTAGCATCAACAATAATATTATCAATTACTTCTATTTGTAGTCTCATTACATCACCACATTCTGGTGCACCTACTAACCCCGTTCCTACATTTTGTTTAGATTTATCCAATGTTCCTACATTTTTAGGATTTTGGTAATGGTCTAAAACTTTTTCTGAATATGCCATATTATCTCTTTATCTATAAATATACAACAAATATCTGAAATTACCAAATTAGTTTACACCTTTTCTTTTAATTTTTATTCTAGCATCACCTACTAATAAGAAATAACAATTATAGCACAATACTCTAATATTGTCTATTTTACGATTTAACCCATCTCCATCAATAAAATCTATCAAAATGGGTGCTTTATTATCATTAATTCTTCTTTCTTCAAATCCACAACAAGAACATGCTTCTGGTATGTGACCTGAATTAAATAGTTTATTTTTGTATTTCCACAATGGATATTCAGTATGTTTACCATCTAGCAAATCCTCTATGTTATACTTTCTATTTCGGATACCACCACCTTTATTAATACCAATACCTTTTTGATTAATTAGGTCATCGAAAATACCATACATTTTAGCGTACTTCTTATATGTGTTATAAGATATACCCAATGTTCTAGCTGCTTCGAATGCCGAGCGGGATGCTGCTTGTGCTGCTTTAATTTGAGATTCCAATATAGGTCTAGCTCCTAAACCTCTTTTTGTAATTTTTTCTTTGTTTTCCAGATTTGGAAAAAACTCTTCATTTTCCATATTAATAACTTAATTTTTATACTAATAAGTATATCAAATTAAAATTTTTATTAATTTTTTGAAAGTTTCATCTGGATTCTCTGATGTATCTAAATCAATATAGAATGAAACAGGCGTTTCATAATCTTGTGCAAAGAATTCTTCTCTACCTCTCATCTTTTTAGTATGACAATAAATTTCTTGTACTTTGCATTCCGATTTTAATTCTTCTCGTAAATGTAAGTAAGGAGATACTAATGATACTACCACATCGTGTCCGGTAGAATGAAGATATTTAGCGATATCCATTGCTTTACGAATGTTACGCTCTCTACCTTCTTTAGTATAATCGGTGTTTGGAAATAATTCTCTTAGTTGGTCGCCATCGATATGAAATACGGATTTTCTCCAATTGGTTTTATCGGTTTGTAACCACATTTGTAACTTTTTAGCCAGAGTAGTTTTACCACTACCAGGTTGGCCTGTGAACCAATAAATCATAACTTTTTAAATTTCAATATTAAGACAATAATGAGAATGAACCACTTGTTACATTGATTGCGTTTAGATAACACGGATAGATTTGGCCAGTTATCATATTCGAACCACTCAATATTCCACCACCTGCTAATGTAATACCACCCAATGCAGTAGAATTATCTTTAATTACACCCCACACTTTATCCAACTTTTGACCAGTTGAACCAGTCGGAACTGATGTAGCTGTTAATGCGTTAATATTACCTATTGAACTTCCAGAATTAACTGTATCTATTCTAAATATTCTATAATTTACCATAATTTTGTTTTTAAATATAAATATATATTACTTTTGTTTTAACGCAAATTGAGCTGCTTTATAAGCCTTTGAATCTTTTTCATACCCTAATGCGGTTTTTAATTTAATCATCTTACCTGTATCAGGGTTCTTTACCTTTTTATCTAAATCCTTTGGTAATAGAGATTTCAAACTCATATCATTTCCTTTTGTTGGGGTAGATTTAGTTACCTCTTTACTTTTTGATTGAGTTTTCATATCATCTTTTTGTTTTGGGGGATTCGGAATATCATGTTGAACATGTCTTACTTTTAATGATATGTTTGGATATTTTTTAGATAAAGCTTCAACTGCTGCCACATTTTTATGGGAATCATCTATAAAGAATACATCCTTTACACCACCTTTTATTTTATCCTCAATCCAATCTGCTTTCTTTTGTGGGTCAGAATCCGCTAATGCTACTACAAATAACTTGTCTAATCCAATATCTGATAGATAATCCTTAATTGGTTTGTAAGCGCTTCTTGCTGTTAATATTACTATTTCTGAACCACCTACTCTTACTATGTTTTTAAGTAATCTTGTAACGCCTTTAATTTCTTGTGGTTGCTTTACCTTTTCAAAATCAGAAAAATCAAATTTGTCACCATTCTTTGGTTCATATATTGCATATTCACCAGGAGTTAATTTTGATTCCTTTCCGTCTTTATCTTTGATGTATATGTTTGATTTTGTTTTAACTAATGTATCATCAAAATCAAATATTCTTAATTTCTTTTCACCAGCTTCTTGTAATGGTTTAAATGCAAAAGCGTTTAAGTTCGAATATATTTTCCCAAACTCAACTTTCATACCATTCCACATACCAGATGTAAAGTTATTACCCATTTAGTATTTGCTTCTTAGTCTTTGGTATTGCTTTTTCTAACTTATCGTTCTCTCTTGTAAGTTCTAACACCATATTACGAAGTTCATCTTTTTCTTTTGAACTATTTTCTAATAATGCTTCTAATTTAGAGATGCGGTCTTTACAATCGTGTCTAATAAACTCATCATCTCTATCTTTATTTAGTGCTCTCTTTTCATAATATCTCCAAGCTCCTGTTCCACCTAATACGGTTATTGCCGTAATTATTACTGAATAAATGTTTTCCATATTATTGATTTCTTCTAATGTTTGAAAGTGATTGCAATGCGTTTTTTAATCTATCTTGAAATAATTTCTTTTGTTCTGGTGATTTAGTTGCAGATAGTTTATCTCTTAATGCTTTGATTCTATTATTAAGGTTTTGTATTCGTTCTCCGTCTGATTTAGCAACTGCTTCTTTCATTGGTTCTCTTTCACCATCATCCCCATCCATTGCATCATGTACTGAATTTAGATTATCCAATGCAACTGTAAGTTGAGAATACATCCAAGAGTCTAATTCCTGCCCATCGTTCATTCGGACTTCAATCATATTTGCATAATCAGCGATTCTTTCCAAATTACCCATTGCCATATCTTTTAATCCTGCCAATGTTTCTTCCGGTGAAGAGTTATCATCACCCTCTACCATTCTATGTTTAAGTAGTTCAGTCATTTTGTTGAATACTTGCTCACCACTATCTTCGCCTAAACGATATGCTCCCCCTAATTTCTCATAAACTTTAATTTTATGAGTCATTGGAATGTTTTTTTCGTTTACAGCTTTCCAAGCTTTTGGGTTAGTTACTTCGAATTTCATATATATTTAATCTTATTTACCAATATAAATATATTTTTATTTAACTTTAATCAAATCGTACTGATATTCTTTTAACGATTTTATTTGTATTTTAAAAATATCCCATTCCATATCTCCTATTTCACCACTATCTTTTAAAATAGATGGTAATTGGAATAGCAATTGTATATTATCATTTGTTAGTTTAGTAGTATCAAATTCAACAATTATATCATTCGATAATTCAAGATTACTATTAAAAGATATAGTATCGCAATATGGTTCTATTATATTAGTAATTTGTTCTGTTTGGTTTATTACATTAAATCCTATATCATACTTTGGAGATGGTATTGGTTTGTGATTTTCATTGAATATAGGGTCTGTACCAAACTTCTTTACATAGATTCTTCTCGTTTTTTCCATTTGTTCTCTATACCCATCGTTCTCAATACCAACTCCCTTAGTCCATTTATGTCCTCTTTGGGTAAAATGATACACCAACGCATCTCTACTTTGAATAAAGTTAAATCCAGCTAATGCCATTCTGGTAAATAAATCACTATCTTCATATCCATATGGAGCATATTTTGTATCATGTCCACCAAGCTTATCAAAATATTCATCCTTTAATAAAAACCAAGGTGCAAATATCCCTTCACTTACTCCACCATCTACATTATCACAAAATTCGGTAAATAGAGTTTCATTGAATTCATTCGGATACAATCCTGCATCAAATATATGCTTCTCTCCGCCAGGTGGATGTAATGGTGGTTCTACACAAGTACCACATACTACATTACCTTCATCTATGTGCTTTAAAATATTATCGAAGAAGTTTTTGTGAATAATCATATCAGCATGTAATATACCAATAATTTTACCACTTGCTTCTTTGAATCCTCTATCATATAAAATAGTATGGCCGATTCTATTTTGTAAAAGATGTACTATTGTATTTTTATCAGTTAAAGATGACATCCACTTTTTAGTACCATCTTCACCACCATCATCAAATAAGATAACTTCTATATCATTGGAAATACTTCTTACTGAATTATAAATTAGTTTAAGATATTCTAAATTATTATAAGATGGAATTACTACTGATATATCTTTTAATGTATACATTTTATTTGCCATTTACTCCATCAATTATATGCCTATCCCAACCAATATGTGTTACATATGATTCTAAAAATCTCATTGCTATTCTACCTCTTCTACGATACTCCATTGAAATATCACATTCCAATGTAACACCACCACTTAATTCAGATGGAGTTATTCTCTCACACCCATCGTATCCATTTGGTAATTCTTTCCAATCACTCAATCTCTTTAAGCCTGGGTTTAAACTAAATCCATTCCAAATACCGGCATACTTAACTAATACCATTTTCAACCCATCTAATTCATATACACCTTCTTCCCAAGGATGCGGTAGGGTTGTATCATCAACACCTCTTAACCAAACTTGTAATATATTCTCATCAGCTTCCAATACTTTCATAGAATGTTCAATGAATGATGGTTTTAAAAATTCCCAATCTTCTTCCATATGAAAGATGTATTCGGTATCCACCATTGAATATGCTGCATCAATTGATTTGATTTGAAATAACTTTGGGTCATTATATACTACTTCAATTGGAAATTCATATTTTGTTTTTACAAAATCATTACAACCAAAATTCATCCCATCATCTATAATGATAAAACGCTTTAGTGGATATGTATTGAATTTGAAAAAGCTATCTAATGTCTTTTCCAATAAATCAGCTCTATTACAAGCTGTTAGTACTACCGTAACTTCTTTCATAAAAATTTTTTAATTCGTTTCTAAAATTATCCGTTGCTATTTTTGTAAATTCCTCTTTTCTATTTTTTGACTTTATAAAACTCTTTATAGTTTCATTTGGTCTTTGTGTATAACTTTCGGCTATTACTAAATTTTCAATTATAAACTGAGATATGTAATCATTTTGTGATTTCATAATGTTCATACATTCGGTAACATATGTATCTTCTAATCCATAATGTCCAAATGATTCAGGTATACCAGTTTTTCTAAGTAAATCCCCACTTAGACAAGTAAACCAACCACCTGCAAACTTAATAGATTGTATTTCTTTAACACCAGCTTCACCATATTCTGGCAAAGTATCTTCATACACATCTGCTCCTTCGTGATAATTTAGGGGTTCATTCCAAAATCTTTCGTTTACAATTACATCCCATGTACTATCCCATTGTTTTACAAATTGTGGAGTTACTAAAAAATTATCTATACCACCTTCTTTTAACATTTTAAATGCCGATGAAACATAGAATAGTGTGGTGTCTTTAAATGTAAAATCACAATCTAACCAAATGAAAAAATCTGCATCCGGGTTATTGTTTAAACTATATCTTCTTTGAGATACGCATCCCAATATTTCAGCTTCAGTTTCTATTCGTAATTCATACTCACACCAACCTAAATATTTTTTACACAATTCCGCGCTTCTTTGCCATACATAATCTTTTGGTAAAGTTGATTCTTCCCAATTAGTTAATTCATCCGATAGACACATAGTAATTTCTACTTTGTAATCGATATCTTTATCTCTAAATACTGAATTTCTTTTCAACATATTTAAAGTTAATGCCAAATCTTCTAACTCTTGTGGCATTGCAAATATTGTTATAACTCCTTTCATTATCTTATAATTTGTCCGTCAGCATGTTGCATTTCGGTGTTATGAATTTCTATATCTACATTAGCTTGAGTCAAATGCCATCTTAGCAAATACTCATTTCTTAAACCACTATCTTGTTCTGGCCAACCACCCTTTAAGAATTCAACATAATTTCTATCGTAGTTTAAATACCAATCTATCTTTGAATAAACCGATGAATATATTCCCATATTAGTTTTATTTCCAATAGCAAATACATCATAATATCCTCTATGTTTAACTCTCTCATCGGTATCCCAATTCCACACATGAAGCTTATTCATATCTAAACTTTCTAAATCTAAAGTAGAGTTTTCGTATCGTAAATCAAATCTACTTCTAATATAGACATCATAATCTTTTTCAATTAAATCATAAGCCTTTGAAGCTGAATACCACATTGATTTAGAATTTTGAAGTGGTTGTCTCCAAATTGGGTCAACAATACCTTTATCATCAAATACTATTGGTTCTTCAAATGAAGATTTTGTTGTACCAAAAGTACCAATGATATCGTTTATATACCCTTCACTATATTTGTATATTTGTTTAGGCTTATCATAGAAAAATTGAGTTGCTTCAAAGTTTCCACCTCTCCATGTATGTAAGTAGACATCGCAATCGTACTTATCTAAATAAGATTTTTTTAATTCATCGTATCCTAAGTAATAGTTTCTAGGTTGACCTGATAATAATATTGCTACTTTCATTTATAATCTTTTATGTAATCTGAACAAATTCCAATACAAGCATCCAAATCATCATTATGTATTTCGGGCATTACTGCAATACTTCCTATTATTGGTTGTTTGCCTGGGTATGCCCAAATTATATTCATAGATGTAAGTGCTACCGTATCTTCTTGATGCCAGAAATAATTAAACCCACCAATCGAATTAAACCATTCCATTGCTTCTACATTTTTACAATGTATCCACAATTTCTCATATCGCTTATTTAACCAATCCTGTGTTATACCATATTGCGGTTCATCATGTCCTAATAATAAAACACCTTCAATCATCCATACATCTATTTCAACATCATAATCTAAATCAATTGCTTCATCAATATAAGTCGGATGGTTTTCTCTTTCTATGATTTTACCATTTATGTTTCCTCTATGTGATATTAGTATCATATTAATATTCTTCTCCTTCTATAATTTTTCTATCATCACCTCTTTCCGAATTATGATTTTCAGATTTGATTGAATGATACATATGTACTCCAAATGCTCCTATTTCTTCTGAGCGCTTTACTCCACCTTGATTAAATGTAACATTAAATAAATCATGTGCTCCTCCCCAAGTTGAATTTGGATTTAATACCATTCCAACTATCTGATTGCATATACTCAGTACATCGTTTGTAAATACATGCAAATTGTAATCATTCTGAATATTATGAGATACAAATCTAATCAATGGGTCAGTATCAGGCTTTCCGTTGGATGAATATTCTTTATACGGGTCGGTTAATGTTCCAGGTGTATGTGGATGATTTGTACCACCTCTATAATATGTATCTTTTGGAGTTATTTCAAATGTATCATTGTAGCATAGATAATCTATTTCGGTTTGAGATACTTTTGATTTTGCGTTATAAATTGGTAAGCTCCAAATTGAATTAACATCAGTATGTTTGTTAAATACTTTATTAAAATTACGAGATACACAATAATCTGATTTTAATAGAAGTGTTTTACCAGGACTATTTAATCCGTTCTCAATTAACATAGAGAATTGATTAATCAAATCTTGTGTTAATGTTTTTGGACAATCCAATTCTTCATATGGAAATACTGCTAAATTCTGAATATATCCATTTATATCCAATTCTTTTATTTTATCCTGTAACCAATCATTGTCAATCGTATGAGAGTGTGTATTGTAAATAATAAACCAATCCCAAACTATTGGAGTAGTTTGATTACTTAATAAAGACCTTAAACTATACTCAGCGTGTTCTTTTGTAAGTGTTGCATGAGTAGTGAATATACAATTATTCATATTTAAAATAAATTATAATAACTTTTTAATTTTAAATCGTTTTCTTTTATTTTTTGAATTTCAGAATTAGAATCTAAACTATTATTTGTTAAAGAAATACTTCCTTCTATTTTGAAGTTTACTAATGCGTAGTTTTGTTTTCCTAAATTTCTATTTTTTATAAATAGCCAATCATCTTGACACCAAACTTTCATTTCTTCTGGTACTGGAATCCAACTATTTTTATGTATAAACATTGCTATTCCAAAATTACCATACCTATGTTCGACCGGCATTAATCCAACTTCTCCTGTTTCTGTCAAATCAATAGCATTTCCTGCCATACCTATTACTCCGATATCCGATGTTATATGTTCATATAATGAATTAAGTATTTCCCAATCCATCCAATTATCATCATTTAAGATTAAAAGTTTATCATACTTAGCCATTTCTGCGCCCTTATTCCAAGGAGCAGTTACATATGTATTCTTTCCTTCTAAAATATGATTTAATTTTTTAATGTCAGTAATCTTAGTAGTATTATCTGTATTATCAAATAATAAAATTTCACCAACAATCTCATTTAAATCAAGTTCTCTAAGTGTTTCTTTTAATCTATCACACTTCCACATGGTTGCTATTATAACTGAAATCATAATTTACTTTTTGATTCCCCAAAAATATAAATCATTAGGATGTACATCTCTTGCAAAAAAATGATATTCAGAAAAATACTTATCAACATCTATTGCAGTTCTAACATCAGCTTCTGTCAAATTCATATAGTAATCATTTTCAATCTGAGAAGTAAATGGAGAATCCTGTGGAGATGTTCTTTTAGTACCATGTTCAGGTCTACCTGTTGTTGCACAACTAAATAAAAACACACCATTCGATTTTGTTAATTTTGTTGCATTTTGAATAGTTAGATTCCAAAATTCATCATGTTCAAAACATTCTGTTGAAATTACAACATCGAATTCTTTATCATCTTTAAACTCATGTCCTCTACATACAATATCTACATTATTTCCCTCACCAATATCAAGTCCAATATACTCATAATCTTCAAATGCAAATCTATTGTTTCCATTGATATCCAATGAGCCAATATCTAATACTCTAACTCCTTTAAATTTTTCAGGAAATCTATCTCTAACAGATGCTATAAAATCTTGTTGTTCTTTGTGTGCCATTTTATTTATTTTTTAATTTTTGCAGTTACATATATCCATTCAGGATGACCTCCATCTAAATACGAATTTTTAATTTCAACAGAATCTATCACATATCCAATCTTCTCTAAATCACCTGTCAATTGTGTACTATCGGAAACTCTAACATCATCGCTACCATTGCTTCCACCAACACCATAATTATTATCATAGTAATTGTTCACTAATCCATGTCCACTACCCCACTCTTCACTACCATATCCCATTTGAAATGAGAATATTCCATTAGGTTTAAGAACTCTAGCTATTTCCGTAAACAAATTGAATCGTAATTCGTGAACTGGTAAATGCTGAAATACAATAGTACTCATAACGAAATCATATTCATTGGTTTTTAATTCGGATAAATCCAATCCATTATTCAAATACCAATTTGATTTTTGTCCTTGATAATGCATTTTATTATAATTGATATTATCAATCGATATATCAACTCCATCAACTCTATTCCAATCAGCTATTGTTAGTAAGTTAGTAACATTTCTACCTTTACCACATCCAAAATCCAAACCGTTCCAACCAATAGGATTTTGCTTAATAACCTCTCTCAATAAAATACTCCAATAATGTGGATTTGTATTATGCTCTTGGTGGTTGTTTGTACCACTATCATATACTTTATGCAAAGTATTTATGTAATATTTCAATTCTTCTTTCATATTTTATTTGTTTTTATAATTTTCCAAATAATGCTTTAAATCTTCTGGTGTACCTAACCCCCACATATTTTCAGCGGGTATATGGTAATTATAAATTTTCTTATCATTTAATATTGCTTCATTATATACAGGACATACATAAAATTCATTATTAGTTCTAATATTTTTTTCAATCATTTGCTCAGCAGATGCTACAAAATCAGAACCATGTTTAAAATAATATATTCCAGCCGTTGCTTGATTTGAAATTGGGTTCTTCTCAGCTAC
>Ga0181349_1001103_pt1 | contig 11509 bp, 12 predicted proteins | sample Su13VDMM110SD_FD_130106 | JGI IMG/M metagenome (GOLD analysis project Ga0181349, IMG submission 130106) | Freshwater viral communities from Lake Michigan, USA - Su13.VD.MM110.S.D | ecosystem: Environmental > Aquatic > Freshwater > Lake | place: USA: Michigan | collected 2013-07-16 | reverse complement strand
GGTCGTCCGCCCTACGCGCTCCTTACGATGGGCGGGGAAACCTCCAACAATGCAGTCATAAATCAAATGCTGCGCGCTCTATTCGCAAACACTGACGCGATGCGTAAGGCGACCGAGGACCAGGTTCTCGCCGCCTTCCCGCTATCGGCCCCGTACTCGTACGGGCGTCACCGCGCGATTGGGCGCACAGCTGACGACATTAAGGCAGAGATTGCGCTGGCTTACACACCCACACAAAGGTAAAAATGTCACTCCGCGACGCACTCGAGGTAATGCTCGAGAAAGCAGCAGCGGCTGGTCCTGAACGGGCTGGTCGTCGGCAGAAGGAACTGGAGCTTTGGAAGACGTGGAAGGACTCCGACCACGATCCAGAGCATCTGGATCCGTTGCTGTCTTCGTTGCAGCCGTTGATGACGCAGCATGTAAATCGGTACGCGGGTAACGTACCGATCTCCCGTCCTGCCCTTGAAGGAGAGGTCACCCGACTGACCGTGCGTGCGCTCAAGAGCTACCAGCCCGACCGGGGCGCGCAGCTTAGTACGTTCGTGACCGGACAGCTGAAGGGCATCAACCGCTTTGTGACGCAGCACCAAAACGTGTCTCGCATCACGGAAGAGCGGTCGCAGAAGATTGGACGCTATCAGCGTGCGCATACCGCGCTGAACGAGTCCCTTGGTCGCCCTCCCACGGCGCAGGAAACTGCGGACGAGATGAAGGTCTCCGTCCGCATGGTCAACCGTCTCTCGCAAGAGATGCGGCCTGACCTTCTCGGCTCTGGCTCCGAGCACGACCCGTTCTTGGATGAAGAGCCAAAGTCCCGCGAGGTGCTGCGGCTGATGTACCCCTACGCTTTCTCGCTCGATGAGCAGAAGGTGTTTGAGTACCTGTTGGGCTTGAACGGCAAGCAGAAGGAGATAAAGACGGGCAAGATTGCCCGTGCCCTGGGGTGGTCGGACTCCAAGGTCAGTCAGACGCGCGCCGCAATCGCGAACAAGGTTAAACCGTACCTCAATGGGTAAGTGGCAAAATGGAGCACCAGTTGACGCGAACGGTTCTACGACCGGGCGCGAAGGGCTGCGTACTGCAATCCGCACCTACATCGACGACGCACGCAAAGTATTAGAGAAGGACAGGGATTACCTTGTCGAGTACGCCAAGCGGCTGTCGAACCGTGATGTGTTGGAGAAGGATATGTCCCAGCTGACCGCAGAGGAGCTGGACAAGATCCTGGCCTGAAGAACGCGAGGGGAGCACGTGCTGCCTTCGTTTTAACTACCTGTGGCGTTATTCTACGTAGCCAGCAGGAGCTATGTCGTGTCGGAGTTCAAATGCGATAACATCGCCTTTTCGGCTTACCTTCTCTCGCGCGGCGTTGTCAGTACCTCGCACTTTCAGCGCGGTCGGAAGATCGTCTGGGTTTTCAACATTAGCCAGGAAGACTTAGCGCAAGCCCAGACCGACTGGCCGCAGTCCGCCGAGTGCCGATTCTTCAACAGCTACCTGACGCTAAAATCTCACCTACGAGAGCGTTGACGCGCGCAGGTTCGCGAGTATAGTAGATGCACAGCGCTCGTGCGCCCCGCCAGAAGTAGCGGCGAATAGATCGCACCCCAAGAAGTGCGCGACGGGAACCTCGTCATATTCACCATAAAGGACTACTACCATGGCTACCATGCTTTTTGATCGTGTCGTCAAGTCTGGCGATACCGTACGTTTCCCCTTCTCAGGCAACGCCTCTGGCGAGACCTGGGCCACAAAGGTGTTCCAGGTTGCTACCGACGGCGGCTCGGACATTGAAATCACCACGGGCGTCACCGTTGGTAGCGCTGTCGGCAGCACCGCGCTCTACCACCTCTCGGTCGCACCCGGCGCACTCACCGCCGGCAAGATGTACTACGCGTTTGCCACGCGTGCGTCAGACGGCGCTGTTGTTCGTATGCAGTCGTGGGCCTACGCGCCTACGAACGACATCGGACAGCTGGGCGATGGGTCAAACGTCGACAGCGTGTTCGGTCGCCTCTCGAAGCTTGATCTGCTTCTTGGGACCGCCGGCTTCGCCGGTGGCTCCACGAACCTGTACGCGATGCTGACCGGTGCGGACGGCCTCAACACCATCCGACTTGCAACCGACACCATCAAGTCAGCCCTTGCCGGCGACGTCACCGCCGCTTTTGACGCCGGCGCGGGACCTGCCGGCTCACCCAATGGCCTTGCGCAGGCCCTCAGGAAAATCTACGATGCGGTAGTCACAGCGTCATCCCCCTGGGATGACGTTATCTCGGGCTCTTCCGTTGCCGGACAAGCCGGTACCTACCTGAAAAACGTCGCAGACTCCGTGGGTGCTGGCACTGACGCTGCGGCAGCTGACTACACCAGCGGAAGCGTTCAGGCCAAGCTCCGCAAGCTTGGTGCCTATGTTGATCTGCGTCTCCCGGCTTCGGGCTATGCAAACAGCACCACGTCCGTGGCCGCGGGTCAGGGCGAAATCTACAGCAAGCTCGGTCTTGTGCAGGACAAGACTGACCTCATCGGCGCTACCGCCGATGGGTCAGGCGTCAACAGCCTGTTTGGTCGTTTTGCGTCCGTCGGCGAGAAGCTCGGCAGTTCGGCCGACACCTCCAGTACGCTCACCACGGTGTTTGGCCGTGTTGCGGCGGTGCAGGCTAGCGTGGACCGCCTGAACAAGATCACGAACGCGCAGCTCCTGCCGATCGTCCCCACTGAGGTCGCCTCTCCTGCAACCTCCGTTGCGGCCGGTATCGCGATCAAGTTCGAGCTGAAGGTCACGGACCCCAGCACGGGCGCTCTTGACGATCCTGACACCTTCGCAGCGGGCGCGGAGTACAAGGCGCACGTTCGCGTCACCGACCTTAACAACGCACACTGGGGCAGTCGTCTTTACCAGGACGGGGCGTTGACGACCACGCTGGTTATCTCCAGCGGTGGAGCCGACGAGCCTTTGTACAGTGTCACCCCGCTCGGTGGTGGCGCTGCGTCGGAGGCGTTCCGTCGCCTGAAGCGCGAGTCTCAGGGCCAGTTCGCCGGGTTCGTCAAGATCCTCCCGACGGACAACACGACCCTGAATTTCCTGTTCCAGATTGTCGACAGCGACGCCGCATCCACACCCGCGAGCGCCAACACGTTCATGTCGTGGTCAACGATGGTTGTCCGCCAGCCGGCAGCAATCTTCCCGTCGCCCGGAGCTTTCTAAACAGAAAGTGTAGACAAGCGTCGCTTCGGTGACTAAGATGTGCTGGGGAGGGAAACTTCCCCAGCACATTTTATTTAGGAGCGACAAATGGCACGCACGTGGAAATTCGTAGGCAGCAGCAACATGCCCCGCAACAGCCTTCAGGCCGCCGTCAAGGCGGTACTTGATGGTGAGGCCGAGGGCGCAAAAGCCATCTTTGATGCAGAGACTGGCGACCTCTACGACCTGCTTGGAAACCCCTACCCGCCGATTACGGCCAACCAGTACCAGAGCATCCTGAACGTACTGGGCGTAATCTTTGTGCACGTGTACCACGAACTCCCGATGTCCAAGGACGGCCTTCTGCCCCTCTTGGCGCAGATTGGCGACCCCGTCTTCTCGGGCGTGAAGAAGACTGCCGCTGATTATGCAGTAGCATTAGTGCAGATGAACAAGGCCGGCGAGGAGACTAAGGATGCAAGCGTCACCGACGACAGTGGACCTATCGGGGGCTAAGTCCCTTGATGAGGTTGCATACCTCTGGGCAAAGTTCATCCTTAGCGAGTTGATGGCTCGACGCGAACGCCAAGAAGCAGCGGTTGCGCCGTACATCTTCACGTTTGAGAAGATTGAAGATCAGCCCCAGCTGCCGATTATGCCATCGGCTGAGCTGGGCATGCCTCCGCGGGCCGATGCAGCAGCCCTCGCAATACGCCCTGAGACGTACGCGTACCTTGTGCTGTTTCCCGGTATGCCTATCCCTGTTGCTACATGGGAAGGAACAGACGCGCCAATGCCTCCACAAGAGCAAGCGGCTATCCCTCTCGGAGTTCCTACAGAGATAATCGACTTTAGCCGCCCACAAGTCTGGTGGCTAAATGCCGCATTTGTCAGCGACACGATTCAAGCAACGTTCTGCGCGGGATTTGACGGTGAGACGTTTGGCGAGCTGAAAGAGATTGCGGGCACGCATGGCGGCTCGCTTTCCTCTCTATGCGGCATTGGCGCGCCCGAAGCGTAGTCGTTTTTGGTCCGATAGCGTAGTATGCTGTCCACACTAAAGGCAGCGTATGCAGTACCGCGACAGAGTCCTCATCGACACACCGATCCCGCTCTTGTTCAAGTGCGGGCCGGGTGCCGTAGTGGTTGCGTACATTCAGTACGCAGATGACGCGTCCGTGAACGCCGAAGTGCCCCTGAGCGAGATTACGACGCCAACGGGCCACGTTCGGATTTACGCCGGTGCGTATACCCCTTCCCGTAACGGGTGGTACTACGTCTCTTTACGGGCAACCGTCAACGATATTGACGTGGGAACGGACGCTACCCGTTTCTACTCCTACTCGGAGGCGGAGCAATCAGCTGGGGATATCGGCGAGCCTGTACTACAGGAGATCTCGGTAAAGGTAGGAGAGTTGGCGACCCTGGTGTATCGGGGGATCGTTGGACTTACGGTAGATGCCAAGGTGGTGTTTCAAGCAGACTTAGCAGACCCTTCTACGGGACTCGTTCTGGAGTTTGAGCTACAGCCAACTCCTACCGGGTTTAAGCCGATGTACCTGGCGACCTTCGCGCCTACACGAGAAGGAAAGTACTACGTCTACGTAAAGACCCTGCCCACGGGAGGCGAGGCGCTGATCGTAGTCAATGCGTTTAGGACTCTTCCCTACAGTCGAGCGGCGGGAACGGTTAAATCCTCCGCTACTTCCACGGTGACCTAATGGCACGTATTGTTGGACGCACCAACGTCTTTACCTTGAGCATCGCCCTTTCTACCGGCTCGGGCGATATTCCCACGGACGCGGACGCCACCCCTACTGCCGTAATTACAACGGACACGGGTGCCGCAGTAACGTCGTTCTTAGCAGCAGCCGTCGCGCACCCCGCTCTTGGAACGTACCGGGTGTCTTGGACCCCGCAGATTGCGGGCAGCTACATCATCGTTTGGACGTTCCTAATCGACGGGGGTTCTTTCGAGAACCGTGAGTCCTTTACGGTTGTTCGGGTCACGTCCGACAATACGGCTACCGAGCAGCTGGAGCCCAGTGTCGGCTACAGCAACACGTGCAAGGTCACGGGCACCTTCCTGAGCGCGCGAGGGGATTACCAGGTCGGCGTTCACGTGCGGTTCACTCCTGCATTTGGCCCTACGTCGATCACAAACCTCGGAATCATTTCGCGAGAGTCTACCGTCCAGACTGACTCGCAGGGTCGACTGGAGATGTACCTGCTCAAGGGACAGAGCGGAACCATCGCAATCTCCAATCTCGGCCTTGTGCGGGAAGTCGAGATCCCGGATGAGACCGAGGTCGATATCTTTGACCTGATGGCCCTGGCCGACGACCCTCTGGCCGTGCAGGTCGCGGATACCTATCCCCTCATCCGCCGGAGCCTGCCATGATCTCCGTAACGTTTGTCGTAGTGGACGACTCCATTCCTTCCGCGCTTGAGCTGGAAGGCGTACTTGTCCGCATCTACTCTCAGGACGGCACGACGCTCATTACGGAAGCGTCTACGGACGTAGACGGGCGGCTGACGTTAGACCTTGAAGACCTCACGACCTACTGGGTCCGGTTCTTCAAGGTCGGCTACGCATTTGACGCCAAGGCCACGATTTCCGTAGACGGAGGCCTACTAAACTCGTTTGACGTTGTTGGCCGGAACCTTACAGCGCACGTCTCGGCAACAGATCCTAACCTGTGCCGGGCCAGCGGATACCTCCTCAATGGCTCGGGCGTAGCGTCGCCAAACGTAACCATGTACTTCATGCTTACGGGTAAGCCGCGTGTTGTGGGTGGACGGGCGATGCTGCCCTCCAAGGTGTACGCGACTACGGATAAAAATGGGTTTCTATCCGTAGAGTTGGTCCGTAACGGTGTGTACGACGTATGGGCCGCAGGTACAGATGACGAGGTTTACCGCGCCATCGTGCCGGACTACCCGAATGTAGACATCACCGACCTCCTCTTCCCAATCGTAACGACGCTTGAAATAGAGGTTCCGTCTGTAACGACGCCCAAGGGAGACTCCGTCAGTGTGGACGTACTGGCCGAGCTTTCAAGCCGTGTAGTCATTCCCTACGAGCTTGACGGCGGCGACAGCGTCAGTTTGGGTTCGATCCTCAGCATCACAGTCTCCGATGCAGCCGTGATCGCGTATTTCATTGACAACACACTTCTTGTTGTAGGACAGGCTGTTGGATCTGCAACGGTAACACTAAGTGTCCGTACCAATAAATTCGCGTTACGCCAGCCCGCGGCAGATACGCTCACGGCGGTCCTCGCTGTCACGGTGACCTGACCCGGGATTTCGGTGGCCGACTCCTTTACGTTTGACCCAGATGCTGCACGGTCCTTGTGGGCGGCCGTCCTTGCGCGCGCTGTAGACGACTACCGGTATAGGGGCTCCACTAAGGAATCCATAGCGTACCGAAAGGACGCAAGGCAGTGGATAGACTGCGCCTCGTATAAGGGTGTCGGCTCCTTTGCGTACGTGTGCGAGGCTTTAAATCTTGATCCCGATGCCGTACGAGATCGGCTAAAAAGGAAAGATGGCTAGCTTCACTACGACCCGCAAGACTGCCTGGGCGGATGTCTCCTCATCGGGCGCTCTGGGTACTCCGCGCAACCCCAAGACAAACACGCCGTCGACTGACGCAAAATGGCTGCGTGTACGCGGGCAGATTTCCCGTGCGTACATCGCAGACCCGGACTGCTTCTTTTACCAGACGTACCTGAGCAGCAACCGCCAGTACGGTCTTGCGCTGGAATTGAAGGACGCGATCACGGCTCTTTTGCAGTACGCCGAGGGCGCTCTCTACCCCAGCACTGCTGCCCCTGTAATTGCAACGCCCCCTACCTACCTGGCGGGAAACACCTCTACAGAGGGGATCAGCGAGACGGCAGATATCTTAGCTCAGCGAGCAAAGGCTGCTGCTGCGACAAGCAAAATCGGCCGCCGACTGGCGGAGCGAGGGGAGGAGGCCAAGTCCCTGTACCTTGCAAGGGTAGACGCTTTTGTTCAGCAGTACTTTACTTTTCAGACCGCACTGTCCCTGATTGCAGATTCTGACCCTGACTTTGAGCCACTTCGGCAGTTTGCTCTCGTAGATGTTCAGGTCTCGGCAGACGCGGCCGTAGCAACTACCTACAGCTCAAGCACCGCAGCAGAGTTTGCGGTACAGAACGCAGCAGCAGCGGCGGCACTACGTACCTCAAATCGAGTACCGAGTGCGCGCACACGGTTCTCATACACGCAGGTTTTCTTCCCTACCAACGTCGCGGCCACCGTGAGTGGAACGACAATCACGTTCACAACGCAGAGCCCCGCGTACTGCTACCTGCGCGTAGGCGACGTGTTCTCTTGGGCGGGTGGGGAGACAACCATCACTGCCGTGGGCACGACGACAGCCACGCTTGCCGCCGATGTGGGCACTCCCGCCGGCTACGCGATTACGCCAGGGGCCTATGCAGTTCTTGAAACGCTCAAAGCTGCCTGCGCCGCCTTCCTCTCTGCAAATGAGACGGCGAGTAAGAGCTTTCGGGCAAAGATCAGTGACTTGTCATCCTCGCAGCGTATTCGCGAAGTCATCGCTCTCTTGGCCGCTACGCAGAGCGCAATCACGGGACTTTCGACCGAGGCGGTAGATATCCTTGAGCGGTTAGGGATTACCGAGCCTGTGGCGGTAACCACGATTGGCGCATCGTTGTACGGCTACGCCCCTGTCGTTTCTTCTGGCACGAAGGAGTCGACAAAGTCCTGTTTGGATACCCTGCAAAGAGAGGGGTTTCAGCTTGCGGCGCAGCGATTCCTTTCAGCCAATTTGACGTTCCTGTCGGAGACATCGGACATGCAGCAGCTTGCCGGGCTATTTGATGCAACAATGGATAACCGGACATGAAGTACGTCCTCAACGAGACGCAGAAGTTTTCGGCAAACTTGAGGCTGCTTGAGGACGTGATGTCGATGAGCATCGCTTTCGCGCCGCCCTGTCCCGTGAGCCAGCGAGTACTTGACGCAGTTGCTGAGATCGACGGACGTCCCTACAACCCGGAGACCGGCACGTTTGCCGAAGGGCTTTCCACCAACCCCCGTGCTAAACTACAGATGCTCGATATGGCCGAAGCCCTTGCACTGCCGGATGGTGAGCTTCCTCCGCAGTTTGCGTTCTACACCGAAGTCTGAGGTACACTCCGCCCGTGGTTGATTTCCGCGCCATCTCCTATCAGGGACTTACGGCCCCTACTTCGTATCGGCAGAGCGCCGATGCGGAGACGTTAGATATCCGCGGTACCGGGTTTACGGACGTCGCAAACGTAGTCATCAACGGCTACCGCTCCCCGAACTTTATCGTAGAGTCCTCAAAGAGAATCTTTGCCGAGGTTCCCGCCGCTATGCGCGGAGAGCCCGTAAACGACATTCAGATCCTCTTGCTCTCCGCAGCGGCGGGACAAGAGAGCGCGGTCGTACTCGATGTGGGCGGTGGGAATGGGTACGTCTCTGGGACTGCAAAACTCCTACAGACGGTAATCAAAGTCCTGCTCACGAACCCCGGCTCCGACATCTTTAATCCGCGGATAGGCGGCGGGCTGCGGGCGGTGCTCGGCACCAATTTTAACGATGTGGTATCCGCCGAGGCCAGGGTAAGACAGGCCATCTCAAACACTGAGAACCAGCTGCAAGTCCTACACGCATCTACGCCGGCCCTGCCGCTCTCTGAGAAACTACGCAGCATCTCGGTGCTATCGGTAGAAATCTCTGTGGACAGCAGTGCTCTCTACGCCCGAATTGCGGTGACGTCTCAGGACGGAAACCGTGTATCCTCTGGAGTCACGCTGTAATGGCTACGCAAGCTGAACGCGTACAAGAACTGCTCATCGAGCGGCTTGAGACGTACTACTCGGGCCGTACAGTTGCCCCAGGCACCTCACTCTATGACACGGTTGTTACGCCTGTAGCCGCCTACCTTGGGGTAGACGCCACGGACACAGACATCGCCGAGTTCCTAAAGACGCGGCTGCGCCAAGAGTACCCTTCTGTGTCGGCAGAGAATGGCGACGCCATCGTTGACCTTCTCATCAATCCCCTGAGCCTACTTCTTGAAGCACTCAAGCGAGAGACCGCGCTTATCAAGCTGGGGCAGTCCGTCCGTACAGCAGTCTCTATGCGCGAGTCGGATGCCGACGCCCTTGCGGCAAACTTCTTTGTGACGCGGCGTGTGGGCGGCAGGTCGTACGGCCTTGTACGCATCTACTACGCAAACGCTACATCGGTATTTATCGGCGTCAACTCCCGCTTTACAAATAGCGCAGGACTTACCTTTCAGCCGGTAACAACCCAGAGTTTCCCAGCTGAGCAGCTGCTTCTCCAACGCTCCGGAAACTACTACTACATCGACGTCTCCCTCGTGAGTGTAGAGCCTGGTACGCAGTACAACATCGTCCCAAATACCATCACGAATGTCACAGGCCTGACGGGGTACGTCAAGTTCACCAACTTAGCGGCATTTGCGGGTGGTTCCGACCGAGAGACGAATGTAGAGCTGCTGACCCGTGTACGGAGCGCACTCACTGAACGCTCCCTCAATACACGGCGCGGAATTGTTTCGCGCATTCAAGGGCAGTTTCCCGCGATTCGATCCGTCGAGGTTGTCGGGTACGGCGACCCAGAGATGCAGCGCGACATCGTTACGGGTTCCTCAGAGGGACACGTTGTCGCGTCAGGTACCTGCTTTATCGTGGGCCAGTTCTGCCTTATGCTCTCGCAGTTTGAGGACCGCGGGCGTGATGGGGCTGTAACGATCAAAGCAGGGGACACGATTGCCCTGAACTACTGGAACCTCCTCTACTCGTTGCCGCAGGCGTCGAGGAACGAGGAGTTCAAGATCGCGGATATCGTGTTCGACACCCGAGACACGCTACCAGATATCCCTTCGATCCTCTTGTTCCGGCTGAGCGCAGCTCCTTCGCCAGAGAGCAGCACGCTCGGTATGTTGCCTGCGATGTTGCCCGGCGTGTTTTGCGTCGTGCGCTCCAACACCAAGATTACCATCTCCGGGATTCCTGGCGGCATCCAGGATCCGCAGACCCCTGCGGGTGAGTTGGAGATCTTTGATAACGAAGTCCACATTGGTGGTCACTACGACGTGTGGGTACGCCCGAGCGTTGACCAGGCGACAACGGCTACGTTTGGGCAAATGTTGTCCACCTCAAGCGTTGTAGAGGGGCGTCAACTTGCCACCGCTGGTGGAGAGGACACGGGTCGGAGTGTAGTAACCATTCCCTACTCTGTGTCGTTCAAGGACGGCTTTAGTAGCACCTCTGTGATCTTCACTCCTGGCAACGCAGTCATCGGCTCCCGCAGCGGCGCTACAGCAACGGTAGCTACCGCCTCAATCATTCGCGCAACTGGCTCCGTCACTCTTACGTCCGTTACGGGTACGTTTGAGGTAGGCGAGGAAATTACAAATACCGCTGCTACTGCGGGCGGAACAATCACCTACGTTTCCTCTGATTTGGAAACGCTGGGTGTCCGTGCCGGCATGACACTGGTGCTGCTGACAGGTGCGGACGTAGGTTCGTACCGGATTCTTGATGTCGTAGATGAGTCCGTTTACCTGGACACCGACCTCACAGAGTCAGAAACGCAAATCCATTTCCGTGTTCTTTCGGAGATCACCGAAGACCTATTTGCGCCAAAGGTTGTTCTTGTGCCGTTTGCGGACGCGCTTGGTGACGACCTTTCCACCGTAGTCGGGTCTACGCGCCTGCGTCTAAAGATCGACCTTCAGCAGTATGGTGTAGGTGCCGGAGACTCTATCGAGATCTTCGATGGCAACGATGCCGGCGTTTACACGATTCAATCGTTTGATACGGTACTCGGCGGAATTGCCCCCATCGTGAGTAGTGCGATGAGTGCTTCAAACTCCCAGCTGACCTACCGGGTTTACCGGCCCAGCACGGGGGTTCAGCGCCCGCTTGTTCGCATCAAGCCAGAGGGTGTTCGGCTGCTGGATTCGGCAGGGAAAGACGCAAACATCGTTGTGCCCTACGCTCTGCCTCTTGGCGCATACGCGCTCGGAGACTTCTCTGGGGCAAAGGAAGGCCTTACGGGGCGCAACGGATTTGTACTCCCTGATCCTGGGACTACCTGGACACCTACAGCAGACTTGACGGCCAGCCGGGATGAGTTTTCCGATGCGCTGGCTTGCTACTCTGACGAGTGCATCCCGTGTGATGGGTACATCGCGGTTGTCACGCTTATGGCAAACGGGCAGTTCTACCTGAACTCCAACATGCCGACAGCGGTAAAAGAGTTCTT
>Ga0181349_1001100_pt1 | contig 11517 bp, 14 predicted proteins | sample Su13VDMM110SD_FD_130106 | JGI IMG/M metagenome (GOLD analysis project Ga0181349, IMG submission 130106) | Freshwater viral communities from Lake Michigan, USA - Su13.VD.MM110.S.D | ecosystem: Environmental > Aquatic > Freshwater > Lake | place: USA: Michigan | collected 2013-07-16 | reverse complement strand
TTTATGGAAAATTATCCAGAGAAGAGATTTCCGAGATCAAGAAGATACTGGATGAAAATAGAGATAAGAGAAGACCGATAATAGGCTCTACTGATATCTCCATGTTCTTCGAAGATGACATCAACAAGTTCATTATACCCAGATCCCAATTTATGGAAAGTCTGGGTTTAAAGGATGTATCAGGTCAACCTATAGAAAGATACCTAAGAAAGAGATACCAGTCTGTAGACAGTAGATTTGCATGGGACCCTAAGAAGGAGAAACTATTCCTTTTTAATCTTAACAAGGAAGACAAAATAATTGGACTTCAGTTGAGAAATATGAATTCAATAAAGGGATCATCCAAGTATCTGACTTATAAACTAAGTGGAATATGGGAAAAACTTCTATTCTGTAAGGACAGTGAATTCTTGGATGGCTGCCGAAAAATAGATCCTATCTCATCTGTTTTTAATGTCGCTACAATTGACTTTGGAGAGGATATAACAATATTCGAAGGACCAATGGATTCTTGGCTTTGGAAAAATTCAGTGGGACTTTGTTCAGTTGAAAATAGATTTCCATTTGATGTTGAGAATATTAGATTCTGGTATGATTGGGATAAGGCTGGACTTAACAAATCCATAGAGTTACTCACATCTGGATTTAAGGTGTTTAACTGGGGAAAATTTTTGGAAGATCACACTATAACAAAGAATAGAAAATGGGATTTGAACGATCTTGTTATCCATCTGAGAAAGACGGGTAAGAAGATCAGAAGATTCGAAAATTACTTTACTGACGATGTATTGGACTTGGGATACTTTATCGATGGATGACACAAAGGAGATCCAGAGTAAAATGGAAGAATGGGAAAATAGAATTGACGATGACTCACATCCCAAGTTTAAATTCCCTTTGGAAATTAAGGATTCTTCTCTTGATTCATTAAACACAGATATGAAAGAACCTGATGTGAAAAAACCTCAGTATAAAAAGAAAACTGTGGTTATTAAAACCATAGAAAATAAAAATAAGAAAAGCAAAAAAAGTTTATTCTAATGGAAAAAGAGGAAAAGCAAGAAGACTATAAGCAAATGTTTGATAGGGAAAGAGAAGAGTGGAGAGAAAAAATACAGTCTGTAGCACTTAATCTAAAAGACATAAGAACGGTTGCAAAAGCGCAGGTCGATCTTTTTGGATATAGACAAATGCTTCTAGAATACAGCTTTAAATTAGCTGCCATAGTCTCTAAGCTTAATGCTAAGTACAGGGAGAGTAAATCTGCTAAGCTAAAAGAATACTCTGAGAAAACCGATGTTAGATACGGGTCTAACGAGAAGACTGTTCTAATTGAGGGTGATTTAACAGCTTTGTTTGAAAAAATAGAACTCGTAGAGGGGCATAGAAAATTCATGGACCAGACCGTCCAGACTGTGGATCATATGTTATATGGAATTCGTCAAAGGATAGCTCTCGAAGAATATCTCAGAGGAACAACAGTTAAATAAACATGCTTAAATTTATAGTATCCGATGATCACCAATGGCTTGTCCTAACCCAGTCTCCTGACGAGGTTGAGAAGAAGCAAATTGAGATATCGATGACTAAGAAAATACACAATCACTTTTTCCATCCTTTGGTTAAGAAAAAAATATGGGACGGTAATGTCTGTTTCATAGAAAAGAAAGGACCATTCTGGAGGGTTCCTATAGGATTGTGGAGAGAATTAATGCAGATAGGTGAGGAGTATAAGATAGAGATAGAGATAGACGGGCTAGCAAATATTATCAACCAGCAATTGACATTAGAAGAATTTACAGAGTGGTCTAATGAATTTTTTGCTGATGCAGATAAGAAGCCCAGAGATTACCAGATAGAAGCTGCATGGAAGATTATTAAATATAGATATTCTGTTTCAGAGGTAGCTACTTCCTCAGGGAAGACCCTTATATCCTTCATGATATTCGCTTATTTGAAAAGCCATGGCCTCATTAGGAAGTATATGATGGTAGCTCCTAATACTAACCTTGTCATACAGGCAAGTGAGGATTTTGATGACTATGGCCTGCAGAAACTCGGGGTTAAAATACAACAGATCGGAGCAGGTAATAAGTTAAGACCCGGATGTGATCTGGTAATAGGTACATTTCAATCCCTAGTGAAACAGGAGGCTGAATTTTTCGAAGAAGTTGATGCAGTATTTGTGGACGAGGCACATTTTAGTAATTCAATGTCCATTAAGAAGATACTAGCAAAATGCATGCATTCTCAATGGAGATATGGGCTCACTGGTACTTTAACAAAAAGGGGGACAGCGGACTATTTAACTATACAGCAGTTTCTTGGACCATTGGTTGTTGAAATACCACCTAGCTTCCTTTTTGAAAATAACTACGCAACCCCAATATCAATAAAGGTTGTTATCCTAGATTGGCTCGAGCAGGAATACAAGGACAAGTTATCTGAATTGAAGTCAAATCACGGCAATATAGAGGGAACAGAGATTTATAACGTTGAGAGAAGAATGGTTATCGAATCCAAGAAGAGGATTAACTATATTGTTGACTTTATATCGAAAATCTCCAAGAATTCACTAGTTCTATTCCAGTCTGTGAAGGACGAATACGGCAAACAAATATTCAATCTAATAAGAGATAAGAATAACGATAAAGAAGTTTTTTATGTTGATGGTGACACCGACGAGAATTTAAGGGAGGAGTATAAATCAAGAATGAGCTTCGGTGAGAATAGAATCTTGATAGCAACATACGGAACATTTGCGACAGGAATTTCCATTAACAACCTGCACAATATCTTTCTTGTTGAATCATATAAGAGCGAGGTCTTAATCAAGCAAAGCTTGGGAAGAGGAATGAGAAAAATGGAGGGAAAGGAGAAAGTTAACGTGATAGATTTTGTTGATGATTTTAGTAGTCCCAAATATCAGAATTATCTAATGAAGCACAGTCTTGTTAGAATAGAGATCTATAAAAGGGAAGGATTTTCTTATAAAGTATTCAAGGTTAAGCTTTAGAGCTAATTTTTGATATATAGAATAAAAATTTCTTATGGGAATCAAGAATTTCGATCAATTTATAACAGAGGATAGAAGATATTATAGCTCAGATCGTGGATATGGACCTTTAAAGGGAAAACTTTCCGTTTTCAAGGACAGAGAAAGATCTAGCAATATTGGAAACTGGTTAGAGGATATAAAGGGAAGAGTTAAAAGCGGGATGGCTGCTAGAAAGGATGCACCCGGAAAAACTAAAAATCTAGGGGATCCTTTGAGAGTTTTAGGTTCAATATCTGGTTTTCTTCTTAACCTAGGAGCTGGAGTTAGCGATGCTCTTTTCGGTGACACTAAAAAAGGGGAAGGCTATAAAAAGAGAAGCAAGGAGGATTTAGACAGATGGGAAAGAAAAACATTTAGCGGAGATCAGAAAAAATTTACAGATAAGGATGCTGCTAATTTTTACATGAACGGTGTGGAAAGAGGCAAGAAAATTTTTGGTAAAGACTTCGATCCTGACAAGCCAAAGACAGAAGAAGAGAAAAGATACGCAGAGGATCTATACGATGCAACATCGAGATATTACGGTAGAATAAATCAAAAGAAATAATGAAGTTAAAAAATTTCGTTGAGTTTAAGAATGTATCTGAAGGCGGGAAGGCTATTAAAAGCGCTAGACCAATCAGGCAGGACGAAGCTATGAAAACCGTAGAAAATATAAAAGAGGTTCTATTACCTCTTTTAGATCTTGATTCCTATAAAGAGGGAAAGGACTATATTTTTATAGGCTCAACCGGAAAGAAGAAAAATATCGAGGACACATCCGGTGATATAGATCTTGGATTTAATGGAAATTATTTTGCTACTAAGAATGGTATACCATTCAAGGAGTGCTCGAAGACTCTTATGAATATGCTAAGTCCGGAGTTACCTAGAGTTCTTGGATTTGAGCCTGAAATGAATAATCTATCTGGCCTAAATATACTTAGTGTAGCTTGGCCAATAGCTGGTGATGCAAATAACGGGTTTGTTCAACTGGATCTTATGCCTCTTCAAAACATGGAATGGGCGAAGTTTATCTATTATTCACCTGATTATAGAATGGACGAAAGCCAGTGGAAATCTGCTCATAGGAATTGGCTTTTAAGTGCAGCTCTTGTTGCAAGAAGAGAGATATTGGCTAATGATGAACAAGGTGAGGTTTTAGATTACAGAACACCTGCTTTGATTTTGCCTAGTGGTTTATATCTTCAAACCAAAAGCTTTAGAGGTAAATTAAAGCCGAGAATAAAAAATGCCCAGAAGATTCCAGGAACGGAGGAATTCATAACAGACGATCCTCAGGAATTTATAAATTATGCTCTTGGACCAGGATATAGTGAGAATGACGTCAAAACATTCGAAAAAGTTTTATCTATAATGACTTCTCCGAATTTCAAATATAAAGAATTTCTTCCTCAGATAAAGGAGAAGTTTATACAATTACTAAATAGAACAGATTTACCAGTTCCACCTGAGACAGAAAAATTAGGTTGAAACAAAAGTAAATTTTAAGTTAAAATTAAAAAGCGAATTTATGTCGAGCATTTCCCATCTACAGGATCTTTACCACAAAAAAGGAAACGAGTTTATCAACAACCTCTTTAGCTCCTTCGTGACAGTGAACGAAAAGATGGACGGTTCTGCGTTCACATTTGAACGCGATATCGATAACGGTAAATTTAAGTTTTATAAAAGGGATCAGAGAAATCCCATCACGATGGTCGATAGAACCATTATGAAGTACTACGAGAAGCCTATACAATACATAGAGTCACTTCCACCCCACGTGATACAATTGATACCAAGAGGATGGAGATTTGGCTTGGAATATTTCTCTTCTCCGCAGCCACTTGAGATTGCTTATGATAGAATGCCAAATAACAATCTCATTCTTTCGTATGTCCATAAATTAGATAACGGTAGGGCAAAGTCAACTATACAAAGTAAAGAAGATCTAGATAAATGGGCGGATTTACTAGGAGTAGAAAGGCCACCTATTATTTTTCAGGGCAAATTAACAGAGGAACAAAAAAGAAGCATCCTTGAGTTTATAAACACGCCATTCTCTGATCTTATAGAGGAATTTAGAACAAAGAGCTTTGTAGCTTACATAGTTGGTGTTTTAAACCCTAAATTGGAAAAGACAGCATTGAATAATGATCTAGAAAAGGCAATCGAAGGTATAGTATTTAGATTTGGCTCTGATGAGGAAGGTGAAGAACCAGTTTTAGCAAAAATGGTAGATCCGCTTTTTACCGAGTTGGCAAAAAGTAAATACGTGCAGAAGAAAGAAACAAAGCCTAGCGATTTCCTAGTTATAACTGTTCTGGATGTGATGAATTTCATACTCGAAAGAGGAGTTGGTAGTTTTGATTTTAAAGGTAAGACAGAAGATGAAAGATATCTTTCTTTTATCTCTGATGTGTTTGTTAAGTTCTTAGATGAGTACAAGGATAAGTATAGTGAAACTGATTTCGAGGAACCTGAATATCTAAAGAAGGACGAATTTAGAGTCAATAAGAAAATGGTTCCAAATAGAGCTGCTCTTGCCTATATAGAGGAGGATGACGCTTTTGAATCCCTATATAAATTGATTGTTAATCAGTTTAGGAAAATAAAAAAGAGAGCTGGCGGAATAATAAACCAGGATTTTATAGATCAGTTCAATTCAGTCGTGAAGGAGATAGAAGAAGCTATTTCTGAAAAAGAGACTAAGAAAATAAACGAATCTGAGATACCTTCTTTCAATGATTTCAAATCTAAATTTAGAAAGAAAGTAGAATATGTCACCGAGGAATCCGATAACGAGTCGGAAGAACCCCAACCATATGGCGAAACATTCTCACAATTCATATCGGATCTTGAACATATAGACACCAAGGAAGTTAAAAATATAGCTCCTCTAGAAGAGGATTCTGATAAAGATGAATTAAAGCCAATTAATATTATCGTTGGCAGATTTCAACCTTTCCATAAAGGTCACTTAGCAATGACAAAGGAACTAAAAGAGCAAAATGATTTACCATCTATAGCTGTTGTGGTCTATCCTGGTCATAATAAATCAGGAAAATCACCATTCGACGATAATGTTATAAAGACTTACATGGAATCTGTTGTTAGAGAATATCCAGAAGTTCTAAGTGGATTCGTAATTGTCAATAGAGGCCTTTTGGGTATTATAGCTGGAGAGATTAGAAAGCTAGGTTATAGAATCGAGTTAATAGGAGCAGGTGAAGATAAATCTGACGATTATAACAAGCAAGTGGATTACCTGGTTAAAGCGGGTAAGGAATTTCCAACCACTACGAAGGTTTTTAAAACCAAAAGAACGACCAGTGCAACTGAGGTAAGGGATAAACTTAAGAATGAGGATTTCACAGCATTTAAAAAGTTAGTACCACCCTGTGTCGCTTCATTATACGCAACCCTCGTTTCAGGGGTACATAACGGATTAAACCAAAGTTCTAAAAAGTAACTGAATGCAGGTTTCAAAAAGAGAACCTAAAAAATCAGAGACACCTAAGGATATAGTTGCCCTAGAAATAGAGCAATGTAAATCCATTCTTGGCTCTATGTCCGATAGATTGGATGAATTTAATTTATCTGGTATAGATGAAGCTGGCCTTAGAAAGCTGAGAAAACTAATAAAGAATATAAAAAGCTCCTCCTCGCTACTTGATATCATACACGATGGTGATAAGAGATCTAGCCAGATTATAGAAACTCTATATAAGGTATTCTTTGGTAGATCTAACGAGGACTCGCGTGTTATGTTCAGGAAAGGATATGTTGAGGATTTCTACATTAATCTAGATCCCGTTACCTTAGATACCATAGAGAAAAGATTCATTGAAAAACAGCCCATCAAGGGATCTATAAGTTTCTCTGATGCCATAAAGAACGGTACAACTGATATAGGATGGATCGATAGTTTCAATGGTATTTCGAGAAAGGACCTAAAGGAAATTTACACTATAGATGCATACTTTCCGAGTGGTAAAAGAAGAAGGGGTAAGGGTGAGACACTTTCTTGTCTTTCTTTTGGCGGATTTATCAACAATGAGAGAGGAGCTGATGTTTTTATAGATGGCAATCGTGTTGAAGTGAAATCCACTATAAGCGCATCTATTACCAGCGAGGATAATCTGGTATCCCCTAAAATTAAGCAGTTTATAGACTTATCATATAGGATAAGTGGTAAATCAAAAAAGAAAGAGAAGACATACGGTAAGAGATCTTTGAACCTTCTTCTGACCAAAATAAAATCTAGCCAGATAAAGGCAAACGAATTCTGGAAAAGATTTCACCAGATAATTGGATTTAAAACCGACCGTGATCCGGATAAGATAGTTCCAATACTAATATGTCATCAGATAGAGCATTACTCTAAACCAGAGAACTTTAACACGATGATAATCTATAGTGAGAATACAGGTGGATTTCCAGATGCTCTTTCGGTTCTAGTAAAAGACGAATCATTTGTAAATGATCGAAACATAGAGATACTTAATGACTTGAATATATACTTCAGGGTTTATCCCAACAAGGTAGAAATATTTTTATAAAATGGCTTCAATTAAAAAATTTAATGAATTCTTAGAATCTGTTTTCGAGTCCGATGGATTTGGAACAAAATCCTTTCTTTTAAGAAAAGAAAAGGACATCTTTAACTATCTCTTTTACATAGAAACGGGAAAGGATGGAAAACAGGATGCCTTTAGACTTGTGATTGGTAAATACTCCAGTCATCAGGTTATAGATCAGCCTAAGAACTCATATTGCGTGCTTAGTATTAATAAACTATCATCTGAGCAAATAGAGGATATAGCGGTAACTAAAGCTGATCTGCCACCTACAACATCTTCTGAGTTTAAAATGGAAGAAAGCGATGTGTCTAGACTATTCGAGACCGTTTCTAAATGTATTTTGGATTATCTGGAGTATAATGCTAAAGTATCCAAGATTTACGACGAGATACAGGATAATCTGATTTTCTCAGGGGAAGGAACATATATGGAATTTATGAAATCCATAGCTATATCATATTTAGGAGAAGATTGGAGCGTGCAGGAGGGAGTTGATAAAAATTCAATTTTAATCTCCAGATAATTGAAACCTTTTTAGATAATTTTCGTATAAACTAATAAATAAATTAAAAAACAATGGAAAAATTCGAACAAATCAAATCTCTTCTTGAAGGAGTACAAGGCGACATTGAGAAATTCTACAGCAAAGGGAATTCAAGCGCAGGAACAAGAGTTAGACAAGCCATGCAGGATCTTAAGAAATTAGCTCAGGATCTAAGAGTGGAAGTTCAAGATAAAAAGAACGCTGCCTAATCTCTAGGACAAATTATTAAAAATGGGATCTTTAAGGTCCCATTTTTATTTAAAGTGAATATATAAACAATCTAAAACAAATTAAAATGAGTTACTACTTAGCAAAAGTAAATTTCGAAACCGGGGAAGTTACCAGAAAGGGTGAGCCGGTTGTTAGAAAATCCGAATTTTTAGTAGCAGCAGAATCCGTTATTGAAGCGGAAACTAAAGTTGCTGAATATATGAAAGGCACTATGATGTCTTTTGAGACTGTGCAGATCGCAAAAACAAGGATCGAAGCAGTCGTAAATTAGAAAGAAAAATTGATTTAATTAAATGGCTGAAACATCTTTTTATGCACCCCCGCAATCACTTATTGCAATACAACCAGGTGACAAGGGCTTCGAGACGGTTGGAAAGGGATACAATAGATTCCTCTGGACTTTTTCAGATTGGAAAAAGAAAAAGAAGAAGATAATAAATCCGGATACAAACTGGACACTGTCTTCCAAACCAATCACTCAGAAAGAGTGGGAAAAGAAAAAGAAGGGCTTATATTTATAAGCCTTTCCTTTTTGATATATAGTCTATATCAAAGAAAACTATTTTTAGCATGCCATCCCAAAGTCAAGCCCAACAAAGATTAATGTCTCAAGCCTATGGTATTAAGACAGGAGAGCTTAAACCATCCGATCTAGACCCAAAGTACAAATCTGAAATTTTAGCACTAGCTAAAAAAATGACCAAGAAACAATTGGATGATTTTGCATCTACCAAAACAAAGAAACTTCCACATTATGTAAAAGAGGACGAAGTTAACGAGAGAGGTGGATTAGCAGTCGGAGGTAAAACAACTATTTTTCCTCTTATTAACGTTACAGGCGCAGAAGAATATTCACCAAGCGGTCCTGGTACGATAGTTCCTTTTCTGAATACAGACGTCCAGAAGAAAAAGAAGGGAAAAAAGAATTTACAGAATCTAAAAGATTATAGAGATTGGGTAAATGAAAATAGAAATTGATAATTCCAATGATAGTACCGCTTACACATATCTCAGATATAATTGCTAAAGTTCAGAAATTAGCATCTAGTGGTCAATTAGAATTGGCAACATATAAAGGAAATAACAATAAACAAAAGTGAAAAACGTACTTTCTTTTTCAGATTACGATCCAGCGGATGAATATAAATCCGAATTAAGGAGAGAGCTAAACCTTAATTCTGCTAGAAGAAGCCCTGCTTACAAGGAGCTTCTTAGAATGGGATTCGAGGAGATCACATCAGATCAACAGGAACTTAATAACACCTTGAAGTTTATTAGAACTAGAAGGCATGCTAAGGACAAGGGTCACGATTTTCCTTTCTATACTATACATCCATCCGGGACTGTTAGAAGATACAATCCTCCAAAGTCAGCTGAGCAACCGGAGGGAAGCGGAAACGATATTAAGAAATTTGCAAAACCTTTTATAAGGAGTAGAGATTATATAAAAGGTATCAAGTACCTAATAGGTTACCTTGAGAGAAAAGAAGAGAAAGGCGATTATAAATAAATAGAGAGCAGTTGAATATCTTCCAAAATAATATATTTGGTGGTTCTCAAGTGAGAACACACGGGTCCGTGGAGGATTTGATTAGATCTACTTTGGGGGCAAGATTCATAGAAGCACAACCACAGCCAGTACAGGAAGAACCCAATTTGGAAAATAAGAATGCTCCCGATGACGGTTTCGGTAAGATGGAGATCCCTGCTCTTGATGGTATATTGGAGGTTGATAGAAACTTAAACGTACCGAAAAGGGAGAAAAGATCAACTCCTAAACCTGTCTGCAATGAGTGTAGAATGTCAGAAGCTGAGTGCATCTGTGGAGTTGAAGACGAAGAAGAATTAGAGTCTGGCAATTTCACTTTTCAGGATCCATCTGAGAAATACATAGATTTTATAGAGCCCGACGAGGTAGAAGATGAGTACGAGGAAGAAGAGGAGCTAACTCCATTCCAGAAGGTTCTGAGATCTGGAAAATTTAAAAAATCTGATTCTTCCCCGGAAAAACAAAGAATAGAAAGGTTCCAAAACACAGATGGAATTGGGCTAAAGCCCAGACAAGAAAAGCTACCTATAGAGACAATTTCTAAATATTATTCTTTCTATAGGGACAGAGACGAGGTATTCGAGTGTAAAGTGACTATCGAGGGCACTATAAGCACGGCTACCGCTAGATTAATACTGATTACTGATACCTGGAACCTAGTGTTCTATGGAAAAATAAAAAGGGATGGCACTTGCATTATACCAATTAAGAAACTAGTCGTTCTCCCACAGGGGACAACTGGAAGAGCTACTTTAGAAGTTGTTGTCGATGATGTTGTATTTTCTCCATGGGAAAATGCATTTAGGGTGGAGGAATCTAAGAAAGTTAGAGTACAAATAAAAGGTAAATCTTAAATGCAGTTTAAATGCCAAACAATCCAGCATACAACCTTACAGACCAGAAGATATCGTTCACTTACCAAAACATCCTGCAAACGGATGGCTTCGGTAACTATTACAATGGTTTAGGTGATGATGTCTTTATAGGAGGCGGGGGTGGTGGTGGAACCGGACCAGCAGGTGCTACCGGTCCATCAGGAGCGACTGGTGCTCCGTCAACTATACCTGGACCTACTGGACCTACTGGACCTCAAGGTGTTACAGGACCTACTGGAGCAGCCTCGACTGTAACTGGCCCAACGGGTAATACTGGTGTAACCGGACCTACTGGTGCTACTGGTAATGGGTTTAATTGGTTAGGTTTATGGGATGGTTCTACACCGTATCAAATAAATGATGTAGTTGAATTTCTTGGAAGTTCTTATGTTGCTATAGCTGCTAGCATAGATGTCAATCCAGATGAAGGACTCGGGACTGTATGGGAATTAATGGCTTCGGGTGGAGCTAGTGGTGCTTCTGGACCAACTGGTGTAACTGGTGTAACCGGACCAGCCGGACCAACTGGACCAAGTGGACCAGGTTCAGTAACAAGTGTTTCTGCTTTGACTTTAGGCACAGGTGGAGCTGATTTAAGTAGCACCATAGCAAATGGTACAACTACTCCAGTTATCACTCTTAATGTACCAACAGCAAGCGCAGCGAATAGAGGCGCTTTGAGTAGCGCAGATTGG
>Ga0181349_1001099_pt1 | contig 11522 bp, 9 predicted proteins | sample Su13VDMM110SD_FD_130106 | JGI IMG/M metagenome (GOLD analysis project Ga0181349, IMG submission 130106) | Freshwater viral communities from Lake Michigan, USA - Su13.VD.MM110.S.D | ecosystem: Environmental > Aquatic > Freshwater > Lake | place: USA: Michigan | collected 2013-07-16 | reverse complement strand
GACCCTAGCACAATCAAAGATTTATTTAAGAAATATGCAGAAGCAAAAGGATTAAATGAATCTTTAACTTCTGAGCTTGACACAACAGTTTCAAGATTAATTGACGCTTTACCACCTGATGAGCGTCTTGGAGACGTAAAGTGGTCTATTAAGCGTCTTAAATGGGATAACACTTACTCATACGGCAAAAATAATGAGATAGATTTTGATAAGTTAAGCGGAATCACTGGAATTTTTGGAAAGAACGCGCAAGGAAAGTCTTCCATCCCTGGAACGATCATGTATTCTTTGTTTAACACAACAGACAGGGGGCCAATAAAAAATCTTCATATTATCAATGCTCGAAAAGATTATTGTCTTGCCAGCGTTGAATTTCAAGCCGGCGATTCAATTTACAAAGCTGAACGGCAGTCCGCCAAGCAGCAAACAAAATCAGGCGTAGTCCATGCAGTTACTCATCTTAACTTGTTTAAGGTTGATTCGTCAGGAGCAGCCTTAGAAGACATTTCTGGTGAACAAAGAAAGGACTCTGACAAAGTTTTGCGAAGCATGATTGGAACTGCTGATGATTTTTTGCTAACATCATTTGCAGCACAAGGCGAAATGAATGCATTCTTAAAAGAGCGGGCAACTGCAAGAAAGAATATTCTTTCAAAGTTTTTAAATTTGCAAGTATTTGATTCGCTCAACGCTCTTGCAAAAGAAAGCTCATCATCAATAAAGTCAGAGCTTCGTAGAACGCCAGCCTTAGACTTAAAAGCGTCAATTGAGACAAAAGCATCTGAGGAAACTAAACTTCAAGATGATATTATTGTTCTTGAAGAAAGAAAGGTGTCAATTGACAAGCACATCAAAAAGATTCGTGCCATTCTTGAGCGAGAGAGCCCAGGATCGTCGCATACGCTTGATGATGTCAAACATCACGAAGACGAAATCAACAAGATTACTAAAAAAATCAATCAAAACAAGTTAGATCTTGAGAATATCATTGCAGAGCAAGAAGAACTAAAGAGAAAGATTGATAAGGCAGAAACTATGTTAGAATCTGCTGACATAGCAACACTTAAAAAAGACATTGAGCGTGCAGAGAAGCTTTCTGGTAAGATACTTGAAATTGAAGAAAAGTCAAGAAAAGAGTCAGCAGTTGTGCAAACATTAGAGAAGTCTGTTAAGAAACTTAGCGAAGTTCCTTGTGGCGATGCATTTTTAACTTGCAAATATATCAAAGACTCGCATAAAGACAGCGAAATTCTGCCGCAAAAGCAAAAAGTGTTCCAAGAGATTACTACAAATCTTGAAGAACTACGCAAAATGTTTGATGCTGACAGTTTAAAATCTTCAAAAGAAAAGCTTGAACGCTTTTCAAGCATTCAGCTAAAGTTGCCAGGCGCAAAAAACACATACTCTGCAAATGAAACACGTGTTGCAAGCTTGCAGTCTTTGCAAGATACACTTTTAAATGATCTTTTACGTGAAAATAAAGAACTTCAAGAGCTTCGCGCTGCAAACTCACTCACTGTTCTTGAAGACGTCAAGAAAATGCAAGATGAAATTGAAGATGAAGAGAAAAAGTCATTTGAGACATCTAAAAAAATATTGCAAATAAGTCAAAGAATTGGCGCAATTGGAAGCGAGGTTTCACGACTTAAGCTTGACATTGCTAGAATAGAAAAGCTACAGTCAGAATGGAAGGTTTATGAAACAATAATTGGCGCAACTGGAAAAGATGGGATTCCTTTGCAGATTATTGCATCTCAGCTTCCAAGAATCAACTCTGAAATTGTAAAAGTGTTGCAAGGCGTTGCAAATTTTAATATTGAGCTTGCTGCAGACGAAGAAAGCGGAGATCTTGAGATCTTTATTGACTACGGAGATTCACGCCGTCCAATTGAGCTTGGTTCTGGAATGGAAAAAATGATTTCATCGCTTGCAATTAGAACTGCGCTTATTGAAGTTTCTGCAATTCCAAAACCTGATATCTTTATTATTGATGAAGGGTTTGGGGCACTTGATGATACTAACCTTGAAGCTTGCGCAAGGCTTTTAATTTCATTAAAAAGAAATTTTAAAAACATTCTTGTTATATCTCATGTTGACAGCATCAAAGATATTGTTGATAATATTATAGAAGTTTCACATGACGGTGTAGACGCACAAGCGAGGAACGTTTGATAAGCAGCGTTGAAGAAAAAAGAGGATATAGAATAGTTCAGCGAGGCGACATAAAAAAGACGTCATCTCCAATAGAGTGTCCTCTTTGCTTGTGCGTGGCAATTGACGAGATTGATGTTATTTCAATATTGCGATCAAGCTGCTGCTTTGATTGTGAAAACGAAGTTGTAGATCCGCATCGAGAAGAGTGGTTTGCAGGATGGAAACCAACAAAAAAAGAACTTTTAGCGATTAGAAGCAGAAGACTTGCATCAGCTCACTCGCGAAAGCATATTTAACAATGGAGATATAAGATATGCACTTATCTACTAAAGAAGTAAATGCGCTTGGACAGATTACACAAAGAGGGTGGGGCGTTCCATCAACACCTAACTCTATTATTTGTTCATTGCACGACGATAGAATCACAATGAAATACATGACAGTTGTTCATTTTGCAGCAGAGCAAGCTCTTAGAAATCAAGTTGACAGAATAAACGAAGAATCAATACAGCTACTGACAAAATACGTTTCTAACGTTAAGAAACAATTTAAAGAAGCAACTGGAAACTCAATAAATCTAAAAGAAATTGCTAACAATGACTCGTTAGAAATGATTGCTGCTACAAATCTGTCACCTCGTCGTATTGCGTATTACAGAAGACAGGTCACACTGCAGATAATCTGATGGCTGTGCTTTCAAAAGACAAGCAAGTTGCAGAAATTGTTCGTTGCGGAAAAAGCTCGACGTATTTTATTAACAAATACGTCAAGATACAGCATCCAACAAGAGGTCTTATCATGTTTGATACTTTTAAGTTTCAAGATGATTGCCTTGACGAATTTGAAGAACACAGATTTAACGTTATTCTTAAATCAAGACAGCTTGGAATTTCAACGCTTGCAGCTGCATACGCGCTGTGGTTGTCTTTATTCTACAAAGATAAAGCAATCCTTATTATTGCAACAAAACTTGCTGTTGCTCAAAACTTTATTAAAAAAGTAAAAGTTATGTTGCAAAATCTGCCGTCATGGTTGATTATGCCGCAAATAAGATCTGACACAAAACAAACAGTTGAATTTAGCAATGGCTCATCAATTAAGGCAATTCCAACGTCTGACGACGCAGGTCGTTCAGAAGCACTAACACTTTTGATTGTTGACGAAGCTGCATTTATTGGAAACTTTGATGAGCTTTGGACAGGCTTGTATCCTACTCTTTCAACAGGTGGTAGAGCAATTGTTCTTTCAACACCAAACGGTGTCGGTGGACAGTATCATAAGCTTTATGTTGAAGGTGAATCTGGCTCAAACGAATTTAATGCCATAAAGCTTCCATGGGATGTCCACCCAGAAAGAGATCAGACTTGGTTTGACAACGAGTCAAGGAATATGTCAAGAAAGCAGATAGCTCAAGAGCTTCTTTGCGATTTTGCTGCATCAGGCGATACGTTTCTTGGACCGGCTGAACTAGAATACGTAATGTCTACAACTAAAACACCAGTTGAAAAATGGGGAACAGATTCTGGCGTTTGGGTCTGGAAATATGCTTTGACAGATCATAGATACGTCATAGCTGCTGACGTTTCCAGAGGCGACAGCGCAGATTTTTCTACATGTCATGTTATAGATGTCAGCGACGGCGAACAAGTATGTGAATTTAGAGGTAAGATACCACCTGACCAGTTTGCAGTCTTATTAAATGAGATTGGCGGACGTTATAACAAAGCTCTGCTTTGCCCAGAAAATAACAGTTATGGGTATGCAGTTTGTATGAAACTAAAAGAAATTGGATATCCAAATCTTTATTACAAAGATAAGCGGTATCAGATTATTGGTGCTGCTGCAGGTTCAGAAGAAGTTGCAAATATTGGATTCACAACAGGACCTTCAAATAGAACAAAGATCTTAACAAAACTTGAAGAAATTATAAGAAATAAGCACATTAAAATAAGATCAACACGCTTATATGATGAGCTAAAGACGTTTACTTGGGTCGGGCAAACTGCAAAAGCAATGAAAGGATATCATGATGATCTTGTCATGGCAATTGCAATTACCGTGTGGCTGTTTGACAACAGCACTGACAACTCAAAATATGATAAAGAAATGGCCAACGCAATGTTAGCTGCGTTTGCAATTAACAAAATACCAGAGATCGATGAAATCAGCACTCCTCATGCAAGAAATCCATTTTCTCCAATCATGGTAGATGGTGTGCAAGGGACAAATACTAACATAGCAAAAAATTACGCAAGATTTGGCTGGTTAAACTAAGACAGATTTAAGTTTGTTTAAAAGTAGGTAATATAGATCAAGATGTCAGAAAAAAGTAACAGAAATCTATTTCAGCGTTTAACGCAACTCTTTAGGTCTGGACCAGTTATTCGTCGAAAGGTGAAAAACTATTCTGAGCCTACAGCTTCATCAGCTTACGAGATGTTCCGGAAGAATCAATCCGATATCTACTCCAGCACTATCTCTGCATATGGCGCATTTGATAGAATGTCAAGATACAGCGATTTTTCAGAAATGGAAGCCACACCAGAAATTGCTTCAGCTCTTGACATTTATGCTGAAGAAACTGTCTCTCAAGACGAGAAAGGCCAAGTTCTTCATATTCACTCTGACAATCGCAGAATCAGAGAGCTTCTTGAAACACTTTTTAATGATACGCTAAATATTGAATTTAATCTTTCAATGTGGGTCAGAAACCTTTGCAAATATGGTGACTTCTTACTTTTTAATGATGTTCATCCTGGATTTGGAATTATCAATGCATATCCTATTCCTATTTCAGAGATGGAACGTGAAGAAGGCTATGACCCAAAAGACCCAATGGCTGTTCGCTTCCGCTGGATTACTCGTGGAAATCAAGTCCTTGAAAATTGGCAAGTATCACACTTTCGACTTCTCGGCAATGACGCATTCTTGCCTTATGGATCATCTGTATTAGAATCAGCACGTCGTATTTGGCGTCAAATGATCCTGATGGAAGACGCAATGCTTGTTTATCGCATTGTTCGTGCCCCTGAACGCCGTGTTTTTTACATTGACATTGGTAATGTTCCACCAGAAGAAGTTGCAAACTTTATGGAACAAGCACAAACAAGCTTAAAGAGAAACCGGCTTGTTGATAAAGCAAGCGGGAAGATGGACTTACGTTATAATCCTCTTGCAGTGGATGAAGACTATTTCATCCCAGTTCGTGGTGGCGAATCAGGAACAAAGATTGACTCTTTGGCGGGCGGCGTAAACGCCGCAGCAATTGAAGACGTTCAATACATCCAGAAGAAGCTGTTTGCAGCGTTAAAGATTCCAAAAGCATATCTTGGATATGACGAAGATATTGGCGCAAAGTCCACCCTTGCGCAAGAAGACATCAGGTTTTCAAGGACAATCACACGAATTCAAAAAGTTGTAATCTCTGAGTTAAATAAGATGGCAATGATTCATCTGTATTCGCACGGTTACGAAGGCGAAGACCTGCTTGATTTTACTTTGCGACTTTCAAATCCTTCAACAATTGCTCAACAGCAAAAGCTTGAGCTTATCTCGTCCAGATTTGAAATTGCTGCAAAAGCACCAGAAGGTATTGTTGATCGCGCATGGGTTCGTAAGAATATTATGGGTCTTTCTGAAGAAGAAGTTGATAATGTAAAAGAAGGTCGTAAAAAGGACAAACAAGAAGATGCTGAGCTTGAAGCTGTTCCTGGTCCTGCGGCCGCAGGCGGCGCACCTCCTGGAGGCGCAGAAGCACTTACAGCTGGATACGAAAGAGCTGGTGACATTGTCTCTTCTGGAGTTGAGAAGCCACCAATCCTTTCAATCGAAAATGAAGACTTGCCGCTTAAAGCAGAAAAAGCAATTAGAAATGCTTTTGGCAAAAACATCACTCCTACACGAGACAGAAGCACTGCAGCATCGTTAGACATGCCAGACTTCAACAAAATGACAAGCGTTGGTTCAAACGCTAGAGATCAAGATACATCAAATATGCCTTTTGGTGAAGATGAACTTTTCTCTTTTGCTACAGAATCAAAAAATAAAAAGAGTCTTGTTGAAGAGCTTTATGGCGAATCACCTTTTCCGCGTCCAAAGATGACTGCCCGCTTTGATTCTGCATTAAAAAGTGCAAGTAATAGAATACGCGCAATAGATAACAATGTATTACTTGAATCGTTTAATATATTGAACAAGACGGAAGACACAAATGAGTAACCCGCATAACAAAAAAAGAAACGTTGGAATCATTTATGAACAACTCCTGCAGCGCGCTTCAGCAGCGCTTGTAGATAACGACACACGCAAAGTTGAAATTTGCACGTCAATCATTAAGAAGTATTACAAGCCAGGAACAGAAATCTTTAAAGAGTTTAGACTTTTTCAAGCGCTTTTAAATACAACAGTAAAATCAGAAGCGTTAAGCTTGCGGATTATTCAGGAAGCTAAGCGCGGCGTTCACATGTTTTCTCAACATCAAATTGATATAGAAAAATCTTCAATGATTCGCGATATCAACAAAAACCTAAATGAACCAGATTTTTTTAATTTGCCAATAAAAGAATATCGGTTATATGCCACACTTCAAACATTAATGAACGACTGGCAAAAAGAAGACGAAACGTCTCTTTCACGTATTGTAGAATATGAACAAAAGCTATTAAACTGGCTTGGTTCTGACAAAGACGCCTCTCCAACATTAGACGAGCTTACAACAAAAGACGTTTCTTCGTTATCTGTGAAAATTATGAATGAAAAATTTGAAAAGAAATGGGGCGATAAACTCAATGACCTGCAGCGCGCATTAGTCAAAGACTACATTCACGGCAGAGTAGATAATCAAATGTTAGAAACGATTAAAAATCGTGCAGTTCGTGGTCTTGGAAAGCTAAAAGAGTCAGCTGATAATCCAGTTATTCTAGAAAAACTGGACGAAGTCATTAATAGAACAAAACGTATCAATGCGCAATCTCTTGATGACGCAGGAATTGTTAAGTTTATGCATCTAACACAACTTTATCAAGAATTGGAGTCAAAAGATGAGTGAAAAAATAATGACATTACTCACAGAGTGGTCTCCATTTGCATATGACACAAAGTCAATAAAAGAAAGCCGTGAACAAAACGGTGGAAAATTGATGATGAAAGGAATTTTGCAAAAAGCAGAAACGTTAAATCAAAATGGTCGTTTATATCCAAAGGACATTCTTGAACGAGAGGTAAGAAACTACCAAAAGTTTATTCGTGAAAATAGGGCGCTCGGTGAATGTGATCATCCTGACAGCTCAGTTGTTGAGCTTAAGAAAGTAAGTCATATTGTTAAAGAAGCGTATATGGAAGGTAACACATGCTTTGGTGTTGTTGAGATTCTTGACACTCCTTGTGGAAAAATCTTACAAAGTTTGATTGAGGCAGGAGTGACTCTTGGAATCTCATCTCGCGGTGTAGGTTCAGTAAAGAAATCAGGAGATCATCAAGTTGTTCAAGACGATTTTCAATTAATTTGTTGGGACTTTGTATCAGAACCCAGCACTCCCGGTGCATTTATGATGCGTGAAGGTGTCCAAGTAAGATCTTCTGATCTTGCAAGAACATTTAACAAGAGCGATAGAATTGACAGAATCTTTAATGATATTTTAACCTGGAAGAGCTAACAAATGGCGTCAATGACAAGAAGCGAATTAAAAGAGATTGTAAAAGAATGTATTATGGAAGTGCTGCTAGAAGGTTTAGATTCAAGCACAAGATCTGCACCAGCTAGACAAACAGAACAAGTCAAACGTGACGTTGTGCCAGTAAAAAGAGGCGCAAATACAACTTTTGCAGCAGGCGCAAATAAAGTTGCAAGTCAAGCTCAAGGTAGAAGACTAGATGTTCCGCCTTCTGTGGCAGCGCTTGCATCAGAATTTCATGGTGAGCAGCGCAACGTTATGCAGCAAATTTTTGAAGACACCGCAAGAAACACGCTTCCATCACAATTAAACGCAGACAGATCACCAGGTGCAGCTTTTGCAGAAAGAGCAGACGCAATGTCACCAACATCTGACGTTGATCCAATGTCGCTTTTTGATGGAGCATCAAACTGGGCAGAACTTGCGTTTGCTTCTAAAAATAATTGATTTAATTTAATTAGAAGAGATATTTACAAATAGAAACCCATTTGGAGTAATAATGTCTAATACAATCAATCTTACGCCTGCTCTTCTTCGTAGAATCATCAATGAAGAGAGACAGATAATTCAGGAAAAACGTGCTCGTGCAAAAAGAAAGGCAAATTCAGGTGGAAAGCGCCCGTCAGGCGTTCCTGGCGACATAAATAAAGTTGCAAAGGGAACACGTGAAGTTCCAGCAAATGATCTTGCAAATACTGTTCCTGCCGCTGTTGCTCACTATAAGAAGTTAAAGGAAGCTGCAGCGCGTCTTGCCCAGCAACTCTCAGAGATTAACGAAGCAAGCCAAGAACTTCGCACGCAGATCCTCGAACAACTTTAATCAGCATAGTTAAGAGTAGGAGAGAATAAAATGCCTGGAAAATATCCAACAATTGAAGTGTTGTCTACTACAAGAAAAGCTATTGAGGTTGGTGCACAACCTGATGGAGTTGGCTTGTCTTTACCTAACACTTCTCTTTCAAACTCTGAAACAGCATCATTAAAATTGATGTTTTCTAAGTCACCAATTTATAAGATTACTGCTGCAGAATATCGTACAACTGCGCAAGGGTTATTATTAGGAGGGGCAACAGGCACGAAGCAATTAGGTGATCCTAATCAGTTCCCAGACGGCGTTGATCTTAACTACACTGATTCACCAGATCTTACAAACGGAATTGACGGGTTTGATTCGCCTTACTATCCAAATCTTATTGTTGGAGCTGATCCGGCTGGTAGCGAAGGGACACCTGGCGCAACACCAGTTCCGATAAATGATAACTTTGGCTCTGGTCTTCGTGTCACAGAAGTAATTCCTTCTGCAACATCTGCAGCACTTTCAACAACTTCAATAGATGTGTTAGGCCCAGTCGGTATTGGCGGAAGAAGTGCTGCGCATGACTTGAATCCAGGCGCAACAAATGACAGCATCATAACAGCGCCTTAAGATAAAATGTCTCGTTCGTCTCGTCAAAAATTTTTAGAGGCGAATAATCCAAACTATGACTCCCGCACCGGCCTTGGATATGGCACGGACGGGGGTCGTTTTGCTCCTTGGAAAAATGCAACAACGTTTCCATATGCAGAACCACCTTTAAATGATATTGATGATGAAGAAGAATACGATGATAAAGATGATGTTGAATTGCAGAATGCAATAGCAAATAAATCAGGAAGCGGACATTCTCCTTGGGATCAATGGCTTCGTGGTGTTGATAGATTCTCATTTGCAGGTGCAGCGACAAACATTGGAAAAATGCAAGAGCAAACAACTGGCAGAAGCCTGTCTCCAATACCAAATCTTTATAAAAATAAAGAAGGCGTTCTTGGCGTAGGCGCTGATGGTCCATCAATTAGACCTGCACCTGCCCGTATTTCTCTTGCAGGGTCAAAAGCAGGATATTCTAGCGCGCTTCCGCTGCGCGATTTAGGTGGTTCAGAGCCTGCTTACACACTCGAAGAAATACCTGCTGGTGACGATTTAACGATGACAAGACTAAGAAGATTAATAAGAGCAATTCATTTGCAACAAAGTGATGCAAATGACTAAGAGCGACATAGTTATTTGAGCGTAGGAATAATATAAGATGACGAACATGTACGATGAAGCAATTGCAGACGCAAGATCTTTAAAAGAGATGGCTGAGCGAAATGCAAGAAATAAGATCATCGAATCTATCACGCCCCGCATTCGTAGACTTGTAGAGCGCCAGATTCTTTCAGAACAAGAAGATGAGGAAATACCAAATCTTGATCTTGACACACCACCAGATAACGTTGAACCAGAAGAGCCAGATCCATTTGCAATGCCAGCCATGAATGCAATGCCGCCTGCAATGCCTGGACAAACACCTGGTGCAGTAAGCCCAGATAACGGCGAAGAAGTTACGCATACTGTAACAACAAAAACAGCATCTGGCACTGAAGTCAAAATCAATGTTCGTGTTGATAAACACGGAGAAGCATCTGCAACAACAGAGACTGGAAGCGTAGATGACGGCGACGATGAAGAAGTCACGCTTAATAAAGAAGGCATAAACGCACTTTCTAATATGATATTCGGCGAAAGAAAGCATGACCGCCCGTCTTTAGGTCAAATTAAAAGACAGCTTGAATCATTAAAAAGACTGTCTGCGACTATTCCGCTGACTGAAAGCAAAAATTTTAAGGCAGCATATTCAATTTTAGTGAAAAATACCCATCAATTTCACGATCATGTCATATCTAATGGTGGATCTCCTGAAACCAGGAGAAAATTTAACAGCATTGTAAAGGAGATTTCAGAAATGTCAACTAGTGCAAGATTTCGTCGTTTAGTAGAAGAGATGGACGGAAAGTCAAGACTTCGTCGTGAGGCAAAGCTTGTTTTTGAACCCGCTGATCTTGAAGGTCTTGATGACGAAGACTTCAAAGAGAAGTTAAAGGGTATGTCATTTGGCGTCGAGTTTGGTCTTGACGATGCGGCAGCCGGCGGCGAGATGCCTGTTGATGTTTCAGGAACTGGCGCAGGCGCTGGCGTTGACGCTGCTGCTGCACCTCCTCCTGCTCCATCAGAAGGCTATGACATGGACGAAGACTATGAACTGGACGAAGACGACATGAGCGAGCAAGGCTACGTTTCAGACGAATATGACGACGACGGCAATGATTTTAATCGCCCAGACAGATATGACGACGATGATAGAACAAGCGATGATGACGACGACAACGACGACGACTACACACAAGACGACGACGACTTTGACGATCGTATGGACGAAGAAGATGAGTATGAGTCCAACGAATCAGTCTTCCATGTTGACGAATCAATGCTTCGTCGTGAGCTTACCCGTCTCCGTGAAGCAAAGGGCAAGCGTTCAAAGGGCGGCGGCATAAAGAATGCTATGCCCGGATCATTTGGTGGTGGTAAAGTTGAGGGTCTTCCCTCAGATCTAAACCAGCTCGGCGAGAACGAGAGAGCCACAAAGAAAGTTGCAGTAAAGGCGCTTAAAGTTGCACAAGAGGCAACAAACGCAGCTCAAAATGAACGTAAAGCAAGAGTCAAGGAGGCCCGTGATAATCAGGTTCTCAAGTCTAAGCTTTCAGAGTCAGAAAGCTCAAACAGCGCATTACGTGAGCAACTAGAGGAGGTCAATCTTTTCAACGCTAAGCTTCTATATGTGAATAAGCTTATGCAAAATCGTGACCTCTCGGCTCGTCAGCAACGTGCAATCGTCG
>Ga0181349_1001095_pt1 | contig 11553 bp, 10 predicted proteins | sample Su13VDMM110SD_FD_130106 | JGI IMG/M metagenome (GOLD analysis project Ga0181349, IMG submission 130106) | Freshwater viral communities from Lake Michigan, USA - Su13.VD.MM110.S.D | ecosystem: Environmental > Aquatic > Freshwater > Lake | place: USA: Michigan | collected 2013-07-16 | reverse complement strand
AGATTGTGAAGTTTGGATTGACATATTTTCTTACAGCCCTTTGGATTACAGTTAATAAAACAGCCCACTCCAGTTTGGAGGTTCCCAAGAAGTGCATCCAATCATGTTTGCCCTCTTGAAGTAAATTGTCATAGCGTAAGGCTACCAGTCTGCGAAGTACCAGGTGTACATCGCACATGTTTTGTCCACCCATACTCCATCCATTAAAGTGGGTGTCTGGATACTTGATAGGGTCACAGTATTCCTTCATGGTTTCATACCATTGATCTGCTGACGTATGATTGTCGCCTTGCAACACGTTCAAGAATTTGGCACCACCATTGGCAACACCTTTACGATGTTTCACGAAGTACTCGTTGTTGAACTTGGTAGCATCCACTGCCTGTTGCAATGCTAATTTTTTATCCGTTGTGCTGAATCCGATAATCTCCGACACACGTTTGTCGTGAATAACCCAAGTTGGGATATCCAGGATCATGCCATAGTCTGCTACATTGTCCAGCCAGTTCAAGATAAGTGATCGTTTCTTTTGAGCCTTGGCACAACCAGAGTTGGCCTTCCAATCACCTTCCCAAAGACCCTTGGCAATCTGGAACCCTCCAGAGTCTCCCAGTATAAACGTTCCAGGCTCTCGGGACCGCACCATGTCTTCTGACCAGTCCTGCTTTGCGAGATCGAGGTTAGCATGGCCTCCAGAGTAGAGTGACCATTTGTAAGGAAATAAGGCCTTAGTACTGTTGAGCCAGTTAAGTTGCTCCATATCTGTAATGCCCTGAGGAAGTCGAGCCGGATCCACATATGGTTCATTTCTTTGCTTGCCTATGAATGTAGCATAGAATCCGCTGATGGCCGGAAGGAACACAGCGTAGTCATTTTGCTTGGCAGTTAAATTATCTTGGGTCAACTTTACCCCATTTGATTTTAAGCCAGATTCGTTCATGTATATAATAGTCGATGCTTAAAAGAATATGTAATGCTGTGGCAAACCCAGTGGCACTACCTAGGTCTCCTGTGAACAAATATGTCCACAGGATTGTAAACAACCAAGCTGTAGTGCGATATGTAAGCATTCGCACTAGAGTTCTTTTATGTGTTTCGATCATTATTTAGATTGTGCTGGTAATAGGTATTGATAAACTGCCAGTCCAGAATCAACTGTGATTTCTGCGGCTCCATCATCGCTAATGCGTACTTTCTTGTCGCCAGTCAAGTCCATGATGCTCACAAACTGTTTGGCAGGCCAGGCCCAGGCACGTTTCAATTGACCACTTACACCTGGATGAAACACAAAGTTACCTGAGTGGGTAGAGTGATCACCAAAGAAAAACTTGAGATCACCGTTTTCAGTCTTGGCCTGGAAGTTGGCTTCTTCTGCGTTGGCACTCATTTGCCACTTCATTCGTTGGATAGACGCATTAGTTGGTTCAAATTCAATGTGCCATGTTACTGGACGAATCTTGGCAGTCTTTAACTTTTCGTTTACAATGCCCGAAGCCATGAAACGATAGTTATTTTTAAAGTCGCCAATCTTGTTTTCAAATGTAATGCCATCCGGTTCACCATCAGCACGTTTGGTAATAGTGAGCTTGGCATCTTCTTTGTACTCTTGCAAGTTCAACAAAGTTTTTAGTTTACCCAAGTTAGGCATACCAAATGTGCCTACAAAGTCTGCCACAGGATTGTGGAAGTTGCCGCGAATGACCACGCTCAAATCGTCTGCCAAGCCAACAATTTCGCTCTTGCTGGTGTCACCAACAATTTTAATCAAATCAATACAACCAAGGTCGTAAGTGTGTTCTACCAAGTCTAACAAGTAATCTCTCATAAGTTTCTCCTAAGTTTAAAGTATACAGGGTTTATTGTGAATTTGCAACGATTTTGGCTAGAGTCTGTCCGCCTCGCAAGGATGTGATCTCTCCAGGCTTGCGGAACTCCAGCCAACTGACATCGCCTGCACCGTCGTGTTCGAAATCACACTCAAAGCCAATGGACTCTGCATGTGCTACAATGAGTTTTTTGGGAGTGTAGCACATGAACCCACGTTCTACTAGGACAACTCCTTGTGCTCGATCACAGTTGTTGTAGGTCATGATCAAGGTACCACCTGGACGCATGACGCCAAACAATTCAGTTATGTATTGACGTATGATTTCAATTGGTTTGAAGTTGAAAAAATTGTAAGCAAATATCAACCCAAACTGACCTTGTGGCAACTTGGTAAAGTATGCTTCGTGAGTTCGATCACTGACCACATACTGTCGTAGGCGTCGTTGATACTCGGGAGTAAAATTTGCCACACTGGGCTCAAACAATTCTTCATGATGATCTACCAAGTACAATGGATCCAGTGGCACCATGTCTTCAATGAAATTTTCACGTCCGGGTCGTAATATCATGCCGGGCACTCGCCAGTCGCCAAGATTTCTCAAATGGCTGCGCAACAATATATTACTCTCATCATCAATTGCAAGTCTACGATTGAGAATATACAAGTTGGTTTCATGCGGCATGTCATGATTGAACAACCGCAAACTTTCCCTAAAATATTCTGGTTCCTGAGAGGTAACTTCATCTAGCAATCGTTGTCGCAGTTGGTCTAGTGTCGAAGAAAATCCTTCTATTCCGTTCTTGATATTTACAAAATCTTGGTCAAGTGCTTGGCCTAATTTATTCAACTGCATCTCATGGTTTGTTACCACGTGGAGAATACCGTCCAGCACTCGTACAGCTTCTCGACACTCAGCACTCATACTCAATGAGTCTAATAGATTTATATAAGCAACAATTTGTTGTAGTTTCATTCGAATTCAAATAAGTTAGTAAATGTATTTTCTGTGTTGGTTGCCGATGCTAGGTCCCAATCCAGCACACCTAGCAAGTTATCAACCTTGCCATCCACCACAGTGGCTTCCATCTCTCCATCATCAAATGGCAACTCAGTAAACCATGTGGGCAGTCGTTGTTCATCCGTAGGATAACCAATTGAAGTCCACCCAAGTGAATTTGACTTGAGTTTACACACAATAGTTTTCATACCATCAACAATGGCCATTGAGTAGTTGTCGCTGTTCATCTTTCTCATGTTATTCCAGTTGATTGCGGCTCGCACATGTCCTGGCATGTTGGCTTTGCCCAATCGAGTTTCTTCTGCCTGGTACTTGGTCAAGTTGTTCACACGCTTGGGAGAACCTTTCTCCCAACCTGATCGCTCTTTGAACTCATACTTGAATTCACGAATACGTTCTACAATCTCATCTCGACCTGCACCAGCAAGTAGTTTATTTAGAATTTCTAACAAGAAGTCTTGAATTACTTTGGGGGTGTCACTACGTTTTAGATCAAGTCCTGTGGCCTTGGTTTTGCCAATTGAGCCGTTGACGTCAAGTCGTTTGCCTTCAATATCAATGGCGTTTACAGCATAACGCTTCTTGGTGATAAACAATCCACGGTCTGCCACAGTTTCACGACCACACTTGATCAGTTCACCCATGTCCCTGGGACAATGAAACGCCTGCTCCATGAAGGCGGGAAAACTTTCGTTGACCTGCTCAGCAAGGCTGTCATACAGTTGAATACAAGTTTCTTTTGACCATGCCATCCGGCCTTCTTCAACTTCGGTCTTGAGGACCGGCCATGCGGAGAAATAACACGAGTCTGTGTCACCATATATAACTGCTTTTCCCACATGGTCGTATTCGCCTGTGATGAGCTCATTAAGATGAGCGTCCATGTGCCGGGCAATTGAACGACCAGTAAGTGTTGTTGACTGTCCAATACGTTTGTCAAAGAACCTACAGCCCGGGTTAAGAATAGCCCCGTAGAGACTGTTGAGATTAATCTTTTTAACCAGTTGTCGTTTGTCCCAGAAAGCAATCTCTTTAGCATCTTTTGCATCCTTCTTTTGAGCCTGTAGTTCTTGACGTTCGCGATACCAACGCTCTAGCAAGCCAGGTATGATACCCTTCTTCTCAAATGTGAGAATGGTACCATTGGCAGTGAGGATCCAAGGTTGATTTGAATCAAAGATAATGGTCCAGATCTCAGCGGCTGAGTGTACTGACTCTTCGCCCGACTCCCAGTCAATTGTGATCTCAGTGCCACGCTCTTGATTCATCACGGCTGTGTATTCTAAACTGGCAAAGATACCTTCCCAGGCCGCCGCAAAACTCTGTCCCTTGGCCATGTTGGCTTTGATCAGTCTATCAGTCATGGTCTGACGCAGTTGACCAACCACAGTCTCTGGACCCATGTTCATGGCACGAATTGCCGATGGATAAAGTGAGTTAATGTCAACTGATCCAATCCACTCATGCACACCTTTCTTGGGATAGGCCACATAAGCACCTGCGGCCTGTGTGTCTTCGTCTGTGAGTCGTTGCTTGCGATTGGGCACAACCATGCCACGTTCATGTGCTTCGTTGATGATGGCCTGCTCAGTCACAGCCACAGCACCCATGGTGGTCTGCAATAGTACAGTATTGGCATGTGCCAGTTCATTGGCAAGATCCAAGAAGCGCAGTTTCTTGTCTAGTTTACCAATCAACAATGTATCTTGGCGGTTGTACTCAATAAATGTCTTGAAGTGTTGGTTGTACAAACTATCCAGGGTTCCTTCAAACTGTGTCTTGCGCTCACCCAGTTCATACTCACAAATGGCATCCAGGCTATAACTGTGACGTTCTTCGTATGTGTACTTGCGATACAGTTGCATATAGTCCATATGCACACGCCCAATCAAGTCATAGGTTTCGTTTTCAGCACCAAAGCGTTCAAACATACGCTTCTTGGGTAGTTGCCCCCACAAACAGAATTTGCGTGTGTCATCCTTGCTCAACACACGAATACAGCGGTTCACGGTATAGGGAATGTCATAGCCTTCTGAGTTCCAGCCACTCAACACATCTGCATCGTCAATAAGATCCAAAAATGTTTTGATCATGTCTGCTTCGTCAGCAAACAAGATGGTGTTCTCAAAGTCTTGGACCAGTTCATGGGCAGTGTCCCAACTCAAATGTTTGGGAGGCACAGCAAGCGTGACCAATTGATCTAGCCAGTCGAGATAGACTGAAATTGCAGTAATGGGATTAAAAGGGTCTGATACAGGTGAGAAGCCGCGGTCTTTATCAAAAGCCACCTCAATGTCAAAAAACGCTGTGTGAAGTTCAGGCGCATCTTGGTCTTTGTAGTTTTCTTCAAGGCATCTAAAGATTGGGTTGATGTCGCTTTCATAAAGCGGCTTATGGCTGTGAGCGCGGACTTCCTTGCGGAACTCTTTGTTGTTGCGTGTAGAAAATCTTGATACGGGTGTGCCGTATATACTTTTAAAATTACCTCGGGCATCATCATAATAAAAAATATAATTTGCAGGATATTCTCTGTAGACCCGCTCACCATTGCGGCGTTCTACTGTGTGAATGCGATCGTGTTCACGATCAAATAGTGCGTCAATATAACTCATTTTTCTCCGTTTGTGGCCGGTTAGCCGTGTACATGCTCTTCAAGTGAGCGATTCTATATTGTACTTATTTTTGTTGTAAAAGTCAACAGTTATTTCATACCATCCCAAATTTCATCACCTGTTGTAAACATAGTAAGGGCACGTTTAATCTTAACATTGGTCAGGGCAGTATTTCCACTGGCGTGTAATCGATTCCGTGGAAAAAATATCATACACCCTGGTTGCCAAGTAAATGCAGCCTCAATGCTGATTTTCTTTAAATCTACACCGGCAGTAAGTCTTACCAAATGCCCCACGTATTCTTTGGGAGCCAGTGTACAATTTGGTTGTACATCCGGGGAGATTTTCCAAAACTCGCTTACATCGTATCTTTCATCTGTTGGCGTATATTCGCTATAGTAACTTTCATTGAACACCAAAGTATGTGTAGTAGATGGTTTTGCAGGATCCATTGGCTCAACCTCTAAAGGAAATATGTATGTATTTCGTGCGTGACGGTCATAGTATTCATCAGTGTGGATTCCGGCTGCATAGTCAATGTTAAGATAAAAGCCCTTGTAAATATTATCACACCCTTCAAACTTTTGTATATGTGGTAAAATAATTTCACGTACAGTAGCAAACACAGGATCATCTCTAAACAAGAAATGATTGCGAGTAGTAAAGTCCTTGGCACACTCATGCAAAGTGGTTACTTGTTCCGCGGTTAAAACGTCATGTAAGATTCCTAAACTCATGTATGTCCTTGGGTAATATACTTTTCTAACAATAATTATAACTATTGTCTGCAGATGATTCTACTAATGTACGGAATTAAATATTTTTATGCAAAAAATTTGATACCAGGTAGTCTTGTGTTTTGTTGAATTGTTTTAGACTGTTAACGTAATCAGGATCTAACACCAAATCTTGAATGGCCTGGCATGCATCGATATTTGCATCAACTAATTCTTTTAAAGGCATTAAACTTAATCGTTTGATTTCTTCAACTAACTTGGCAAACCTGCCAAAATCATCATTGATAATACAGTCGTAATCCATATGCAGATTGTATTTACTACATGGAAGCTGGTACTGTTGCTCCAAAAATTTATAGGTAGATGCCTGGCCTGAGTTCAACAAAACTGTGCCGGTTATCAATGGTTTCCAAGTTTTTTCAGTAAGGTATGGACCAGGACGAGTGTAACTGCCTTGAGGAGTACAATACCAACTGTTGCTATCAGTTTCGTTGTTGATGTTAATAGCAGATTTTTCATACGCAGGATTTTTATAATTTGAAATACATTGCATTGGAGTTTTTTTCATGTCCCATTCATCAAATACAATGATAGATCGAAGGAAGTCCCAATCAAGACTTGAAAATCTAGAATCATTGCGAACGGTTTCAATGTAGTGTATGTCAAGATCTACACTGTCAGCATTATGCCACGTGATGAAAGATTCAGCCTTGCTATAAGTGTGAAGAGCCGCGGTCATAAGAGCTCGCCACTGACGGCCTTTGAATGACAAACTACTAAAACGGTAATCAATGACTTTATTTTTTACCTTTGGAATCTGTTCTAATAAAATACAATCATGAAAATATTCCAACCAAATATACCAATGACGATACTGAACAAATGTTACGTTGAATGGTAATAGATAGTCATACACTTCAAGATCAGCTAACCAAATAAAATTAACTTCTGGATATGAGTTAGCCAGTAGCATCAGCTCAGGATACCTTGGACTTTCGCCATAACTAGTAAACACAACTTTTTTTGTAGTCTGTTTTAAATGAGTTGGGACACCATCACAATTAATTAAAATTTGCGTGTTGCTCCAGTTGATATCTTTTAAAAAGCCGTAAAATGTTTTCCAAAATGGTGTTACACTATGGACTGAATTTACATTGTTGGCAACAATATTGCCTACCCATTGATTGGTCATATTATACTATAACGATGCAAATCATTTGTGATGCAATGAATTCCAGCGTCCCAGAAATAGCGATGCCTAAAAGGACTCACATGTACTTCAATGCCATGTCTAGCACAAGCCTGTTCAACTTGATCGTTGTGACTAGATACCACAATGTTCTTGTGATCAATCACCAAGATGTTGACATCAAACACAGTCTCCGATACATCACCTACCCAGTCTTCAAAGTAGTATTCCACTGTGTTGATAAGATTTTGATCTTGTTCAAAACCAGGAATATGCCAACGTCCGCGATTGATTCTCATGCTGGCTTGAAACTCACGCATGTGTTCGTAATTGCTTGGGGGCAAATAAACTACTTCCCAACCGGGAAAGGTATCTGCATAAGTGGGCACGTCTTGTAGGCTGATAATCAAGCCGGGGGTGACTGGACAATATGTTGCATCGCCGTGTCCACCTGCATTGATAATTTTATTGCGTGTGGTTGGAAAGTGTGTGTTTACTGTCTGCAATAGACGTTCTTGATCTTCTGAGTATTCTTGAGTGGCAAAATACAAGTTCTCGCCAATACGACTTACAAAGCAACCATTTACAAAATCCAAATTTGTTTCTTGTACTGTGTTGCCTTGATCACGAACATGCTGAAAAATGTCAGAATAACAATTTAGTCTGGCATCAAGTTGTGCTTGATTCTGCCGATCAAATTCTTCGCGAGTTAACGCACTTTGCCTAGCAAATGCACGATCAGCATGAATCTTGTTGGGTACAGTGGGCACCCACAGTTGGTCTTGGATCATGATAAAATAATCTCTGGGACAAACTGGTGGTTGCATCCAACGTCCATGTACTTTCAACGAGCTGAGATCCACAGGTAGTTGAGGCCGTAACACCTGAATACCAAACTTGCCTTGTAATAACTGTATAAGGGCTTGATAGTCTTGCTCGGTTTCTTTTGCCAGGCACTCAAAGCGTTGGCGTGTGTTGCGATCTTGGATCCAATAATAAAATTCCGGCGGGTAGCTCGTACCTATGACGCATACCTTTAACGGATCCCAGGGTTGAAAGACAGAATACATTTGTTAAGTAATTTCCAATACAGGGATTTTTTCAAGGAAAGTTTGCATTGTTCCTTCACGATGTAAATCATTGGTCACACAATGAATTCCGCAGTCCCAAAAATATTTGTGACGGAATGGCACCACATGAACATCAATGCCATGTCTAGCACAAGCCGATTCAACTTGATCATTGTGAGCAGACACAACAATGTTTTTATTATCCACAATCAAAATGTTAACGTCAAACACAGTTTCACTCACTTGCCCTACCCAGGTATCAAAATAATATTCAACCATGTTCACAAGGTGTTGATCATACTCAAAGTCTGGCATGTGCCATTTTCCTTTGGTACTTTTCATAGACCCTTCAAACTCTCTCATGTGTGCATAATTACTAGGGGGCAAGTATACCACTTCCCAATCAGGAAATGTATCAGCATAAGTAGGAATGTCACGCAAACTTATAATCAAGCCAGGAGCCACTGGACAATATGTTGCATCTCCGTGACCTCCTGCATTGACAATCCTGTTACGAGTATTTGGAAACAACTGATCAACTTTGTTTTTAAGTACAGATTGATCTTCATCATAACTTTGTGTGGCAAAAAATAAATCTCTGCCAATACGACTTACAAAGCATCCACTGACAACATCTAGTTCAGTTGGCCTCACTTGATTACCTTGTTGCCGAACTAGATCAAATATATTTTGATAGCACGTGAGTTTGGCAGTGTGTTGCTGTTGATCTCTACAATCAAATTCTTGTCTGTCCAATGTTGTCTGACTATTGAACACATGATTTGCATGACTACGGTTAGGCACAGTAGGAACCCATAGCTGGTCATGGACCATTAGGTAATAATCTCTAGGAGTTACCGGAGGTTGTATCCATCGATCATTTAGTTTTAACACTGAGAGATCTTCGGGCAACTGTGGTCTCACTACTTGTACGCCGAATTTTTTTTGCAATAGATTGATAAGACCTTGATAGTCTTGTTCAGTCTCTTCGGCCAGGCGTTGGAAACGTTGACGCATGTTGGTATTCTGGATCCATGAATAAAATTCTGGATCGTAAGTTCTTCCTACCACACAGACCTTTAGTGGATCCCAGTGTTGAAATACAGAATACATTAGAGAGTTTTGCCCACAGTTTCTAAAATAGTTTCAAGTGTTTCGTGATCTTGTTTTTCTTGTCCAAAGGTGGCTTTGTGTGCTAGTTTGATAGCCTTTTTCAGGATAGCCGGTTTGACCTCAAGTTCTTCGGCAATGGCTTTGATGGTGTCATTGAGTCCGCCTTGTAGTGTATCAATTTCATGCATGACCTGCATGCCCTCATTGATGATTTGGGTGAGTTTGATCTTCTGATCGCCGTTGAATGTTTTTGCTGACATAGAAATCTCCTTTAATATACTAGTTTACACGGTTACTTGTTACAAGTCAACAAGTTTAGATCTAATTTGTTCTAATGATTTTTTATTACGGTCTGAACACTGTGTTCTAAATTGACCGCTGGCTATCCAGTCCAAATTGTGCTGTGTGCTGTGTTTGGTAAGCTCAGCTAATTCTGATGTGCTGTGATCGAGCACTTGATCTATTACACTGAAAATTTTCTCAATTCGGTCAAAGTCTCGTGTTTCTGAATCATGTGCTAAATCTAGCCCGTAATCAAAACGCAGGCCCAGTTGTTCCAGATATTGGTAGATGTATGCTTGCCCCACACTGACAAATGCACAACCTGCCAACAACGGCTTCCATGTTTTTTCTGTTACATAAGGCCCGGGCCAATAGAAATCCAAGCCATCCTTGACGGTGTAACTGTAGTGAAATCCTTCGTTGGTAAAGTTTACAGCGGCATCTGTGTATGGCGCAACATGCCAGTCGCAGTTGGCCATGGGATAATTTTTGCTGGCATCGAAGCCATCCAGTTCCAGATGCGGTTGTTTGGTTTCCATGAATGCTAGTATGTTGTCCAACGGCTGTCTACCTGTGTGTTCAAAGAAATAGCGATATTGATGACGCCCATGATAACTGATAATACAGTCATCTGCATTGGCATGTTTGAGCAGGTAGCCTGTGACATAGTGTTTGAATTGGTCTGTTCTAAAACATAGACTACTGATCTTGTGTGTTGGTTGATTAGGCTCTGCGGCTATTCCGTACAACAGCGCAATTTGATCCAGTTGTTTGTGCCAGGTAATCCAAGATACAAATTCACAGTTGGCAGGCCACCAAGCACCTGGCACAACATCATTGTCGGTTATGACTAGGATACGGCTGGCAGTGTTTGTTTGTGCCGTTTGTTTTACAAACTCCACATCCATTTGTTCCAGGTGAAATGACAATACATACAAACTGTGCCCTGTAGGTAGTTTACACCATTCGGTGGGCCATTGTAAGTTTAATGCAAACACAGTATCAGTAGGCCAGGCAAGGTTGAGCAATTCTGGATATACATAGCGCACTAGAGCATGTTGCCCAAGTTCGTGGCTTGACGTCACAATGTTTTGATCAAAGTAATCAGGGAGTCGAGCCATGCAAGTAATTATGCTCACTTTCGATGTCAGGTAGCGAATCCGACATCTGAGGCAGCAGCCGCCCACTCGGTCCTAAGGCTGAGTTTAGTGGGCCACTCTCTGGCTATGTTCTCTACGACGTTGAGCACCAACTTGTGTCACATGCTCAAGTATCTGGTTACGTATGGCAAATGCTGATTCATTCACAGCACCGTAACGAGTAAATGTTTGATCAACAAACTGTTTGATCTTTTGTACATCTTCTTTGGTTTCAACCATTTGCAACATTTCTGCTACTGGTTTTTTCAGAGCAGTGGCAATGCGAGTCTCGGCCATAGCAGGTGCGCCAATTGATCTAACGTAAGCATCTCTTTCTGCTTGTGTTGGTGTCTTAGTTGGTGCTGGAGCAACTGCCCCTGGAGTTTTAAATGACTGTGTGACCTTACTGTATCCACCAGGGCCAGCAAAGTTTGGAGTCTTGGCAGGCGGTGTCGCAGGCTTCTTGGCATACTTCTCCATACCAGGCAAGTTCATTACATTACTAGCGTTGAATCCTGGAAGGCCGCCAGCAGTTGTTTTTGTGGCTGTTGTTGCAGGTGCAGTT
>Ga0181349_1001094_pt1 | contig 11558 bp, 8 predicted proteins | sample Su13VDMM110SD_FD_130106 | JGI IMG/M metagenome (GOLD analysis project Ga0181349, IMG submission 130106) | Freshwater viral communities from Lake Michigan, USA - Su13.VD.MM110.S.D | ecosystem: Environmental > Aquatic > Freshwater > Lake | place: USA: Michigan | collected 2013-07-16 | reverse complement strand
ATAAAAAAAAATTTCAGAATAAAAAAATTTCAGAATAAAAAATTTCGGAATTTAAAAATGCTCCGCAAACCATTAACCGCAAAACATTAACCCGCAAACAAAAAGCTCGCAAAATAAAAAAATTTAATATAAAGAAAATCAATTAAATTATTTCATAAAAAAAATAATATTCTTCAAATAATATAATATAATATAATATAATATAAGAGTTCATATAGCTCTCTCTTCATATATGAACTCATTAAGGTTTTATATTTTTAATTTAGTACTATTAATAAAGACTTATGGAATCTTTAATTTTAGTTCCTTTTATTTATTTTTATAATGAACTACAGATAATGTAGGATGTTTTTTTTTCTATTTAATTTTATATAAATTATTCTAATTTTTTTACTAATGATTTATTTTCATCATTGAATAAGTCGAATAAAATTTTATTTATTATTTTTTAATTTTATGGTTTATCTTTTGTAATTCTTTTATTTATAGTTATATTTTATGTTTCTTCATTTATGATAAAAACTTATTCATCATCTATTTAAATTTTAAGTAGTTCTTAATCTGTATATAATTTCCCAGAGTTATTTTCTTTCATACATACACCTTTAAATCCTCCTTTCACAAGTTTATTATTTTTGAATGTAAAATAACATTTCTTTTATAAATAAACACCTCTATCTATAATTTTTTCTACTTCAAAATCACCAAATTCTTTTTCATTTTTATTAATAATTTCAGGATAGAATTAAATAAATTTTTGTAATTATTATTCATCTAAAACTTTATTAACATCTTGATATAATTATAAATGTGGAAACTTATAAATAAATTTTATATAATCATTAACATCTATAAATGCTGAGTCTGTATCTTGATATGCTATTGAGTCTAAATCATGAATACATGTATTATACATATATTCTCGAGCATATGCATAAATTAAATTTCCTAAATATATGGGTCTTTACATATCATCATTACATTTTTTTTCATCTTCTGTATATTGTACCATAACTGAATTATTTTTAAATTCATTTACAATTGTTAGATCTTCATATTTTTCACTTAATTTATAAACTTCATTTTCATTTCTAATAATTTTTGTTTATTCTATATGTAAGCCTTCTGTTACTTTTCCGCTAATTGCATTTATACATAATTTTGATAAATCTCTTAGAACTGGATTATATTATGCGTCTTTTGTTTCTTTATATTTATCTTATTATTATTTCTAAAATTTCATAACTTCTAATGTCTTAAATAAATCTTTTCCTTCTATTAAATCGCTAAATATATAATTTTAATCAGATGGACTGACCAAGAATGTACAACCATATTCTAAAAGTTATTTCATTGTTATTGTATCAAGAATTTAGCTATCAATAATTCCTTCATAATCCCAATCTAATGATTAAGTTTCTTAATTTCTCAATGGAATGATTTTTCTTTTTAAATTTGTTTAATCTATATGTAGACATTCATAAAATCCTATTCTTTTATCTTATGGGTCAAATTCTTTTTTATGAATAATTTATCCACATGGAAATAATCTATTCAACATAACAAATGGATATAGCGAACATACATCTACAATAATATATTTTCCAATAATTTCTCCTTATTTATAAACTTGAGTTCTACCAGCGATTTATGATTTTTTTGTAAATTTAAATTAGTTAATTTTTAGTCCGACTAATTCTTTATCATTAGAATATTTAAGCATTTATTTATATACAAATTAACCTATTGTTGTTATTTCCCATATTTATTTTATTTCAAGTACTTATTCTTTTTTCTATTTTTCATCAGCAGCTTTTTCATCTTCTATACTTTCTTCTTTTTAAGTGCATTATATTATATTATCCTTTTCTTAATTAGCAAACATTTCAAAATAATCTTTTTATGCTTTTATAATGATAGTTGACATTTTTATATATATCTCACCTAATGCAAAAACATCATACATACCATAATTAATAAAATCATTATAGTCTTATTCTTATAAATTATCCCATTATTTTTAATCCATAACATTTTTCTATATAAGTTTAAAATAATCTTTTGAATCTTATTTTTAGAATTAACATTTAAAAGACTCACAGACATTTTTTAACGGACTTACCATAATTTTACATAAATCATGTATTTTATGTCGACCATTTATTGTCATTGATATTAAACGATTATTTGCAATACATACTGATTTTGGTTTAACCATATTAATATTATTAAATTCTTCAAATAACATAAAGTGATCGAAAGCACTCCCATTATATGCACAAAAGTGGAATATGGTGTTTGTTTCAATTGATATAATAAAATTTCTCAATTATTACATGCAATCTTCACCGATAAAATAACCGAAAGACTGAGTATTTTTTTTTTCAATTTATAACTAATATTATTAAACTATTCCATTTAATTATTCGATATTAATTGGTTAATCCTTATTATTTGTGTCTATATCCAATATTAGGTATTATACAGTTATTGCTGTTATTTTTAATGTTTCAGGATCATATTTTGTTTCTGTATCATATATGAATAATTTTTATTTTATTAAATGTTGATAAATACGTTATTCTTGATTATTTAATATCATTTATTTTATTATTTCTTTCTTAAAATCTTCTTAATATAAACTTTTATAAGAGGTTTCTTTTATTAATTCTTTATCACCATTAGGTTTTTTAAGAACTGAAATAGTTTCTCTAACTAAAAATTTTTTTAATTAATTATAAGTAAAGATAATATCGCCATTTTTATCAACATAATTTTCGTCTTCGTTTATAAATATATTTAAATCAATTAAAGGTTCACAATGATTTTTATCAATATATAAATAATGTTTATCATCTGATAAAACTAATTTATCAATCATATCATCGATTCTCTTATATTTTATATTTCCAAATAAATCTTAAACATGTTAAATAATTACAATATTATTGGATAAAATTATTATTTACTATTCTTCATTAAAGTTGAGATCTTATTTCATGTTGAATTTTTCTAAATCTTAATCACTAAGAATATTTAATTTTTTTAATGATGAATAAAAACAGTTTCCATCATCATTTATAAATTAAGATGTAATATATAAATCTTATTTTTAAAGTTTTGATTTTCCTCTAACTCTTTATTTGTAAGCAATTGCAAATTCATTTAGCATTATTTAATCTTATTCAAAATCGATTACATCTGATCCATGATATTATCCACTACTTATTTCTGTCAACTTTTTTTAAAAACTATTGAAAGAAGTTAAATCATTAGGTAAAAATGTTATTCCTCTATGTTTATTTTAATTTAAAAGTTATAAAACAATTTTTAGACTCATTTTAGTTGCTCCAACTTATTATTTCACTTTTAAAAATGTTTCATATAAACTTTATATATTTTGAATTCCTTTATTTCTATATGACATTTAGACCATTCCACCAAATGTTGAACCTAATGGGTTTTTATCAATTTCTATTTATTAAGTTTAAGGCTTTATTTAGTTATTTAATTATTATTATTATTATTTTTTAAATTGATTAAAAACAACTTTATTTCTTGTTATTTCATTTCTATATTTATTATATAATCCTTTTATATATTTAATATCTGTTTATTCTTCTTTTGGTTTCTTTATATATTCATTATATTATTTGTTAATAAATCTTTCAAATTTTTCATTTAAACTATAAGTAGTCCCGATTTCTTATTTTGTCATTTCATATAAATTTTTGATATTATTTTTTTCTATCTTATCTATATTTTTTCTTAACTATTTTATTTAGTTAGACTATATAATATTATCAATGTCAAGATTAAATTTCTTTTATTGTTTCTATTGTTATTTTTTTAATTTTCTTTTTTATTTTCTATTTTCTTATAACTCTTATCTATTAATAACTTAAACATTTTCAGGTTTTCTATTATTTAAGAATTTTGTCAAAGAATCAATTGTAGAAGTAGTCCATTTTATTTCACTTTAATTTGGGAATTTTATTTTGATCTAGCTCCATAAAGTTGATTTCAAATTTCTAGATTATTTTTTTGGAACTTTAACTTACATCTGTTTAGTAACTGAATTTTATTTTTTATTTTTAATTATATATTTATATTTTAATATCATTTCTTTAAATGAAAAAAAAAAGTTTAATACTATTATTGATAAAAAAAAAAACATTGATCATTAGTTTTAATAATTCTAACATTTTAAACTTCTTTTATGTCTTCTTGTGTGTTATTTAGTAATAAAAGCATCACAGTTATCACAGGATATATACTGAAATTATTGTTATGATATTTTATATATTTTTTTCTATTCATAAAATGGTAATTATTATAACATTTTAAGATTTTCTTTTTCATTTTTGGTTTACATTTTATTTATATTTTATAATCATTTCTCTAATATAAAAAAATTTCATTGAATATAGTTTTAGATATTAATTTTATATCGTTATCTTATATCATCAACTGATTTTATAATTGTGGGTTTATTCCATAATAAATTGGTACTATAAAAGCTTGGATACATAAAATCTGTGTAATTATCATGTTAATGTCTTTTTAAATACAATTCTTTGCGTGCTTCGTCTTTATGTTGCGTGTAATCACTCGCTTAGAATTAACCAAATTAAATGGTTTTTTTCCTTCCATTTTTAAATTTAATCACTGCCATATACTTTTTATTTTTTGCTTTAGAGTTATAGAGATTTATATATAAAATATTTTCCATATGTAAGTTTACGAGCTATTGTTTCATACGTTAAAAAAAAAATTTTTTAATATTCATTCTAATTTAGATATTTAATAATATTCTTTAAATTTATCTTTATTTTCTTAATAATATTCTTTATTTTTATTTTTAATTTTATCTTTATTTAATTCTATATATTCTTAATAATATTATTTAATTTTATCTTTATTTAATTCTCTATATTCTTTCTTTTTATTTTTAATTTTATATTTATTTAATTCTCTATATTCTTAATGGTATTATTTAATTTTATCTTTATTTTCTTACAAATATTATTTTTTTGTTCTTCCAGCTATCAATTTGTTAATACAGTTATATTATTAAATATAATATCCTTCTAATTGATTTAATTATTATCTATTTTCAAACTATAAATCAGTAATAATACCATATATGTAATCATTATTTAACATAATTTTTTTAGATGATCTATTGCGATTAATACTATTACTATCTGATTTATGTTCAGCTATTCTTCTATTTAAAGATTATATAGTTGATCCAATATACAATTAATTAGTAATATTACATTTAATATAATAAATAATTCCATATGATAAATTGTTAATATTTGGTAGTTTAATTTTCATTTTTTTTTTATGATTATTTATTTAATATAAAAGTTCATTCAATCTTCTCTTTATTAATTTTGATCAATTATTTCATTTGATGAATCGGATATTAGTTCTAATTGTTAATTTTCAAAACAATCAATACATAAGTTAATCATTAATTTGTACATTTTTTCATAATTATTTTTTAATTTTTAATTTTTAAAGTATAAAGTTTTCATTTATGTGTTGCATTCTTAACATATGATTTGAAATGAGAAAACTGTCGGCTCGTCCTATTACATTTTTTATATTTATTGTTTAATTACAAATAAAAAATATTTTTTGAATATTTGAGTTTGAGTTTTTAGATTAAATAATAAAAGTATCATTTTTTTTTTTAGAATTTAGGAAGATTAGCAGTTCCTTTAATTTTTTACTTTAATTTAATTTATTTCTTGAGATTATCTTTATCTATTTCAGAGGCTAATAATGGGGTTGTTTTGTTAATTCGAATTGAAGGTCGATATACCGGATATTTTCCATCCCCAATATCTTACCATTGTTCTTTATACCATTATGTTAACTTTCCTTTATATTTATCTCCTGTGTAAGTACCGCCTAATTCTTTATATTTTTAAACGATATAACCGCTTTTATATGCTGACGGCTTTGAATATATTTTATCTGCCATTTATTTAACTTTATCATATAAAGCTTGATTATTTGGTTTATTCATTTCATAGTAAAAAAAAAAATAAAAATAAAAATCAGCAATTATGTTTACAGTCACAATAAGGAATTCTTAATTTTACCTTATTTAATTATTTTTAAACTTTAACTATTTTTTATAAATCGGAAGGTTATTAACTCAATATAAAAGCTTTTGGTAAATTGTAAATATTATAATTTTTATCTTTTTACATTTTTAATTTTAGATATATCAATTTTAATTATTTAGTAGTATATTATTTTTTATTTTTATTTTATATTATATTTAATAAATTAGGTGTTACTTGTTATGGTTAAAATTTTTAGTCTTATATTTAATAAAGATCAGAGTATATATCATTATTTTATTATATATCATTAATATCTGGTAATTCAATTATCTATTATATATTTTATTATATAGCATTAATATAAGGTAATTCAATTATTTATTATTATTATCTAGGTACTTAAATAATTTAATCTTATTCATCAAACATCCAATCAAATGGATCTTCTTAATCAGAACCATTAAATACATCTGATAATTATTAAAAATTGAATTCTGATTCTATTTAGTCTATAAGTTGAAAATATTCTTCTTCTTCATCATTAAATATATTTTATTATATTTATTATAAATCTAGAATTTCAATGGATTGGTCTTCTTCATTATAAAAAATATTTTATTATTATTATTATTAAATAATTTATGATATTTCAAATTTTTATTCTGGGTCAAGATCTAAATTTTATTATTCTTAAAAATATTATTCCATCATTAATTCAATATCTTTATATTCTTGTTCTTATTATTATTTTTATTCTTCAAGTATTATTTGTTCTTATTATTCAATAATTTATTTTTATTAATCATTTTATTCTTCATCGGGTTATTAATTTTTAAATTAATCTATATCTTTTTTAATTTAATCTATTTTTTGTTGATCTAGTTTTTAAAATATTTTATCTATTTATTTGCTAGTAGTGGCTGGATCTCCTTGAGTTTTAGTTAATGCTAATTATTTAAATTATTCATCATCTAATTGTTAATTTATTAATTATTAATAAATCATTTATGCTTTTTCAGCTTTATATAAATATAAATGTTCTGAGTTTTCTTACTCTTGATATTCTTATAAGGATTTATCGATATTTATTCTAAATAATGTAATTATATAATTGTTTGATTACCCAATATTAATTGCTTAATCTTCAAATGCTTAATTTATACCTTATTGAAAATCTATAATAGTTGGTCCTTTTATATAATCTTTTAATTAAAATTAATTAACAAATTCAGCATAAAATTCTTTTTATGTTTTTTATAAAATTCGTTATGCTCTATATGTAGGTTATAATAATTAATAATAATTTTTTTATGCTTCCATTTAATAATTAAAAAAAAATGATAAAATTTCAATTCAAAGGTGTTATTTTTAATCCTGATTTTTTAGATGTTTTTTATTTTGTTTATAATAATTATTTCTATTATGGTTATTCAATTTTGTATTCAACAATATCTGATAATAATTAAGTTGGTTAAATTTTATGTTTTTTTAATATATGTTTCAGTAATTATTCTTTATTTTATTATTCTATTTTTTTATTTATAATAAGTGATTGTAACGCATTTTTATCCTTTATACCTGATTTTAAAATATTGAATGCTTCTTATTATGAATCTATTTTTTTTTATCTATTTTTTTTATATAATTAAACAAAATTATCTATTTTGTCTTTTTTTAAAGCCTAACTTTATATTTAATATTTAGATTTTTTTTATTATCCTTATAATCTTTTTTATTATTAAGTCGAAGTTACAACTTAAGGTGTCTATTATTTAAAATTATATGATTCCATTTATTCTTTTTATTATTAAATAATTTATTTTTATTTTATTTATTCAATCCGATTATAATCTCAATATTAATTATTGTTTAAATGGAATTATTTTTTTATTAGATAATTGATAAATCTCATTCCAAACGGCTACAGTTATCTAAAAGTGACTTAGATCCGATAATAAATGTATTTACCATCAATTCAGTTGTAATATCACCACCAACAACTCTTTTATCATTTGCGTCTATTTCAATTAAGAAATTTACACTTAATGTTGAATCAGTAAAAATCGTATTTCCATAACCATTGCAACTGAGGGGTATCAAGCAAAAATAGCGATTCGTGAGAAATTGACTCATAGAAATATTTAAATACATGCCAGTTGCTTGATAAACTTTATTTTAGGCATCAATAAAGGCCTTATAACCTCTATCGCGAACTGGGATTATTGATGCTGGATAGTCTACTCCTGATATATTACATTTAATTTAAGAGTATTTAACCTCAATACTATCTTCATACGATGAAAACTTCAGATTATTGAACATTTAGTTAAATGAGTTAGCTGGTTAACCTTAATCATAATTTATGGGCGCTATAGCTGCTGTTGTTTTTGTATTGGTTTTTGGTTGGAAGAATAAAACAGCATAAAATAAATTGCTTGAATTAACACTAAATCTTTAATTTGTTATAGTTCCTTCTATAACTTTTTAATTTTAATATATAGTCATAATCTATTTTGGTGCATTCATTAACATTTTAGCTTAAGCAACTAAATTTTGTTTAATATGCATAATTCTATAGTATAAAAATAGATTAGATAAAGCATATGTTTCAGCCGCATCTAAATTAGAGTTAGCAGATACAGTTGAAGCAAATGCATTAGTTAATACCAAATTTCGATCATTCATCCTTAATTAACATCTGATTTATGAATTACACATGTTAATAATATTTAATGAATCAAACTCACTACAGACATCACCTAATCTAATATATATAGTTGGATATTCAACTGATGCGGCTACTGTTATTATACCAGTGTCAGCGGCTTAACTAAACGCATAATGTCGTTATCTATATGGAGCAGATTATAACATAGCTAAATCGTAGGCTGACGCTGACGCATTGGCAGTAACTGTTGCTGTTTATGCACCTTGTGGATCGTTATGAATATCGTAAAATAACACCCTAGTTGTAGATGCATTATAAATCGGACCATTAGCTGTACTTAAAACCGATGCTATATGTGAATCGGGTTTATTTTTTGGATATGGAGATAAACTATTTTTAAACCAATTATTGAAAAGATTGCGGCCTGTTGATAAACTGGATTATAGCAGACTTACACCATTAATTTCGAGCATGCTCACCTAAAAATAATCTTCAGGTTATCGTGCCAATAAACCTCTAGCAACAGCATTTCCACCACTTATAGTAACATCACATGCAATATATACTTCTCGACACGGTAACATATAATTTCCAGCTTACCAACTCAAAGTTACAACATCTTATGGATTATATACAGCTCTTTAATCTTCTATATTTGAAACTGAATATACAAATTATTCTCTATCAATTAGATCATTTATTTATAAGTTTTCCATTTTATATAATAATAAAAAAAAATAAAAAATAATTAATTAATCATTCAATATATAACAAAACAAACGTTGAAATTCTGTAAATCATAATCTAATGGATTTTAGTTATCATCAAGCAATTAAAATTATATTTAAGGAATTATTTTATAACCGTTACTTGATAGTTTATAATATTCTAAATCATTGTTTTCATATATAACTTGTCTACCAAATGTTTGATTCAAATTTATTGAAAAAGTATTTCTATTATCACAATCTACATTAGGATTTAATAATGATAAATGAATTGCTGAACTTACGGTTACATTTGCTTATTAATTACTTTATTATGTGAAAAAGAATGTAAATGGAGTAAATGCAACATTTTCATCTGTAAATCCTAAATAACGATATATTTAATCTCTAGAATCACCCCAAAGAATAAATCGAAATCCAACAGCAATTGTTAATTATACGATATTTAATGGTGAAGAGGTTATATTATATGTCATAGTTAATCCCGCCTATGCTTAAACTTGAGCTATTAATTGAATTAATAATCCCGATAAATCATATTATGCAGGAGCCAATACAATTGTATAAATTGTGCCAGCTGGAATTTGTATTCTTAATGTTTAATAGTATTTATTTATATTATTAAATACATTGAAGAATCCAGCTTCTTTTAATACTATATAATTTCCTTTTATTTATTTTTTTAGTTAATATGTATATTATGCTGAATCTTAATTTATAGTACAATTTGTATTTGTTATTGATACTCTATATTTGTTTTAATCGCTATTCATTTTAATAATAAAAAAAATAAATTTATATTTTATTTAATCACAATTATGGGTTAATTTCTTAATCTCTTAGCTCGTGATTTTGTAATGCTATATTTTCTAATTATTTTACAATTAAATTTTTCATTGTTTTACCATAATCTGTTTATTATTATAATATTATTTATTCTGATTTATCAATTTCTTTTTTTATCATTGCTTTTACATCTTAATTATCAATAACTTTAAAACATTTATATAATTTATATAAAGCTAATATTTATTCAGCGTTTTTTTCATTATCATAATGACTTTAAATACGTTTTTATAGTGTTTATAGTCCTTAAAAATTTTATGTCATTTTATACAAGTAATAAAAATAAAAATATTTTATTATTTCATTATTAATTTTCAGATTAAGGACTGCTTGCTAATTATATTATCTATAGTTTCTATTTTTTATGATCTAATATTTATTATTTATGCTCTAGTTTTTATTCTTAATATTCTTTATTTTATTTTGTTAAATATGCCTATAATCCACCGATTATAGCTAATAATAAAGTCACAATTATTTCTTATATATTATATGTATTTTAACACTCACTCATTTAATAACTATAAAAAAATAAATCATAAATTATATTAATATACTTAATCATTATTATAAAACCTAAAAAATTTACATTTAGGTATTAATTTATTTAATATTAATAAAGAACTATATTTATCAGATGTTGCGTCTTCATATAATTCCATAAATCGATGTTTCTAGGTTCCCGACACCTCATTGCTGATCTTGATAATTTCATCAGATTTTGGATTATTCATGATAAAGTAATGACTTACATTTTCTCTTACACAATTTGAAATTCGTTTAAAATTCTAAGTTAAAATTATAAGTTATAATGACACCTATCTACATTAAGTTATCAATTCATCCAATATTGAACCTTATCTTGTCTTGAATTTTGGATTTCCTAAAATATCATCTAATATTAACACTTTCTCATAAAATGGATATACTTCTTATTCAGGATCTGTTTTTTATGCTTTTAATTATTTTTTATATAATATTTTAGCTTCATATTATTAATCATATAAATTACGAATAAAATTAGTTGCAATCGATAAGTCGGTACATAATTATTCATCTTCATTGTATTACATATTTTCATTACATTCGTGCTATGCTAAATATTCCATAAATTTTATTTAACAATCATCAATAGCTTAATTAGGCGATACAATATAAAATTAATCGGCTTTAAATCTTTATTATAATACAAATTTAGGAATTGTTAATATTTCATGTAATAAATACGTT
>Ga0181349_1001089_pt1 | contig 11600 bp, 20 predicted proteins | sample Su13VDMM110SD_FD_130106 | JGI IMG/M metagenome (GOLD analysis project Ga0181349, IMG submission 130106) | Freshwater viral communities from Lake Michigan, USA - Su13.VD.MM110.S.D | ecosystem: Environmental > Aquatic > Freshwater > Lake | place: USA: Michigan | collected 2013-07-16 | reverse complement strand
AGACCGCTACGAAGGAATGCTTGTGGTACGTAGTGAGCTTCGCAGTATGTGCAGTCATCACCACCAACCTGTCAGTGGCGTTGCTTATATCGGGATTATTGCCGCTCAAAAGCTCATTGGTCTTAGCAAGTACACTCGTATTGCTCAGTGGTGTGCTCGTCGTGGCACGTTACAGGAAGAACTCTGCAATGACATTGCCCGTGAAATTAGCCGGGCCACTGACTCCGAAAACGTAGCCGTATACATTCAAGCCATACATGGATGCTGTGAGAATCGCGGCATCATGGCACACTCTAGTTTGACACAGACCACCGTACTTAAAGGTGCATTCAAGACTGATCCAAGTGTGAAAAAAGAGTTCTTTGACAACATTAAATTACAACAGGAGTTTGCCCCACGATGAGATACGAAACATTACTAGAAGCCGCAGCCGTAGGTGCTGCACCATGGACCAACGAAGCCGCTGAACATTCTAATTATCATGTGGCAGTGTTCCGTGATGCGTTTCCTGTAGCACAAGGACACTTGTTGTTTGTGCCACGCTGGAACAAGAACGTAGTCATTGAAGAAGCAATGAAAAGTGCGTTTCGCGTTGGACATCAAAAAGTTGTTAATGGGGAATGGGAAGCCTACAACGTAGGCATCAACTGTGGCGCAGCCGCAGGCCAAACTGTGATGTATCCACATGTGCATTTGATTCCAAGAAAGACCGGAGACTGTGCAGACCCTGTAGGAGGTGTACGGGCAGTGATTTCAGGGCAAGCCAACTATAAACAATCAGGCTATCAACAGCCTGAATAAGTATTGATCTCAGCGGCCTTATGGCATCATTCCCGCTATACAAACTCTGCTGCCTATGCTATAATCAACATAGGAGAATATAATGGCAAACCAACCTGTACAATACAAATTTACTTCTACCAAGGAGTATCATGACGCATTTCCCTGTGCGTACCGCCAATGGCGAGCTGATAGTCACTGCAATCTTATCCATGGCTACAGCTTCTCAATGAAGTTTTACTTTGGAACCAACGACCTAGATGTTCGTAACTGGGCTGCTGATTATGGCGGACTCAAAGAACTAAAGAAAACACTAGAAGATCAATTTGATCATACCTTGATTGTGGCACAAGACGATCCTGAACTGGAAACATTCAAAATGCTACAAGAAAAGAAAATGGCCAAGATTGTGGTGCTACCACGTCTGGGCTGTGAAGGACTTGCTGATCAACTCTACAAGTTTGTAAACGGAGTTTACATTCCTGAAATGTGGGGGCCTGCTGAAGCAGAAAGACTATGGTGCTATCGCGTGGAAGTTCGCGAAACACAGGCTAACATGGCCTATCGCGAAGGCCACCGTGAATGGAATGAGGACTTGTTTGAATGAGCGAAATTACTACACCTGAATTTGACATTGCTATCTTGTTGCCTACTCGTGGGCGATCAGATTCACTAGAGCGTAGCGTAAAAAGCGTTATTGAACTGGCAGCAGATGCCAGTCGAATACAATTGATGTTTGGATTTGACAATGATGACCCTGTGGGCATTGATTACTTTGTACAAGAACTGCAACCTTGGCTGGATCAACACAACGTCAACTACACTGCCATCAAGTTTCCGCCTCTGGGCTACATTCGGCTCAATGAGTACGTAAACGAACTAGCTCGCAAGAGTGATGCACGTTGGTTGGTATTCTGGAATGACGACGCTGTGATGGAAACAGGTGGTTGGGACCAAGAGATCATGACCCACGACGGTGAGTTCAAACTGTTGGCCTTTCATACACACAATGATCACCCTTATTCAATCTTTCCTATTGTGCCGCGCAAGTGGCTGGATCTCTTGGGCTACCTAAGTCCGCATCAAATTTCAGATGCATGGTTGAGTCAGCAGGCATACATGTTGAATATCTGGGAACGTATTCCAGTTGATGTGTTGCATGATCGTCATGATCTTACTGGCAACAACGGAGACGAAACATTTCAAAATCGTCCCATGTTAGAGGCCAATCCTTCAAACCCCATGGACTTTCACAGCATGACACAGATGGACCTACGTCATCGAGACTGCTACAAGATTGCTACCTATTTGCGAACACAAGGATATGATCTTTCGTTTTTTGATCGAGTGTTTCAAGGCAAGCAAGATCCCTGGGAACATCTTGCCAAGAACGATGTCAACAAACAAATGGTGCAGTTCAAAAATCCTCACACACATTTCCGAGCAGGTACCAAATGACACAAATCAGTCTTGAAGAACGTATCAAACGATACTGGAACACACAACCATGCAACATCAAGCACGGGCAAAGTGATATCGGAACTCCAGAATTCTTTCGTGAAGTATCAGAACGTAGATATCGTGTGGAGCCGCACATTGCTGAATTTGCAGGGTTCCATTTATGGGCTGGCAAGCGTGTGTTAGAAATTGGTTGCGGCATCGGATCAGATGCAGAAGAATTTGCCAAGCATGGTGCCGAGTATGTAGGCATTGACTTGAGTGATCAAAGCATTGCACTCAGTAAACAACGATTCGAAACACTAGGCCTTGAAGGCGAGTTCTACAATGTAGATGCAACCGATGCTGACGCATTGGCTACGTTAGGTGAGTTTGATCTTGTTTACAGTTACGGTGTGATACATCACTTCCCGGGCATCGACAAGATTATTAACAATGTACATGAAGTGGTCAAATATGGTGGTGAATTCCGCTACATGGTATACGCCAAGAACTCCTGGAAGTATGCCATGATCCAAAAGGGTCTTGACCAGTTTGAAGCACAAGCAGGCTGCCCATACGCACAAGCATTCTCCAAAGATGAAATCCATCAATTGATGAACAGTGACAACGGCTGGTACATTGAACGTTTACGTCAAGACCACTGTTTTATGTACAATGTAGATGCGTACAAGGCAGGCCGTTATGAATTAGAACCTTGGTTTGAAACCATGACTGACTCTCATCGTCAAGCTGTGCGAGAATACCTAGGCTGGCATCTGTTGGTCAAAGCACGTAAGGTATGAGTCGTCTTTTTACTTTTGGTTGTAGTTTTACAAACTATCGCTGGAGTACGTGGGCAGACATTTTGGGTGCTCATTATGACGAGTACCAAAATTGGGGTCAAGGTGGTGCTGGCAATCACTACATCTTCAACAGTGTAATGGAAGCAGACCAGCGTAGTCAGTTTGGACCCAATGATACTGTTATTGTTAGTTGGACCAATGTCATGCGAAATGATCATTATACTACCCGCTGGCAAACATATGGCAACATGTATACCACTGAACTTTACAATCAAAAGTTTGTAAAAGAAAAGGTAACCGAGCGTGGATATTTGATTAGAGATGCGGCGTTTATCAAAGCAGTAAAAGTGTTGCTGGAACTCAAGGGAGTAAACTGGCATTTTACCAGCATGGATCAAACTACTTGGCAAATAGATCAATGGGATCCTGACAAGAAAAGTTTCTTTCCAGATGTAGTTGACCTATATAAAGATGTGTTTGAAGGCTGGTTGCCAAGTTTCAGAGAAGTTTTGTTTCCAGAAAGATGGGCTAATCGAGAAGACGGCCATCCTACCCCAGCAGAACACCTAATCTGGTTAGATACAGTTTTACCAGGCAGCGTGACAAAGCAAGAAGTTCGTGTTAAAATTGCACAAGAATCTAATAATCTGGTCAAAACAAAAACCAGTAATTGTACACTAAAAAGGTTATAATATGAAATTTAAAGTATCAGAACTATTCTATTCTGCACAAGGCGAAGGCCGATACGTTGGTGTACCCAGTGTGTTCCTTCGCATGTTTGGTTGTAACTTTACCTGTTCAGGGTTTGGTTGCAAGCCCGGCGAGAAGAGCACAGAAGCAGATGAAGTATCCAAGACTGTGGAACTGTACAAAACTTTTGAAGAACTACCACTGGTGAACACAGGTTGTGACAGCTATGCAAGCTGGCATCCTGCATTCAAGCACTTGAGTCCAACGTACACTGCTGAACAACTGGTGGACAAAATGGCTGCACTATTGCCACATGGCAACTGGTTGCAGCCCAATGGAAATCCTGTGCACCTGGTGATCACAGGCGGAGAGCCCTTGCTGGGCTGGCAACGTGCGTATCCTGAACTGTTGGACTTGTTGCATGCTCGTGGTTTGCGACACATCACATTTGAGACCAATGGTACTCAGGAACTGTCAAGAGAGTTTAGACTGTATCTAGATGACTGGCACGGTGAGATCACATTCAGTGTCAGTCCCAAGCTCAGTGTCAGTGGTGAAAAACGTGAAGAAGCTATTCGTCCAGAAATTGTGTTTAACTATGAAACACATGGCATTGCTTATCTCAAGTTTGTGGTTGAGAAAGTCTCAGACTTTGACGAACTGGATCAAGCTGTAGACGAGTATCGACTGGCAGGCTTTGCTGGTCCTGTGTTTGTGATGCCTGTAGGCGGTGTGGTCAGTGTGTACGATGGCAACAGAATCAATGTAGCCGACGAAGCACTCAAGCGTGGTTACTGGTACAGTCCGCGTCTGCATGTGGATCTTTGGGGCAATGGTTGGGGAAAATAAATGTTTGACAAGATCAAAAGTTTGTTTGGCGCAAAAGCCAATGTGAATCCCGAACCCACTGCACCAAAACCCGAACCGGCGCCACCAAAGCCAAAGACCAAGGCTCCAGAAAAATCTGCCAAAGAACTGGCCACAGAACGTGGCGAACCTTATGTGGCTGTGCTCAGCATGGATGTGGATCCAGAGAATTTGCATCAAGGAGCGTTTGAACTGGATTGGAACGACAAGTTTGTGGCCAACTTGATCAGAGCTGGATATCAAGGCAAGTCTGATAATGACGTAGTAGACCAGTGGTTCCAGAACGTGTGTAGACACGTTGTGATGGAAACCTGGGAACAAGAACAAGCTATCAAGAATTCCGGCATTTATGTACAGAGTCGCAACATTGGCGACGGGAGAAGCGAAGTATCATGATTTTTAATCACATCAAAGAACTCAAGGCCCAGGGCAAACGTATCGGCATCACATTCAGTCAATTTGACATGTTGCATGCTGGACACATTGCCATGTTGGCTGAAGCCAAGAATCACTGCGATTATCTAATTGCAGGCCTGCAAACTGACGCCAGCGTTGATCGGCCAGGCATCAAAAATGCTCCTGTGCAAAGCATTGTGGAGCGACAGATACAGCTCAGTGCCTGTAGATTTGTGGACGAGATTGTGGTGTACACCACAGAGCGAGACTTGGTTGACTTGATTCTGACCTTGCCCATTGATGTACGCATCCTGGGCAAAGAGTACGAAGACACCAACTTTACTGGACGCAACGAAGGTGCAGGCCTGGGCATAGAGCATGTGTTCAACAGCAGAGATCATTCTTTCTCCAGCAGCAGTTTACGCAAACGTGCGGCGGCGGCTGAAGCAGAAAAGGAACTGACTCGCGGAACCAATCCTGCTTCTTGAGGCAAAACCAATGCATATCTTATTCAATGGCGACTCCAACATGGGTGGAGAAGAACTTGAAAACAAAAAGTTAGGAATGGCTGGTGTAATCACCGACTACTATTCAGCCACTGCTACCAATCTTGCTGTCAGCGGTGCCAGCAACGACTTGATCTATCAGTCAACCTGGGAATACTTGCAATCCAACCCGGCACCAGATTTGGTTGTAATTGGTTGGAGTGAACACGGCCGAGAACAGTGGTATTTTGAAAATCAATTCCATGAGATCAACCAACTAGACGTGGGACAACAGATACCCAACGAATTCCGTAGGCGATATCAGTTCTGGAAAAATCACATTCAGAAAGATCCCAACTGGCACAGAGTCATGAGCTACTACTGGCACAACAAGATCTACAACTTGCACATGTGGATGTACGAACGAAAAATTCCACATTTGTTTTTCAATGCATTTCATCACTTTCAGATTGAAAGCGAAAAAGAATGGCTGGACTGGCATTGCTGTTTTTTCTGCCCTTACAATGAACGACAATGCTATGTGCCATTCTGTATTGAACACAACTACGAAGAACTCACTCCTGGATGGCAACATTTTGAGCCTGCTGGTCACCAAGCCTGGGCTGATATCTTGATCAACGAAATCAACACAAGTCCTGCACATGCTATTATATTCGAACGGGAACAGTCACTCCGCCGCGGCTGAATGTGTGAACCCACATGCGTGGGCACAGGACGATGGTGTGTTCTGGGGACTGGGACGACAACCGCATCCTGACAACGAGCGAGCTAGTTACAGTTGCGAACTGGCCAACTGGTTACGTGCTATACTGTATCTGGACGCACAAGCAGGATGTAGCAATACCAGAATCATGCGTACCACAAGAGAATGGATTGAGCAAAATCCAGATGCTGTCAAAGACTGCTTCATGGTCATACAGTGGACTACTTGGGAACGAGAAGAATGGTGGCACAATGGTCAAGACTATCAAGTCAACGCCAGTGGCATAGACCATGTACCCAAAGAACTACAAGAACGATATCGCAAGTTTGTTGTGGACATAGACTGGGATCAGTGTAGGCAACAAGCACATGATGATATTTGGCAGTTTCACAAAGAACTAGAATCCCAGGGTATCCGGCACCTGATGTTCAATGGCAACAGTCATTTTGAAGGAATCAAACAACAGTACGACTGGGGCACAAGTTATATTGCACCTTACGATCATACCAAAACGTACGATTTTGTACTAAGACAGCAGGGCTTTGCCACAGTAAATCCCGAAAGTTGGCATTTTGGGGCCAATGCCCATTGCTTTTGGGGCGAATATCTGTTACAATACATCAAGACCAATCAACTCTTAAGGCCTGATGAAATACCTACTTATTGACACCAGCAACATGTTCTTTCGTGCTAGACATCAAGCACACAGAGCAGCAGATACCTGGACCAAGCTGGGCTTTGCACTACACCTGACCATCATGAGTGCCAACAAGGTAGCACGTGATTTAGGTGCAGATCACGTGGTATTCGCACTAGAGGGACGTAGCTGGCGCAAGGACTACTACAAACCCTACAAGGCCAACCGTGCTGTGGCACGTGGCGCTATGAGCGAAACAGAAGCAGAAGAAGACAAGCTGTTCTGGGAAACATACGATGAGCTGACTAAATACTTGTCTACAAAAACCAATTGCAGTGTGATCCGTTGCGCAACAGCCGAAGCGGATGATGTCATTGCACGTTGGATAGCTTTACACCCCCAAGATGACCACACTATTGTAAGCACAGATTCTGACTTCGTTCAGTTGGTGGCTCCTAACGTCCGACTCTACAACGGTGTCAATGATCACTTGTTCAGTGTCGACGGTGTCAAGAACGGCAAGGGCAAGAATCTAGGTTTTACAATTGAAAGCAATTCAAAGATCAAAGTTGGCAAATCAGATCCTTACTTTATTGCGCCTGTGGACTATCAAAAGTGGGTGTTGTTTTTGAAATGTGTACGCGGCGATCCCGGTGACAATGTGTTCTCAGCGTATCCAGGTGCCCCAGTCAAAGGCACAAAGAATCGTGTGGGTATTACAGAAGCATTTGAAGATCGTGGCAAAAAAGGCTATGCGTGGAACAACATGATGTTGCAACGTTGGACCGACCATGAGCAAGTGGAACACAAGGTGTTGGAAGACTATGAGCGTAACGTAGCCCTGATTGATCTCACCGCGCAACCGCAGGAAATCAAAGATGTTGTAGACACAGCTATCCGCGAACAGATAAGCCACAAAGATGTGGGCATGGTAGGTGCTCACTTTTTGAAGTTCTGTGGCAAGTACGAGCTAAACAAGCTCAGCGACCATGCAGATGCAGTGGGTCGTTGGATGAACAATACATACAAAGGAGTATTAGATGATACACGCCAAACCAGTGGTAGCTAACCAGTATTGGATCCTGAAGCAGGACGATCAAAAAGTTGGCAACATTCAGGCAGTGGATGATGGTTATCAAATCACCATTCGCAACAAAACTGCCAACTACAAAACCATTCCCATGTTGCGGAATCGTGAACAGGTTGAGTTTGAACCTGCCACAAAGAAAACCAAAGAACTCAGCCATCAAGTTCATGGCTATGACACCGGATGCCGTGTGTACAATCCCATCTGGGACGTCAAGCACAAATTGCCATTGTTTACCACCAGCAACAAAAGCAAATCATGGTTTGCCGCAGGCTGGTACATGGTCAAACAGCATCGTGCCTGGAAGGCTGTACAAAACCCCAAACTTATTGTACTTGAACGGTATAAGTACCAAGGACCCTTTCATTCTAAAGAAGAAGCAAATGACAAATCCGTTTCGTGATCAAGAAAAATTCATGCGAGCCTGCGACCAAAGTGTTACAGGAGATCAAAATCAGTTCAATATGTATATGGACTTGATCGATGAGGAATACAAAGAACTCAAAGATGCTCCAAACGATATTGAAACACTAGATGCACTTATTGACATCTTAGTTGTTACTATTGGTGCAATCCATAGTGCTGGATGGGATGCCGAGGGTGCCTGGAAAGAAGTCATGAGCACAAACTTTGCCAAGATCGACCGAGAAACTGGTAAGGTGCGCAAGCGTGAAGATGGCAAAGTACTAAAGCCAGTGGGCTGGACTGCTCCTGAGCTTGAACAATTTTTAACAAAGGAATCAAAATGACAGCATCTGTAATTTACAAATCAGCGTCTGATGTTAACACTGCCATGGCTGGTGTGTACAAACACATGGGATTGGCAGTGTTGACCAGTATGTTGATCAGCTACATAGTATCAACCAGCCCGGCATTGATGGCTGTGTTGTTTGGCACAGCACTGAAGTGGGTAGTTATTTTTGCACCCTTGGTGGCTGTGTTGGCCTTGAGTTTTTCTCTGCACAAAGTTTCTAAATCTGCGGCGCAGTTGATGTTGCATGGTTTTGCAGCCTTGATGGGTCTGAGCATGGCCACCATCTTTGCAGTGTACACATCAGTCAGCATCTTTACTGCGTTTATGGGTGCCGCAGTGTTGTTTGGCGTCATGAGCTTTTATGGATATTTTACCAAACGAGATTTGACCAGCATTGGTCAGTTCTTGTTTGTGGGGCTGATTGCTATTGTGATTGCCAGCGTGATCAACATCTTTGTTGGCAGCACAGTTGCACAGATGGTGATCAGTGCCATTGCAGTAATTGTGTTCTTGGGACTTACAGCCTATGACACACAAAATATTAGACAACAACTCAGTGAGTCCAACAGCAACAATGCAGAAGTTGCAGGTGCACTGAGTCTGTATCTAAACTTTATCAACTTGTTCATGAGTCTGTTGCAGTTGTTTGGCAACAAAAATGATTGACTTTGCTTCCAAAATGACCAAAGATCAAGCCCGTGCGTTGTTAAGACGTGCAGGCCTGCTCAACAAGATGCGTGTGATTGAAGGTGCAGAGCGCGAAAAAACCTTGACCATGCTAAGGCTCGTGCCGTTTGAATCCAGCAACAATCAGCATCTATGGACACAATCATGGAAAGTAGGCGACGTCACTTACGATCTGGTTTGTGGCAACGGTGTTGATGAGCTAATAGAAACTACCAAAGACCATGAAACTGATCAATGACGAGTACAACGACTGCTGGGTCTGGGTAGAAGATCACGACGAAAATCAGGAACTCAGCCCACATTTTGATTACGAAGAAGACGCTATTCTATGGCGTGATCGCTTGAAAGACATGTTGAAATGAGTACACAAGTCAATATTGAATTTGATGCTGATCCTGACTACAACAAAGTGATCACTGTGCATCGAGGTGAATTCACCATGGAACACTGGGTAGCAACTCTCAGTACCGAGGAACAACAAGAATGGCGCCGACAGCATGACATACACGAAGACGCTGTGCATGCCGCTGTAGCAGCAGGTGATGCAGAGGTGCATACTCCTGATCCCAAAAACGCCACAATCAAATGGCGAAATCAAGAAATTCACCTGTACTGGATGAACACTATTTCAGCTGAAGACAACGCCAGTTATCACAGCTTCTGGGCTAGATATCATGCCGCAATGGCCGAAAGAAACACATGAGTTTACACATAAACCGATTTATTGATCTAATCAAAGCACAGGAAAGTCGTGGAGGACGCGACATCAACATGAGCCTCAAAGACGCCAAGGACCTGCATGCTGACATTACCAAACTGTTGCTGGTGCTGGAATCATTGAGAAGCCAGCATGATGCTCCACGAGATGAAGTTATCAAGGTAGAACTCACAGGCGGTACATTTTAAAACGGCGTAGTTTTTGACTAAATAAAACTAGGAGTTTAATGATGTCAAGACCAAAACCCAGTGTGCTGATCGAGCACACACACAAACAAACCTACAAGACCGAGCAAGTGCTGGCGTCGGAAGGAGTATGGGCGGTGTTCTACGATGCCAAACCCATCAATCTCAAAACCTCAAACATGCTGACGCAGTATCCAGGACCCAAGTACAAAAAGGTTAGCTTCAGCAATCCTGGACATGCTATTAACCTGGCTCGCAAACTCAACATACAGTTCAAGACTGACAAGTTCAGTGTGGTACTGTTGACTCATGGGGCGCAAGTGTACCCCAATGCTCAGTAAACAACAAATCACTCAAGCAGTATTGGAACTGATTACTGGCCACTTTTGTCCCACTCTGGATCAAGCACTGCAACAATGGTGGAAAGATCCCAGGGACACAACTGGTCTTAGACTCAGCGCCGAAGGCTTTTTTGTTTTTGGTCTAGCTGAAATTGTCAACTACCGGTTTGCAGTGCCACCTGGTATTCATGCCAAAGCTGCCACACTGTTGACTCTGGACCGGCGAATGACCTGTCCCTATTACCTAACACAGGGCAAGTCGCCTGAAATCTACATCTATGGCGATAGCGAAGCCACTATGTTTGCGTTATACGGAGATGTAGAAAAGTTCTTAAGGGCCATAGCCAGGTAGCAGTCGATCTGCTAGTGCTTGTGCCTGTATTACAAATTCACGCTCCATGCGATCAGGCAATCCCCATAACACATACTCACGCTGACGTTCAAGTCTGTCACGATATGGTTCAAGATTAATCTTGCCACAGATAACATCTTGATTTAAACGCAGAGCCATCTCTGCTCGAGACTCATTTGGCATGGTGTCGTAGCTGTTATCTACTAGGTCGTCAAACATATCAAACCCCATGCGACGACACTGATCCACAATACCTTGATGACCAATCACAATGGGTATTTGTTCTGCTGCCATGGCCAATAGTGTTTTTTCTGTAACAATACCTGTAGCTTCTGTGTATTGTGTTTCTGTAACAACATTAACAGCCGCTGATCCGTACACATATTTTAGTGCTAGAAAGTTAGGAAAATTATCGCAACCAAAGTATCTGCTGTAGTCCCACTCTGGCAAAGGTATCTCCTGTCCAAGACTCAACCACCCATTGTGCCAATTTTTTAACATATAAGCAACTTGACATCTGTGAGGAGTAATTCTGCCATTCAAACATTGCCAGGCATGTGTACGTGGTTTGCCTAGAATATCTTTCCATTGGCCAAATCCTTGTGCCAGTGCATTACACATGTCATAGTTGTGATTGCTAAATTTGATCAAGTT
>Ga0181349_1001086_pt1 | contig 11603 bp, 7 predicted proteins | sample Su13VDMM110SD_FD_130106 | JGI IMG/M metagenome (GOLD analysis project Ga0181349, IMG submission 130106) | Freshwater viral communities from Lake Michigan, USA - Su13.VD.MM110.S.D | ecosystem: Environmental > Aquatic > Freshwater > Lake | place: USA: Michigan | collected 2013-07-16 | reverse complement strand
TCTAAGTTATCAACCGCTTCTTGAGGATAAATCATATCCATTGAATCGGTAGTTGAAGGTACAAACATATTAAAGTCAGGAGTTGTACATATGTACAATGAATCCGCTCTATCGTACTCAATCATTTCAATAGCGTCCTCAACTAAGTTACTATTATTAACATAATCAATACCAGGAGTAACGAATACGTTAATGTTTACCGCTTCAGGGTTAACATAAGTTCTTTGTCCTAATAAGTAAGCGTAATAGTCAGTATTTGCCCAATCTTGAGAATTATCTCCAACTGTTATACGTTTAAACATACCTGAACCTGTTGCGGTTGGGTATCTATCTGAATAACAAGCTCCTCCAAGATAACCTGAAGAACCTACTTGAAATCTATCACTATTTGTTCTATTTTCTCTATAAACATCCCATCCGTCAAAACCTCCGTTAACAAATAATGTGAATTTTCTTGCGAATAATCTGTAATACGGGTTATTTGCATTATCGGGGTCGTTTCTAAAAGCACCATCTCCAACCGCAAATGCAGTTCTACCTGAAGTCGCGTATGTTTCAGCGATTTTAACAACTGTCGCTCCTGAGTCCATATGGAAACCTTTAGTAAGGTATGACCAATCTTGAAGTATAGGGTCGCAAATTGTACCTAAATTTTGTTTACCTGCGTATTGGAAGAAATCTAAATCATATCCTGCTCCTGGTGAATTTGATAAACCTAAATAAGTTCTTCTAACATTGTCTCCCGCACTAATCGCAGGATTATCTTGTCCATTAGAATAACCAAATGGTGGGTTAAAAATAACTTCACCTGGAAAATCGTATTTAGTTTTAAAAATTGGGAATGGTGATTTAACTCCATCATAATTTCTAAAAATGTATCCCTCAAAACCACAAGGTAATGAGTCTTTAGGTGCGTCTTCATTGATTTCAACCATTACAAATTTAGAATTCAATGAGTATTCTCCGTCAGCAGAACCAACTTTTTTACCCACAAAATTATTTAAATTAGGGTCCATAGAACAGTTTGTAAATTTCTCTAATACTACAGGTGCATCATCAGTATCGTAATAATCACGAATAACAACGTCAAATGTTTGATTGTTGAAAGACATATTCATTAACGAAATTTTTAATTGGTCGTTAGCAGAATTACCGTCAGCAATTGAGATAAATTTAAACAATCTATAAACTTTAGTTCCTCTTAATTCAGAAACTAACCAAGGGGTTTCAGGTGTTTGATATTTTTCATTGTAGTATCCGATACTTGAGGAATCATTACTTCTTGACTCAGGTAAAGATATTAACTCAGCTCTTAAACCTCTAACATATCCTTTCTTAAACGCCCAATTTAACATACTTGAGAATACCTCTTCAACAAATAACGGAACTTCTGTTCTTGGTTTTGCAAAATTACTTCCTCCAAATACTTTTGGTAAGTACGTAGCATCTGACTCTTGTAAAGAGGTTTTGAATACAAACGTTTTACCTTCATCATTTGTGATGTTAACCGCAAATGGTGAGTATGGGTTTTTACCTACAGAAGAATAACTTCCAGAAAAATCTAAAGTTACCGCACTTAACGCCTCAACCTCATAATTAGGTCCGTCGTGAGTCGCGTCATAAGTTGAAATACCTCTTGAACGTAAAGTTGCGACAATTAAGTTGTTATAATTACTGTAAGAAGTACCATTATAAAAATATAACTTACCGTGTAACGTTCCTGAATAACAATCAGGTTGAGTTGTAGTAGTTGTACTAATAGGTGATGTTGTTGTTGTAGTTTCACAAGGATTCAACGTTGTACTTGTAGTAGTAACTGGGTTAGTAGTACTTGTAGTAGTTGTTGTTCCTGTTTTAGGTAACATAACTAAGTCTTTAACTACAGTCCAAAATGAATATCCTGAATAACTATTACCACTGAAATTTTCAAATAGTGAATAATACCAAGAATCATTATATGATGACGTATAGTCTGTCTCATCTTGAGAAACTGAAGGTACCGCCAATACGTTATTAGATGAAGTAAACGCAGTGTTTAAAATATCATAATCGTATGTAGGGATTGTACCCCAATAGTTTATTGATGTAGCACTTAAACTTGGTTGAGCAAAAATCGATAGTAATTGTTGATTAATATCTGATTTTAATGTTGAAACTCCCCCATTAAATTTAGTGTATTGGTTATTGATGATATTTTGTATCTCATCAGGGAATGATGTATTATACGAAATACTACCATCTTGATTTGCGCATCCTGTAAAAGGGATATCGAAAGATATTGAATCAACGGTACAAATAATGTCGCAAGTATTGTCGACAAAATTAGGTACTGATGTACAAGTCTCTTGGAACGCCACCGTTGTAGGGTCAACATTGGCAATTGTTTGAATTGACCAAGAAGGACCCGCATCATATCCTGATAAACCTAATACTCTTGTCATAAACATTTGATTAGATTGTTGTAGGTATGATTTTGCGATGTACGCTGATTCGTACTTAGGAATTTGCGTGTTTATAAATTTTTCAGGGCTTGTCCCCCCGAAATAAGTTTGGAACTCATCATAATTACTAATGAAGATTGGTTCAAAGGCAGGACCTTTTAAAGCCTCACCAACCATACCTAAAGTAGTAACCCCAACACTCTGAGTAACAAAGCTTAAGTCTCTTTCCGATGTGTACACTCCAGGTGACACGAATACTTTACTGTTTGTTGCCATTATTTTTTAATTTCTATGCAGATTTATTTTATCATAAATATTTGTTTTTATACCAAAAAACTTTACTTTTCAAAACATATTTTTATTCTGGCAGACTTTTTTCTACCTTTTTTCTACTTATAGATATGGATAAAGAAATTAAAAAAATCAAAAACCTTAAGATATCGGTCGAATCACACGCGTTATTGAAGAAATACTGTGATAAAAGGGGTATTAAAATTTACAAGTTTATTGAGAATTTCATTTTTGAAACTTGTAAAGAAAAAAAGGATATCTACGGAGAAAATTAAACTAAAGTGGCTTCAAACTTCAAATTAGATGTTTGATTACTATACGTTTTACCTATTTCAAACTTAACTTCGTCCCCTCCATTAACTCTAAGTTGAGTTAAATTTGACCCATAGAACTCCCCATTAATGTATATATCATACCTCGACACATTATCTGAAGACACCCAATTTAAATCCGCCCTTTCGTAGAATCTTTTTAACACAAACGTGTTCTCATCAAGAAACTCAATGTCAACTGAATAATTTGATGGGTTATCTAATTTTTTTCTTCTTTTAGAACCACCACCTCCACCAACAGTTTCAAACATTTGAAAAACTCTTTCAACTCCTGGTTTAACTTCAAATTCATCTTCGTCTAATAAAAATCCCATCATTGTGAAATCGTATGTTTGGATGTAATATTTTCTTTTTTCAACATCCATAACCGACTCATCAGATACGTTATCCCAAATAATTGGAATATAATGACCTTTAATATTTTGGTAGGCTTGTCTTGACGAGAATTTCTGTAATATTGTTTTATTAACCGAATTTAATTCTCTCATTCGATTACAGATTATTTTAACGGAATATTTTATATCAACAGGTACAGGTTGTGGTATTTTATATACGTCAACATTAATTCTATCCCCATCAAAACTAGGTACTGACGCGTAATAAAACTGTTTTCTATTCGGTATGGTGTATTGTAATGACGGTAGTGAACCATATTTAATTTCAGGAGCTCTAACCACGGTAATAAATGGTGGAGCCGCGTTTTTATCCAAATCTTGGAATTTCCAAGTCTGAGTAAATTGAGCCCAATTCTGAGTAGTAACAATAATGTCAACCGTCGGTATTATTTTACCATCAACAGTGACCTTTAACTCCTCTTTAACAAAATCTAAAAACCCTCTATCCAAATCTGCGTGTAAAACCGATTTAGGTAAATAAGTACCGTGCTCGTTAATCTTATCTAATAACTCAACTCGTCTAGGATATAAAGTCCTATACGGTGTTAACTCAATATTTTTCTTTATTTGTTTTGGAAACCCCATTTTAGTATTTTACAATTTCGTTAATAACGAACAATTTATTTTTTTGGTTAATCATATCAACCTCCTTGGCTTTATATACAGGTTCTCCACTCGATTTGTAAACAAAACTATCGTACTTGTATGGGTCATAAGTAACAACGTTGTCATTACTTTCCTCAGGCATATTTTCACAAGGATATTTACAATAGTCGGACAATGTTCCAATTACAAATGCGTGAACATTTTTTCTTTTTTCACCTCTAACCTTTTCCTTACCTCCTTGTCTAACTCTGAATTCAACGTTGGTTAATTTAACATAATCCGCGTGCATAATAACAATAGAATTATAAGTAACCGAAAAAGTATGTTTATGTAAGTTATAATACACCATAACTTTTTTACCTTTAAAATCTTCTTCTGAATTGTCGTGACCACATTTATGACAGACATATGGGTCGTTACCTCCCTCAGATAAATCCCAAGACCAACTACACTTGTCACAAATCACTTCTTTATTTGTGACGGTTTCTCTAATTAATCTTGCTTGTCTTTCAGTTATTATTAGTTTCATTATATACCTCTAAATTCATTATCACTCACAGGAGTCGCAACAATTGTTCTGTAAAACGGTTTGTATCCTCCATATGTGTGTTTATTATCTGAAACAACTCTTCCATCATTTGCGACAACATAGTATCTTACTCTTGTTTCAGTTTCGTAGTAACCAATATAATCACCATATGAAATATCAATACCTAATTCATCCAAGTGAGATTGATAAACAGATATACGAGCGTTTCCTGGTTCCATTTGGTCCACTTTACTACTACCCATATATTTGTTTTCGGGTTGAGTTATCTGAAGAAACGCGTTAAATTCAATAGGAACTTGAAATTTAATCCCGTCAGTTACCGTCTCACCGTATACATCGTCTGTTTTAGTTTTATACCTATCAACACGATACAATACTAAAGTAAAGTTCATATCCCCTTCTAACCATTCTCTACCCATACCCAAATCTAACGAATAATCTTCCGCTCCGAAAAACTTTCCTAATCTTGTAATTGGTACTTTATTTTGACTCATATTGATAAATATCTAAAAGTTTATTATCATTACATAAATAACTGTAATTTGGAAATTAATGCTTCAGATAATAATCTGTTAATTGAACAGAAAGCTCTCGGTATATTAGAGACTTATTCAGGTGCCAATAACTATTTGATGAGGTTAAAAAGGCAACAAGAGTTAAATAAAAAGTTCTACCCAACAAGAGCTCAATCGGATTATATCATTAATTATAATGACGTAGTACCTAAAGTCGCTAAAAAATGGGTTGACTTAGACCCTTACTTCGCTCAAAAAATCGCGGACGAAAAACTATACACAAAAGTACCCGAACAAGTATGGATTGAAAAACTTTTGGTTGAGAAAGAAAAGGCTTATCATATTTGGGGTAAAATTTTTGAGAATGAAGAATTGCACGAATTTTGGTTACCTAAAGGTGCGATAATTAAAACTCATAGTGTTGAGAAGGTTGATATAGACTATTCTAAATACGACCACAGACCACCTCTTAGTCATCAAAAAGAGGCTATCGAAAAATTAGTAGGTTGTAAACGATTTATTCTTGCCGACGATATGGGATTGGGTAAGACCACCGCAACAATTATTGCCGCGTTAGAAACGGGAGCTAAAAAAATCTTAATAATCTCCCCCGCGTCTCTTAAAATTAATTGGATGAGGGAAATTCAAAACTATACAGATAGAAGTGTTTATATCTGTGAGGGTAAAAATTTCTCAACAGAACACGACTTTGTAATTATTAATTACGATATTATTAAAAATTTCTACGATATTAAAGACAAAGAGAATAGTCCAATATATCAAACTAATTTTGATATAATAGTTATTGATGAGGCACATTATCTACAAAACGCTCAAGCCCAAAGAACTAAACTAGTTAATAGTTTTTCAAAAAGAGCGGATAGGTTATGGTTATTAACAGGAACTCCAATGACCTCAAGGCCTATAAATTATTTTAACTTACTTAATCTAATTGAATCTCCCGTAGCCCAAAATTGGATGGCCTATGCTATTCGATATTGTGAGGGGTATCAATTTAAGGCGGGACCAAGAAAAGTTTGGAACGTAAAAGGGGCGTCTAATTTAGAAGAACTAAGAGAAAGAACATCAAGACAAGTGTTAAGGAGATTAAAACAAGACGTATTAGATTTACCTGACAAAATTATAACACCCGTATACTTGAGATTGAAATCAAGATTATACGAAGAATTAATGGGGGAGTATTTTGATTGGTTTAGGGCCAATTCAGAAGAATCTTCATCATTAACATTACAATTTTCAAAACTAACAAAAGTTAGACAGATTATTGCCGACGAAAAAGTATCAAGCACAATTGAACTGTGTGAAAATATTATAGAACAAGGAAAAAAAGTGATTGTATTTACCAACTTTACCCAATCACTTCAAAAAATAGTAGAACATTTCGGAAAACAATGTGTTTTTCTCGATGGAAGTTGTTCAAAGGCGCATAGACAAAATGCCGTTGACCAATTCCAAGAAAATGATAAAGTAACAGTGTTCGTGGGGAACATTAAAGCCGCTGGTGTGGGAATTACTCTTACCGCTGCCGAAGCCGTAGTAATGAATGATTTATCGTTTGTTCCGTCTGACCATAGTCAGGCCGAAGATAGAGCTTACAGATACGGTCAAAACTCCAACGTATCAGTTTACTACCCAATATTTGAAAATAGCATCGAAGGTGTGATTTATGATATTTTATCTAAGAAGAAAAGTATATTCGAAACCGTAATGGGGGACAACCTTGATAAGGCAGATTTTGTTGAAGAAGTTTTGAATTCTATAAACAATAGTAGATAAATCGGAACTTCCGATTATTTATTAATAAATAAATGCCTTAGCATATGAAAAATATCGTAAACAAGATTGAAGCCTTAAAAGAAGAGGTTAAAATAATTGAAACTAAAAAAAACCATAAGTTCTTTTTATCTGAAATGAAAAGAATTGGAATTGAAAGACTACCTTACTCTTACACATCCCTTAAAAGATTTATAGACCCTGAGACAATGGATGTCCATTATAACAAACACTATAAAGGATATGTTGAGAAATTAAATTTAGCCTTAGATAAGAAAAAATTTGGTGATTTAGATTTGGAACAAGTCGTAAAAACTATTAGCCGTTTTAATCAAGAAGTAAGAAATAATGCAGGCGGAGCTTATAACCACGCATTATTTTGGAAAATGTTATCCCCAAACCCTCAAAAACCAAAAGGGTTAATTTTAAAGAAGATTGAAACTCAATTTGGAACCATCGGAGGTTTTAAGAAAAAATTTGATGAGGTCGCCAAAGAAAGATTCGGTTCTGGATGGGTTTGGTTGGTAGTGACTAAAAACAACTCTTTGAAGATTATGTCAACCCCAAATCAAGATAACCCTTTAATGAATGATATTAAAGACGGAGGATACCCAATTCTTGGGTTAGATTTATGGGAACACGCCTATTATTTAAAATACCGAAACAAAAGAGACGAATACATCAAAAATTTTTGGGATGCGGTTAATTGGGATTTTGTTGAAAAATTGTATAAGATGAAGATTGGAACGAGAATTGATGAAGAAGTTGTTATGTCTCAATTAATGAACTCGTCAAACGCTGAGATTTTAACTGAGGAAGAAACCAAATCTCAAAGTTGTTCAACTACAGAAGAACAAATGTTTAAAACCCTTTTATTTCCCCCAACCGATTTATTAGAAAAGTCGGACCAATACGGTAAATTTAAAAAAGAATATATTATGGGATGGATGGATGTCCTTCAAAAGGCGTATCCTGAAAATTGGAAAAACAAAGATTCTTTATTTAAAGGTCACGAAGCAGGTCTTTATAGTAAAGAAAATGTTAGGTCATTATTAATGAATCTAACCTCATCATATACCGCATTTTGTATTATACACAAAGACGTTAATGAATATTTGAAAAAGAATAATCAAAATGTAATCACTTATGGTGATAACCCTAACACTAATTTATTAGAGTTAAGAAAATTTTTCTCAATCTTACACGGGTTAAGGTCTAACATTTTTAAAAGAGGTGAACAATCAAATACTTTAAGACAGATTGGTGGAGTATTAAAGAAAACGGATTGTCTTGGTAAACGAAATGAAGAAGCGACAATGAAGATTATTAACCAAAACTATGGGGAAGGAGCTTGTAAAATTGTTTCAGGTGGTGGATATACTAAAGATATGTTATCAGGTATTGACGCAACTATAACAATGGATGGACAAGAACATACTTCTCAAATTAAACCATTTAAAAATATATTTGAGAAAGATGGATATTTCGTGGTTCAAGGGTCTTCAAGTACTCAATCATATAATAAAGTTTCGTTGTTAATATTTGTTAATGTCAAATCCAAACAAGTTAGAATTTATAAAACACCAAAAATTAGAATACAACAAGGAAGTTATTATATTCCTAAAGAAAATATGGTGTCAACTATATTTGCGAAGGGAGAATTGGATTTAATCGACTGTAACAAATATTTATCTGAGAACATAATATGGGAATAACACAAAATCCAATTATTTATGTATTAATATTTATAACTAAAGAAACATTATGGCGATATTAACTGGAGCAACCCGAAATGGTGGGATAATTGCAGAACCAAACAGGTCAAAATTATATACAAGAGTTAAACACTTATTAGGAGCCCCACTTAGAAGTGTGGAATTAGAAGATGAGATGTTAGACTCATTGTTAGCCCTATCCATTGGGGATTACTCACAATACATTCAAGATTGGTTAATCGAATCTCAGTGGTCAGCCCTTCAAAATTTAAATTTAGATGAACAATCATTGACCAAAGCATTCATAACTAGAAGTTTAGATTATGAGACAAGATACACTTACGCGTATTCTAAAATTGTAGGATTACAAGCTGGAGGTGATTGGGTTCTAAAGAAAGATTTTATTGTTACTCAAAAAAACCAACAACTTTACGAAATTCCTAAAGGAAGAGAAATTAACGAATTGTTGTGGTTTACCCCTGCCACTATGAAAAACATTATGTTTGACCAATTCTCTTTTGGAGGTATGGGAGGTCCAGGACTTGGAGGTGTTGGAGGATTTGCACAATTAGGAAATTCAGGCTCGTATACAATGATGCCCGCTTTTGATATGTTGTTAAGAATGCAAGAAACAAACATACAAAGACGTATTATTGGTGGTGATTTAACTTATAGAATTACCGCATTACCTGATGGTAAAAAAATGATTCACTTAATGAACACCCCTGGTGGTAAATGGGATTTTGGTAGTTCTAACTATCATAACGGTAAAGTTTGGTATTGGTATTATGATACCGATGGTGCCGACAGAGACGCCTGTTTAGACGCTAATCCCGATATTGTTAAACTACCTTCAGATGTTCCATTAGATGAAATATCTTGGGATGAATTAAATAACCCCGCACAACAATGGGTTAGAAGATGGTTTATAGGTTTATGTAAAGAAACTTTAGGTAGAGTTAGAGGAAAATATAGTGGTAATTTAAAAACTCCTGATAGCGAATTAACTATGGATTATACTAGTTTATTAACTGAAGGTAAGGATGAAAGAACTAAGTTAGAGGAAGAATTAAAACTAAGACTTGAAAGATTACGACCTGAAAAACAAATGGAGAAAGACGCATTGATTGCGGAGAATTTAAATAAGGCTTTGAAATTTAGAGCAATGCCAAGACAAATATACGTAATTTAATTTATGGCAGTAATTAGGAGTACCCCCTCAGAAAGAATTGTAAACGGTCAAGTGATTGTATCGTCAGAAACTGCAATTGTTTCAGAACCACAATTCAGAACAAAAGGAGAAGGGGTTGTGATAGTAAAAGTGGTTGATAGTTGTAAACTAACTTTAGACCATTCAACGACCGACCACGTAACAATTAAAGCTTTAACTAAAGTTCTAATACTACCAAGTAAAGGAAGGATTGATGAAGAATATGATGAAATTTTTATTGACAAAGGAGCTTGTGTCGAATTTAAATTTGCGTCAGGAAATTGGTATATTTTAAGTTCTGACGGATTAAAATTAGAATAAAAAAAAGGAATATGTTATTTAAACATATTCCTTTTTTCTTTTAGTTAATATATTGTTCCCAACCCTCATCGGCTAATTCATACATATAATCAGGACTTAATCCTCGTTTACCCCAATATGTCATTTCTTGTTCTGAAACGGTTAATACATCTTCTAATTTATCTTGTCCACTTTCATCAAAAGGTTTACCGTTAATCAATTCACATTGTTCTTTAGTAAATAACCCACGTTTTTCAGGGTCTAAAACTAATAAACCATTTCTAATTTCATCTTTAAAAACTACTAATAAAGGTTCAATACGTTTATTAAAAGTAGTTATTGCTCTGGCAATATTATATTCCCCTTTTAAATCAGGATTGTTCTCCAACTCTTTAGAATCTAACATATAACAATTTAAAACAACTCCATCACCTTTCTTTTGAACATCTCCGTGAGACGCTCTTAATCCGTTATTAACGTAGAATATAACATCCCCTAAGTTTATATTTAATCCGTGTTTAATCGCCAATTCCATATGAGCCATCTTACTCATAGAACCACCTGATTTAGTTTTTTGAGTACTTCTAATTTGGTAATCATCTAAAGATAATTTTACTTTGGCTCTTTGTGCAATTTGTTTTAACGGAATTTGTAAATCAAATATTCTTTGTTGGTATTCGTAGTACCACTCAACAAAATCTTGACCCTTACCTTCTAACAACATTTTAACCCCTTTATCTAAAAATGCCTCAATGTATAATGGTAGTTTTTTAGATTTAATAGTGTTACCTGTTAGTTTAACTTTACCCTTCGAATCCATAACCGCATAATTCTTACGTGCTAAGTTAATACAAGAAGGCCAAGTCCCATCGGTATCTAAAGCCATCTCACCTCTCATAAATAAATCATTAAATTCTGCAACGTCGGCATCATCACCTGTATATTCTTTACCCTCTTTAACTTTCCAATTGTTACCCTTACCAATATATTTTCTACTTTCCCAATCCTGAGGTTTTGAGAAGTTGACACCATCGGTATCCATCACAAGAGGAATATAACCTCGATTCATAAAGAACTTAATCATCATACGAAGATATTGTCTACCCGTACAAGTAATCTGTTCTCCCATATACATATCACCCCAAGCAAATACTTGTGGAGCCGACAACGCACCAAACATAGAGTTAATGAAAATCTTAATTGGTAATTGTTTATTACCATACGACTCTGATTTCTTACGGTCAGTTTCGTAGTATTCTTCTGCAAGTTGTTTGTATTTGATACGAGTGTCACGGAAGTATTTTAACATTCCTTTCATCGCACCTGTCACATCACACTTAGGAAATACATCATGTACCAACTGAATAGATGGGTACAGAGACGAGAAATCGAGTTTAAGTACATTCTTACTATAACCAACCTTAAGTAGTCGTGAGAGACCTCCTACGAAGTCT
>Ga0181349_1001082_pt1 | contig 11620 bp, 16 predicted proteins | sample Su13VDMM110SD_FD_130106 | JGI IMG/M metagenome (GOLD analysis project Ga0181349, IMG submission 130106) | Freshwater viral communities from Lake Michigan, USA - Su13.VD.MM110.S.D | ecosystem: Environmental > Aquatic > Freshwater > Lake | place: USA: Michigan | collected 2013-07-16 | reverse complement strand
TGAGGATTCAAAGTTAACAGGCGGTAAATCATTCTTCTTTTGATCTATTAATTGACTTTGTTGTGTTCCTTGTAACTTAACTCTTTGATCTTTACGGTCTTGATCATCTTCCATTTTTTGTTTTGCATGTTCTACTTCAAGACCTTTAAGTTGCATATTATATTGGAATTCTAATTCCATTAACTGTTTTTTAGCGGCAACTTCAGTTTGTATTCTTTGCGATTCTAATTGCCCTTTTAATTGTTCTAACTGTGCTTTAGTTTGGAACATTGCTTGATCTTTTTGTATCTCGCTTTGAGCAGCCGCTTGTTGCATTTGAATATTAGATTCAGATTGAGCTTGAATATTGGCTTGTTGTTCTGCTTGTAATCTTTCTTGACGTTTCTTCTGTCTTACTTTTAATAATTGATTTGCTAATTTTAAATTTCTTACATTTCGAATATCAATAGCATCGGACAAATCTATTAAACCAGCGGACAATGCCATCTGTATATTGTTTTCTAAAATTGCTTTTTCTTCCTCATCCGGCATTAATTCTAATACGATGCCAAAATCATGAATATACAAATCATTTAATTCGTCTAATGTAGCAACATTAAATCCACCTATCTTTTGTATGAATGCTTCTTTTGCAGGATGATACTCTAATATATCTGATATTCTTAAAGATAAACATTCTGCCGTTTCTTGTGTTAAGAATAAACCTGCATCTAATATATGTCTTGTAGCGGTATTTGAGTTTGCTGCTGCTAATTTTTGCACACCAACTAAAGCTCTCGAGTCTGGCATACTGCCGTCTCTTGCCTCATTCAATCCGGTTACGTCTCTTATCATTTGTAAATAATAATTGTACGTAGCTATTAATGTTTGTAATTTTGATCCTCCACTTCCTGTTGGCACTTCTTGAATCGGCACTTTGCCAGGATTCATATCACCGTCTTGTGTAAATGATCTACCTATAATTGATCCTGTTTGGAAGAACATATTTAATGCTTCCTGCGGATTATAGTTTGTACCATTACCTAAATCAACTTCATTAATACCATCAGCATCTAAATAAACACCGTCAGGTATCATTCTTTGTAATACTTGTTGCATTTTTAAATGCGTCAATTGTACCATATCCGCAAATCCAGTACAACGGCTAACAAGTGATTCTATTCTACCTTTGTACATTCTTGGAGCAGTGATACTATAGTTCATTTTAACTTTAGTCTCATCACTTTTTGGACGCATCATATTTTTTGCTAATTCCCATTTAAGAACTATATCGGTACCTAAAACCATTACTCCTTCATAAAGAACTTCTAATGATCTTGATAACTTTCCAAATTGTTCCTCAAGCATTTCAACAGGTGGATCAAATTGATCGTCTCTAAGTAATACTTTTGAAGCCCCAGTTGAAGTTTCTTTAACTTTATAAACCTCATTCATATAAGTTTTAAAATTAAAGTACAATATTTGAACAACGTTCTGATCTCTATTGTTATTATAGTTGGTAGTATTACTATCCCAAACACCGTAGTTTTGAGAGCCTTGTTGTTGTATTCTTTCTAAATCTTCTTGAGCTAGATTTGGGAATTGCTTTTTTAATTCATTAAGTGGCACAAACTTAACCTCTCCAACATAATATATGTCTTGAAAATATGGGTCTTCCGTATAAGAATAAACTAAATAAGCAGGGTCAACATAATCAACCACAACCCCTTCAGATTCTGTAAAGCTATTCTTAATTGCTGCAATACCTAATGTTGCTAAATCATAATATAATCTCTTTTTTGTAAGATCGTATCTATTACCATCAAGTATAGTTTTTATTGCAATTTCTTCAGCAATCTCAATACCTTGTTTATAAGTTAGTTGCATATGCAAGTCTAACTCTTCTTCAGAATCAGGTAACTTTGCAGGAGGGTTTTCAAATAAATTAATACCAAAATTCTCTTGTGCAAATTGATTTAACTGTTCTGTTTGCTTGTCTCTAATAATAGATTCAAGATATTTTGTTCTTTTACTTACGCCATATGGATCTTGAGAATATGCTTTTAATTCAAATTCTCTATCAGCAATACCATTAACTACAATATCTACAAATTTAGATAAAATCGGTACTGGCTTCCAGTCTAAGTTCAAATAAGATAAATCACCGTTTATTGATAACTCATCTTTATACTTTTGTATTGGCTGTTCACCTCTAGCATATAAACGCAAAGCGTGAAAAGTATTTTGATTACTTCTATATCTAGTTGTTCCAGAGTTACTGTCAAACCATTCGTTGGTGATTGCTCTACCAATTTGACGCCCGTAGTCTTCGGACATCTTCTCTTTGTCGCTAACTACTTGACTTGGAAAAAAACTATTTACTACTCCTTTAGCCATATTATCTTTTTATTATTTCTGATATTGATCCGGTTTGCGCATATCTTGCAATCCTTAAATTTATTGGTGCTTTTTCAATCTTTGCGGTTGGTTTATATAAGTCTTTATTACAAGCCATTATAGCTAAACCTGAACTAATCGCCGCATCAAATTTAGTTCTGTTATTAATATCAAATTTGGCCCAGTCGTTTAAAGTGTCAGAAAAATACATTGTTCCATAATCACCATCTTCATTAAGCCCTACATATCTATCTATATACATTTCTATAGCTGCTGCGTGTGCTTGTTTAACATCTTCGCTTGAATTGGGTATACCTCCAATTTCTTTTTCTGTTACTGAAAGTTTATTCCAAATTTTATCGGGTCTATTCATAGAGTAACCTCTATAGCCTCTTCTTTTAAAATAATATAAAAGTCTTGGTTTGTTATTTTCACATAATAAAGGCATGCCATAAAACACACAAGCCATTAATACATCTTCAAAAAATATCTCTGCTGTTTGAGGTCTTGCTACATATTCTAAAAAGAATGTGCTTGGAGGAGCATCTTCCATACTAAACTTTGTTAGTCCGTGCAATGCACCTTTTGATCCTCTATTATCAGTAGTCCCGGATATATCATAACTATCGCAACCAAATGCACCAATGTGCTCATTACCGGGATACTTTATTCCGTTCTTATTTATATAATTATTTTGTAATTCATATTTAGGTACCCAGGTTATTAAAAATCTACCTTGTGGGTTTGGCGAAAAGATTACTCTTGTATCTTTAACACCGTTTTCCCATTGAAAACTACCTCTTGTTATGACGTTACTATTTTTTAAATCTTCGTTATAATCTATTTGTTCGTATATTTTAGCTAAGTTAAATATACTGTTTTGAGTTTCATCTCGGAAAGCATGTTCTTCTGTTCTTGGAAACTGTCTATAGAATTCATTTAAAGCATCCTGATCGTGTTTTAAACCATCAGATTCATTACCCCAATGTTCTATTACACCTATATCAATTAACTCTCCATACGGACCTTCTACGGGTTTTTTTGGAGTGTTGAATACAGGTACGCCATAAGAATCAATGAATCCCTCGTAATTCCATTCCATAGGTATGAACAAACTATATAATCCTGAGCGAGTCTGTCCATTGGCGTTTCTTTTTGTGACATCTGAATTTTCATATAAACTTTTAAAATTATCACCTCCTTTGTCTAAAGAGTTTGATGTTGAACCCATCATACATTTACCAATAACTCGACTACCTAATCTTAACGTTGTTTTTGTAACCCTCCAGTTATTTAAAATGTTGTTTGGTCTTTCCCATTTACCACTCTCGTCATGAACTAAAAGTTTTAACTTTTCTCCATCATAAGCATTGTCTCCGGTATTTTTCCAGTCAATAGTTGTATCTAACCCAGTTAATATTTCAACTTTATTATTACCATCTAACTTTCTTCTTGTTAATTTAGAAGCCGGTACACGATAGGCCAACTCGGTTTTAGGACGGTCCATACCGTCTTGAATTGGTTTAAAAAAGAAAGGGTAATTAACAGAAATTGGCACAACCTTATCTGTAAACATTTTTTTAGCGTCGCCACCTGATTTTGATAATATACCATATCTTGAATCACTTGATATTGTTGCGAGGTTTACAATTTCTCCAGAAGCCATAAACGAGAACCCAGAACGTCTGTTCTTAAGATAACACATTCCATAACATCTTGGATCTGCTTTGCAGGCTTCCCAGAATATATAGAATAATCTATTTGATTCTCTAAACTCTGGTTTACCAACGTCAATCTTACTCCATTGGAGATACATATAATGTGAACCTGTTAAGTAAGTTGGTTGCCCGTTATTATTAAACCAATGACCGAGTTCTCTTCTGTTGAACTGATCGTCAATATAAGCACCCCACTTCTCTTTAAACGGCTCCGGATAATCTCTCCAATCAAATATACTATTTATAGATTTTAACTCCTTAGGATAGTCCTGTGGAGTCCATTTATCTGTACTCTTATCTATATTAGTTGGGGCTTTAGGCAAAGCTATTTTTAAATTTTGTATTTTGTATATTTCACCTATTTGCCCGGTCTTGCTTATAACAACAATATCGTATTCTTTATTGTACCCATAAGCCCATTTCTTTGCTTTGTTTAATCTAGATATTGTAGTTTCTCTTATTGGCGTTATTACGCTATATAATGATTGCTCGTACATTACTTAGATCTTTTTTCTGCAAACCCTGTAAATTTCTTTTCTTCAGTATCTGCTTTTGGTCGTTCTTCCAATATCCTTTCCTCTTCTTCTATCCTGCTTAGGATTTCAAATGCATCGAATATTGCTAACTTTTTTGTAGCGGCTGCGTTCTTAAGTCTGTCTGCAGATATATCATCTGATCCATCAAGAATTTTTTCTTCAGCTACTTTTATTAATTCCTCAACCGCCTTTTGCCCAGCTTGGATTATATTCTTCTTCGTCTCCTTGATATTCATATTCAATTGTAATTAAATTTGTGGGTACTCGGTATAACCTCTGCCCTTCTATTATAAATTCATATTCCATACCAGGTTTGAAACCAACTAAAGCCCCCGGTTCAATATTATCATTGCCATATTTTACAACTCCAATGCAAGGTCTTTCGTTATTATCATCAAATATATTTTTAGATTTTAATGGTTTAATAAAACAAAATTTGTCTAATGCTTTCCATTTGCCTTCGCTTTTATAAGCATATATTTGATCCGGATGAACTATATATAAATCTTCTGAGTAATAGTTTTTACTGTTTTTCTCAACGCCTTTGATGTCTCTAAATCGTCTAAATACATTATGATGCAATATAACCTCATCGCCTATTGACATATTTGATTCGCCGACTAGTGGTAAGTTTATTACGATGCCTACTCTATTTGTATATTGATGGTTTTGTAATTCTGTATTTAATAGTAACTCTTGCCCATCAACTTCTATGGTTCCTGTAGTTCTTTGCCCTTTAGGAGCAATTAGATAATTAAATATGCTTGTCATTTTAATATGAAAGATCGTATTCAACAGAAATTGCCATGTTCTTATTAAAGTCTTTCCACGGCATAATAATATCCCCTTTCGCTATATAGATAGAATACTTATCTTCTTCTTCTATTATAGTAGCTATAGTATGACCGCCATACACTTCCTGATTAACAGAATAATGCATGGCGTCATTTTTATAGTCTTTACCGATACTAATCTTCCTTATTATCTGTAACATCAGAAATTTCGCCGGTAGCTAAATCAATATTAACAGCACCGTAAGCGCCTTCTAATTCATTTTGAATTTCACGTAATTCAGACGCTAATACAGATATGTTATGTAATAGTTCATGCTTATGTGCTTCTAATCCTCCAATTTGGATTTGCACATTATTAACTGCATCAACTTTTGTTTTTAACTTTTCTAGTTCTTCTGGGGTAATCTTGTTTTTTACTAATTCCATTTTAATTAATTTGATTGTTTATTTTTTTTCTTTTTATAAGGAAACACTTCGTTAAGTGTCTCTTGCCTTTCATCACAACCGCAATCTATACCAGTTATTTCTGATATTGTATCAACTACTTTTTTAATTCCGGTTGCTTTTGTTATTTTTAGTATTGTATCGCCTAAGCCTTTTGATTCCATGATATTAACATTTCCATCTTCTACGGGCAGCACATATTCTTTTATCTGGAGTCTTAGAACAATCTATATTATGCATATTCATTTGCCCTTTTGATCTAGCGCAATAAGAATCTCTTCTTGCTCCTCCCCCAGGTTGCGGAGCTTTTAAGTCGCCACCTGTTTCTTTGTTATACGCGTTTCTACCGGCTTGTGTCATACCGGCGCCTTCTTTTGCTGTTAAAAAATGACGACCCTTACCAGTAGTGGTATGTTGTAATTTTTTAAACGGTGAATTGCACTGAACGTAAGCCATTATCTAAAGTATTTCATTTTTAAAGGAGATTTCTTTACAAAGAAACTATTTACTTTTTTATATGCAGCTGAATCAGGAGGCGTATCGTCCTCTGTCATTTGAGACGTTGGCTTTTTCTTTTCTACAGACTCTGCTTTAGGTGTTTCAGCGGCTTTAACATCAGTTGCTGCAGGTTCAACACTACTTGGAGCTTTTGTAACCGGTGGGGTTGAAGTTGAAGTTGATCCAGCAGGGTTTTTATTTGATTGATCATATGTCCCAGGGATAGTTTTAGTAATCGCCGCAATTTGCATTTGATCATCTGCCGCAGTAGCCGCAGTAGCTTCCGAAGCATTTTTTATTTGCTCTTTACTTTGATCTAATTGTGTTCCTAAAATTGTACCTCCATAACTTTTTGATTGTTCTGATTGTAAAACTGCATTTTGGGCATTTGCTCCATAACCCTTTGCTTTTGTCTCAGCTTGTTTTAATCTAGCCGCATCTTTTGCTTTAGAAATAAAATCACTTTTTGCTGAACCAGTCAATCCGTCTGCTTTTGCTTTTGCTTTAGCTAAGTCTATTTCTGCTCTTTTTGTTTTTCTTGCAGTATGAGTAATAGCTCTGTCAATTTGTCTTCTACCAAATGACGCCATTGCGTCTCCTTCATGGAATACTCTTAACTCTACTTCTTTTCCTGGCTTATCAATAATTTTATTTGTATCTGGTTCTTTTATAGTTGTAGGTTTATATTGCGGATCATTTTTAATTTTCGCATTATGTTCCGCTTTCTGTTGAGGAGTACGACTTCTCCACCAAGCATTTTCATTTGGCACATGTGTTTTACCTGGTATAGTTTTGGTACCACCAGGAACCGTAATCGTTTCAGTAGTTCCTTTTGTTCCGCCTCCAGCTGACTGTTGCTCTAAAATTTTTTCTCCAGCTGATTTGCTTTTACTCACTTGTTTAAAAGGAGAACTCATTAATTTTGACGGAGCAGGAATAGTTCTAGTTTCATTATTGCCATAAACACCAGCAACTCCAACACTTAATAAAGGTTCTTGAACAGGTGATTTTTTTTGACTAAATAAACCTCTGTTTACTCTAGCCGTTATTGGTATGTTGTTAGCCATATTTTTTGTGTTATTAGTTAGATTGTGTTTCTTTTGTAGTTGCTGCGGTTTTTGTTTTTGGCTTATATTTTTCAAATGATTTCCCAACAACTTCAGCCGCATCCATAAATTCTTTATGCACACCTGCTTCTCCAGCAATTAAATCTGCATTTATTTTTGTAGGTGATGTAACATAAGATCCACGACTTTTTGATGTAATTGGAACGCATGGTTTCATAGTGTCAGACCTTCTTGCCTCAAATGACGCTTTAGCCTGAGCTAATGAAGTCTCTTCTCCACCAACACCCGCTTGATGACCAGTTGCTGACTTATCTTGAAATCCGTGTTGATTTTGTGTTTGGATTATGTGGTTAAGACTATTAGCCTCCATTTTAAACCCACCTCTGAATCTTATTGCCATAATATTATTTTTTATATGCTTCGGCTTCCCATTCAAAATCTGGATGCCCTTCGTTCATTGTTGCTCTTTTATAAACTCTAGCCGGAGATCTTGTATCTTTTTTCCAAGTTACAGAATCTTCAGAATATTGTAATCTTCCTTGAGCTATTTGATCTAAATGAACTTTTTCATGTTCAACAGCATCTTTTATTTTATGCTCAGGCATTTTCGAATTAATAAATATAGTGCCATCTCTATTTGCTTCAGCTTCTATACCTTCACCCATATCGTCTTTTTTAAAAACAGGCGTGCCAAATATGGACGAATCTTCATGCATACCAAACAAAACACTTTTAGGGTTCATTTTAAATCCCATAATTATCTCTCCTTGTCTTTTATCATATCATCAATCGCCTTATTATAGACTTTTTCTGTATATGTTTTGTTATTAAAAAATTTACTTCTATATGATGTTGGCATATCTTCTTGTGCCAATAGTATTCTATATATTCTTGTAATTAACTTTTTGCATTTAAACGATGTTTGGTATATATTAAACTTCATAGTTGTTCTATTCCTAGCTCTCCATATATCAATCCACCCATCTCGCCTTAATCTTTCCCATCTTACTTTATCCCAAGAGTATGTATAAGCACCTTCTATAAAATCATTACGTGTAAAATGCTTTTTACAATCAAGATATATTAATAGTTCTAGATCTGCATCGGTTAATTCATAAGTTTTACAGGCCCATTTTCTAACAAGCCTGTAATACTTAAGTAAATTCATATCTCGCAAATCAGTAGCTTCTATTCTCATTCAACAATAACTACATCTCCAATTGTTATAACAAAATAAAGTTCATCATTCCATTCAATTCCATGACCAGCATGTTTATCGTATCTTATAATGTCACCTTCTTTAAGTAAATTTTCAATCCTATCTCCAACACTGATTACCTTACCTTTTAAGTACCTAACGTCGTGGTTTTGATTTTGCGTTAATTCAAGACCTCCTACTGTCTTCGGAGCTTCTTTAATTTTTTCTATAATAATAAAGTGATTAATTGCTTTCAATGCTTCTCATATTTGAAATTATACAATCAGCAGAAGTAATTGTTGTAGCAACACTTATTGCGTTTTTTAATGCAGCTTTAGTAACTAACACAGGATCAATGATTCCATTTTCAACCATGTTTTTATAACAACCGCAAGTTGCATCTATACCAACCCCTAACCATTCTCTATCTTCTAAATCTTCTTGTGATTCTACAAATTGCTTAGGATTTAATTTATCTTCAAACCCAGCGTTTTGTAAAATTGTATAATATGGAGCTTGTATAGAATTAAGCAATATATCGTATCCGTGTGAATCTGAATTTATTACTTGTGAAGCATTCAGCAAAGCAACGCCACCACCTGGTACAATACCATCGATCAAAGCTGCTTTTGTTGCATGTAATGCATCTTCAACTCTATCTTTCTTTTCTTTTAATTCAACTGCAGAATCTGCTCCGACATATAATACACCGACCTTACCGGTTAGCATCGACAATCTTTGCTCTAATTTTTTCTTTATGTAAGCATTAGTTTCTTTTGCAATCTTTGTCTCTACATCTTTGATTCTCTCAGCAATATCTTCATCAATATCTCTAACTTGTAATATAGTGCTTTTTGAATCTGTAACTGATTTAATTACTTGTCCTAATACACTAATATCTATTAAGTCCAAATCATCTCCTAATTCTTCGTTTATTACAGTAGCTCCAGTTAGTAAAGCTAAGTCTTCAATCGTATCTTGCTTAGTAGGACCAAATCCTGGTAGATCAACGATGTTAACTCTAATATTGCCTTTTACTTTATTTGCTAATAATGTTGCATATGGTTGTTGTTCAACTTCTGCAACTATAAGTAAACTGCCCTTTGTTTTTACAACATGCTCAAGTATACTTTGTATTCTTCTTATATTTGGTATTGGCGAACTAACTATTAATACATAAGGATTATCTAATACAGCCGTGCCTTTATCTTTATCTGTATATAAATGCGGAGACTTAATGCCAGAATCAAATTGTGTACCTTCAACAAAATCTACGTAAGTTTCGTTTGTTGGCGAATCTTCCATAAGGACTATTCCATTTTTCCCAACTTTCTCAAAAGCTTCTCCAATCTTATCTCCAAGTTCTTTATCGTTATTGCAACTTATATAGGCAACTTGCTTCAGCATGTCTCCCTCAACCGGAATACTTGTTTCATCTAAGTATTTTATAATCTCTTCAGCACACTCATTAATTTGCGTTCTAATGTCTCTGCTTTTAGTTGATCCCTTATATTCATTTATATTTTTCAATAATGAGTAAGCTAGGACAGTTGCTGTTGTAGTACCGTCTCCCGCTTCTCTTACTGTATTGCTCGCCGCCTCTTTTATTAAGGTAGCACCTATGTTTTCAACCGGATCCATTAAGACTACGCTTTCTGCAACGGTTACACCGTCTTTTGTTATCACCGGTCTACCCATAGCGTCTTCATATATCACGCATTTTCCTGAAGCACCCAAAGTACTTTTTACTGCGTTTGCTAATTTTTCGACGCCATTCATTATTTTGTTTTTAGCTTCGTCTCCGAAACTTAGATCTTTTACAATCTGACTTGGTAAGTTAAATTCCATTTTATTTGATTTGATTTAATTGTATTATAACTCTATTATTACGTAGTAAATAACTATATTTAATTTACTAGTTTAAAACTAACCTTGCCCTTTATACGCTTTCTTATAAAGCTTTGAGCTTTTAATTTTAGAAGTTTTTGTTTTTGCATGAACTCCAGGTCTTGATATTGTCTTTACAATAACTTTAGCAACGACAGTCTGTTTCGCCATAATTGATATAATGTTAATATTAATAAAAGTATCCACAGAATCCACCAATAGTCTACCGGCTTCTCAATATGTTTTGCTTTTGACTCAGATGTTTCTGTTTTATTTGCTTTAATAGTCGCTACGGAATCTTTAAGCTTTGTTTCTGACTCTTTCTTTTTATTTATATATAAACTATTAGTCTTTGTTTTTTTGATCTTTAAAACAACGTTTTTGTAAACTTTACCTTCTACCACAATTTCTTTACATGTGTCAATTGGTGTGATTGTTATTTCATGATCGTCAATAGTTGTAGTTATATTTGTAGAATCCGTTTTCTGTTTGTTTTCTAAAGTTGTAACTGTAACTTTTGTTTCCACAATACTATCTTTCTTCACAGTGGATTTTTCAATATTTACTTTACGAGCTCCACATGATGCTAATACTACCGCTACTAATATAAATAATATTTTTTTCATTATGATATTGTTAATGTTATGTCTTTTGCTTTTTGCATTTTAGCAAACAATGTGTCAAATGCTTTTCTTGATTGCCCTATAAAATCATTAGAGCGAGTTCTACCAACCAATATACAACCCTCTGTATCGTGATTAGTGTTTCCACTGTGTATGCGAACGCCTTCGAATCCTGGTACATTTAATAATAACGGCATTAATTTTTTAAATCTATTTGATTGATTGATTATAACTTTATATGTGCCTTTTGGTATTGCAGTTTCTGATTTAATTTTTACCTCACGCTCTATATCTTCTAGTGTATAACATTCCCATATTCCGTCAATAGTCATTTCTCCTATAGTTGAATGCTTAGTTTTGTGTAATCTTTTAACTTCAATTTTCATTTTTATTAATTTTTGCTTTCATTAATTTTTCTACAATATTTGTTGCTCCTTCAATTCCAATATAAGCAGCTGCTATTATTACCCAATCGCTAG
>Ga0181349_1001077_pt1 | contig 11657 bp, 12 predicted proteins | sample Su13VDMM110SD_FD_130106 | JGI IMG/M metagenome (GOLD analysis project Ga0181349, IMG submission 130106) | Freshwater viral communities from Lake Michigan, USA - Su13.VD.MM110.S.D | ecosystem: Environmental > Aquatic > Freshwater > Lake | place: USA: Michigan | collected 2013-07-16 | reverse complement strand
TCAGGAAAAACACAAGTAGAAGAAAAACAAACTAGATTTTTTATTCCTGCATTTTTAGATTCTTCTATGATCCCAGTGTTCATCTTAAGATTTTCATAAGTGAATTCTGCAGGATATTCCATATTAGCTTTTACCCCTCCGACCCTAGCTGCACAGTGTATTATAGAATCAACATCTTTGTTTAATTCTAAATATTCTTTAATCGATTTTTGATCTAAAAGATTTAAATCTTTTGATGATATTCTTTTATATTTATCGGATTTAAATTGAGATCCGACTAAACCAGATCCACCTGTAACTAAAATTTTCATTGAACTTGTTCTGGGTTCTTACAGAGAGTTTTATATTTATTAGAATAATGAGTATACCTGTAATTATTTATAAGGGAAATAATATCCATTTTTTGTATATTTTCGAAAATTTTCCAATTGTGGCCAAAATGTGGATTACTGTGTGCACTATCATTTCCTCTATAATGTTCAAGATGGTAAACTTTTTCCCCGCTTTTCCAGGAAACGGAATTTGTTAGTTTTTGAAATCTATACATCCTTTCTTTATCTTCGGGTCCATAAGATATAAAATCCTCATTCTCTCCTCCCCATAGTCTATATATGTGGGTATCAAAAAATATACAATGACCGCATTCTGAGCTGTGCTCTCTTTTTTCGTTTGAAGAATTTATAAAATCTATAGAATAATTTGAATTTTTAAAACCATCGTAATCAAAAGATTCAAGAACCATGATCTGCCCATTACCCAATTCGTAAGGGTATATTACTTTAGATTTTCCTTCTAATATATCATTTTGACAATTTAAAAAATTCTGAGGACTTAAGAGAACATCTATATCATAATTAACGACAACTGGGGTTTCCACCTCGTCTAGCATTATATTTAGATATTTAGTTCTATGAAAAGAATCTTCTTCTTCTATACACCAGTGCTTTATATTTAAATTTTCTAAAGATTCTAAGAAATCCAATCTGGTTTCTCCAGAAGAAGAAGCTTCATATATAAAAATATTAGTCTTAAAATTGGAATTTAAAAATCCCAAAACAGTTTCTGCATTTCTATATCGATCCTTATGCTCGATTTTTATAGGTATAATAATAGTAGTTTTTTGTAAATCTATCATTTCTTATAGTTTAATATATTCAACTAAGGGATATATGAATCTCTTGGATCCCATGAGGTAGTCATATGTTGGACAATATTGGCTGCCTGTTTCTATTCTTTCGGGTAGAAAGCAAATTTGCCTAAATTTTTTATTAATATGTCTTATAGATGCTGCTAATGAGTGTCCTCCCGAAGAGCATGATATGAAAACTTTACAGCTGTTTATTAGATCAGCATAGTGTTTAAGATTTTCTACCTCAATAAGATCAAATCCAAAATTGTCACTAACTGGAAATTTATTACTAGTTATTAATTGGCATTTGTAATTTGGGTATTCCCTATTTATAAAATTTCTTATTTCAGATATAAGTAAAGGTATATTATATGTAACCGATTGTGAAGATATGTCTATGAGTACATCCATATCATCCATCTTTTGAGGGGTATAATATATTTTAGGAAATTCATTCTCCGGTTCCACCCCATGGGAAATCTCCCAGTTTTTTATAAAATTATCAGATTTATTCTCGTACGCTCTTCCGGGTATATCGCCAATAACCCATTCTACATTCTTCTCACCTTTTATATATGGATTACACATCCATACTAGATCTTTTATTTCCTGATTTTTAAAAGAAGCATCGGGTAAAAGATAAACATCATATCCCATTTTAGAAAAAATCTCAGGTAAGGTTGAAAATTGGATAGAATCACCTAATGCCCAGTGATAAGCTTTTATACCTATCTCTCTTTTCATTTTTTTATCTTATTTATCCAATAGGTAAGCAAATCTTGCATTGTTTGTTCGATTGGTATTTTCGGTTCCCATCCTGTTAATTCTATAAGTTCTTTGGCATCTCCTATCTGTACCTGAATGTCAATTGGTCTATAAAACGGTGGGTATATTTCCTGAGTAACATCCTCGTACTTAAAGCTAGAATTCTCTATAAGAAGATCCGTGTAGTATTGCATTTTATGAACTTCGGACCCGCAGACGTTATAAACTTTTCCTTTACTTTCGTTATTAGTCATAAGTAAATAATAAGCATTTACACAGTCTCTTACATCTATAACAACCCTTTGGGTTTGGAGATTACCTATCTTTAATATAGGTTCTTGAAGTCCTAATTCCATTTTTGCTATCTGATAAGCGTCAGAGCTTATACTGAAGATCTTACCTCTTCTTGGGCCAGTGTGAGAAAATGCTCTGGTAACAAATCCATCTAGAAATCCATTCTCCGATCTTTCCTGAACATATAGATCCATTGCTGCTTTGGATGCTCCATATGGATTATTTGGTTTTATAGGGGTGTCTATTGTTAGTAATCCAACTTCCTTTCCTGTATCTCCATACACCTCACTCGTGGAGCAAAACATAAATCTTGTATCGGAACCTTCCAATGAAGTTATTAGATTCATGGTACCACTTATATTTTCTTCCCATGTTAATATCGGATCCTTAAAACTAGTTGGTGGATGAGATTGTGCAGCTAGGTGAAAAATACCATCAAATTTTTCATTATCTATTAATTTTTTAACACCATAATAGTGTTTCAGATCAAGATAGTGGAATTTTATTGAATTTAACTCATCGAAGCTCATTATATCCAATAGATCCATCTCCCTGCCGTTAGCAGTTCTTATTATTCCATGAACTTCATGACCCTTTTCTAATAGAAGTTTTGCTAAATTGGGTCCTGCAAATCCAGTGATACCAGTTATAAGATATTTCATAAAATATATTTTACATTTTTTAGTTTTAGTTAAGTATTTTGTTTCATTGGTATCTATAAACTATCTGGTATCCTTCATATAACTATATCGAATATTTTTCCCAATCTATTGTGGGAGACATCTCTAGATTACAATGAGTTGAATACCCAGGGATAGGGGTTATTAAAATCCTTCCGATATTACCCAAGTGTAAAAATTTAGAGTTATCCGAGGATACCCCTTCGTGGTGTTCTATTGAATATTTTCTATGTATTTCAAAATCAGTCATAAGCGTCGAATATTTACATGCATAGGTATTACAGGTCGAAGGAACAGTTCTCCAATGGGAGGATTTTGATACAAATATCTTAGAAGTTAAATCGGGATAATCCCTGTATTTATCTAAATGGTCATAAAGAGAGATATAATCTACCCCTAGATTTATTCCTTCTATTAGAATATTTTCCCATCCAGGGAGATGCAAATAGTCATCTTCTATAATATAAATTATATCGTCTGGAGAATTATCATCGTTCTTTATTATTTCTAAAGTTTCTAGAAAACTAGATGCTTCAGTTCCGCAATTTATTTTTATTATATTTACATCTTCTCCGAAAAAAGATTCAGCAGAATCCCCAAAATGAATATCATATATTATTTTAACATCACAATTTTCAGAGGCTGTAACCCTTAAAAAATTTCTCCAGATCTTTTTTTTGTCGAACCATTCAGGTCTTTTTCTGTTTGGTATAGAAGTATTAGGCGAATAGTAAGAATGCCTAATATAAACTTTTATTTTTTCCATGTTATATATTTTTCTAAGTCAAATTTATTTTGATTTTCTTCTCTCATTTTTTCCAAAATTTATAAATACCATTATCCAATTCATAGGAAGGCCAAACAAATCTTTCCCTTTTTGGCTGAATTTTTGCCCAATCCCACATTTTAATTAATCCTTCTTTCAATGATGTTCTATGTTCAAATCCTAGTATATCCTCTGATTTTTTCCAGGTTGGTATGGAATGTTTCACCTCGTGGCGGGATTCCATATATTTAACGTCAGAATACCCTGTCATTTCTACTAATATATCATTTGCCTCTTTGATCGAATATTCTTCTATTCCCCCCAAATTTATAATTTGTTTAGAAGCTTCCGGCAGAATTGCGGATCTCCATAGAGGCTCTAGACTATCATCTATATAACTAAAAGCTCGTGTTTGGGATCCATCCCCAAATATACTCATCGATTCGTTATTTAAAATTTGATACATCCATATACCTAAAACATTTCTATATTTATCCCATATGTTTTGTTTAATTCCGTATACATTATGTGGCCTGATTATACACCAATCTAGATCATGTTGTTCCCCTGCTATCTGAATATCCATTTCGCATCCATATTTCGCAACCCCATATGGATCTATCGGTTTTGGTATTTGATTCTCATCAAAAAATCCTCCGTATCCATGACCATAAACTGCAAGTGTAGAAGTAAATACGAGTCTTTTTACGTTATATCTTATACATTCATTAACTACCGAAGCGGTGGCTCTTAGATTATTATCATAATTATATGTTCTAATGAAAGGGGAAAGACCCTCAGCAGCATAAGCTGCAAAATGGAAAACATATTCCGGTTTATGCTTATCGAAAATCTCCGATAATTTTATCGGATTACTAACAAGATTTAGATTATAGAAAATAACATCCTCGTGTATATTTTCAAAATAACCCCCACTTAAATCATCCAATCCTATTATTTTATATTCTGGATAATTTTGAATTATCCAATCTGATAGTCTAGATCCTATAAGTCCAGCAACTCCTGTTATTAAAACTGTTTTATTACCCATAATTTTTCATTTTTTCTATTATATGATCATATTCTTTTATGTATTTTCCGTGAAACCCAAAGGAACAATTACCGTTAAATTTATCATCTGAATTTGGCCAAGAATATCCTAGCTCTTTTATTGGATTTTCTATGGAAAAATTAGAAGCTAATTCGACGGAAGGAAATTTTATTCCTTTTGCTAGCATTTCTTTATAGTTTATATTACATAAAAAAGTATCTTCCCCGTATCCCGTACACGATGCATATTTACTAGATTCTTCTAAAAATTTTTTACTTCTTAAACTGAATCCTCCATTACCTACTCTCGATTTCTTATCATTTAATCTATAACTATTTCTAGTTTTTTCCCATTGGAGATCTATCCAATTGTCATCATCCGGCCAGGGAGCTCCTATATAATCATAATTAAAAAACTCGTTTCTCCATAAATCTGGGTTTAATATAAATCCGTCTGTTTGAACTGTTATACAAAAAGGAGTTTCTATATAATCTGTTAATTTATTTAATATAAAATCGTTATATCCTTCCCATGACATTTCTGGAATTTTAATATATTGGATATTTTTTAAATCTAAAGAAGGATCAGCAGAGGATAACAATTTTACATTTTCAAAATTTATTTCCCGGTCTGAATACCTTAAAGCTTTGATCGAAAGATCTGGATTTACCCCATCTACGCAAATAAGGGTTACGTCTTTTTTTAATGTCATTATTTATTTTTTAATTGATTAACTATCCAATGATAGGTAGATCTTATACCATCCTCTAATGGGGCTGATACTTCCCATCCCATTTTATCCCTATATAGCTTATTATCCGATCTTCTTCCTCTTACCCCAACTGGGCATTTAAAACCATATTTATCTATAAAATCATCCCCTTCTATATTATGGATGTGTACTATTTTATTAGCTATCGAGGAAGTTATTTCAACCAGTCTATTTATGGTTACCATTTCCTCCGATCCTATATTAACTGGACCCATAAAATCAGATTCCATAAATCTTATAACGCCTTCTATACACTCATCTATATAAAGAAAAGATCTCGTTTGTTTTCCATCCCCCCATATTTCAATCCCCCCATTAGCATCAGCCTCAGCAACCTTTCGGCAAATAGCAGCAGGAGCTTTTTCTTTTCCGCCTGTCCATGTTCCCATAGGGCCAAATACATTATGAAATCTTGCTATCCTTACATCCAGACCATAATTTCTGTGATATGCCATATATAATCTCTCGGAAAAAAGTTTCTCCCAACCGTATTCGGAGTCCGGGTTTGCTGGATATGCTGATGATTCTTCGCAATTAGGGTTATCTGGATCCAATTGATTATTCTCCGGATACATGCAAGCTGATGACGAATAGAATATTTTCTTTACTCTTTTTTTAATGGACTCATTCAGAACATTAATATTTATAAGAGCCGAATTATTCATTACGTTTGCATCATTGTTTCCGGTAAAGATATAACCAGCCCCACCCATGTCTGCAGCTAATTGATACACCTCATCAATATCATATCCCATTGATTTACTCACCACTTCAGGATCTCTTAAATCGCCAATAATAAAATTATCACATATATCTGAGTGCTCGAAATATTCGTGTTTTTTAATATCGCATGCAGTAACATGATTCCCTGCCGATTTTAATCTTTTTGCTAAGTGACCCCCTATAAATCCTCCACCCCCTAATATTAGAATTTTTTTCATAATCTTCTGCTTTCTTTTTTCCCCCCGATCAATAATTCCTTATGCCGATCGTATATTATTTTTTGATTTTTATGATTTGAATTTAAAAGCCATTGGCCTACTTCTCCGCTTTCTCTAGTCCCTCCCCATGAATCTTCTGAGATATAATCTATCCAATATAATCCTGTTACCTTACCAAGTTTCTTTTTTACCCTATAATGGAGATCGTGATCGTCCATATCCTGCGGAGAAAATACCTCATCAAAATATCCCATTTTCTCCATATCTGAATGATTTATCATAAGCGGACCTCTATTAGACGAGTCTCTTATTTCAAAAATTTCTCTAGGTGTGTTATTTCTATCTGCATGATCCGTATGTATCAATATATCAGACCAGATACCATTGGGTATTTGGTCTAGATTTATATGCTGTGAATTAGGGTTTATTAGCCAATTGTGTGAGGTACGCGATGATACAGAGAATACATCATCGAATTGATCAAAAGGCTTAAGCATTCTCTCATTCCATCCCATCTCGTTTATTAGCATATCGTCCTGTATTATTGCTATATAATCGCCCGAACTATTTTTTGCTGCACTATTATTGGATTTAGTTTCAAATACATCATTTTCTATAATTTTCTTAATTTTTATTGATGCATTTTCTTTTATAAAAGAATCCAATATAGATTCCGAGGTATCGGTACACCCATCTAAAACCACAACAATTTCGTAAATACCAAGAGTATTTTTCTTAATCCTTTCTAGGCATTCCCTTAAAAGAAAATTTTTATTATGCACAGTTAAATTTACACTAAACATTACAGCAGTTTTTTTAAATAATTTTTAACCCAAAAATTATGATGTTTGTGATTCTTTGACACCATTAATTTTTTCTTCCTCTCGAATTCGGTTAAATCGCCCCAGTAATTTAAAGATTCCCACATGTTGCATTCTATATAATTTCTTAAAAATTTAGAAGGTAATATAGAATATTTAGTTTTAATGTTAGTTAATACACTTTGATCGTACCTATGGTCAACGTATCCTGGAAGGTTTTCTTTTCCTGATACATTAGGCCCAGATTTTATTATTCTTTCGTCTTTGCAATATTCCAAATATTCTTTAATGATTTCTAAATTTTTTCTATTTTTTCTAATCCCTATTATGCCAGCTTCTAATTGTATGGAATTCCAATACTCCTCGCTATCGCATTCCATATAGTGAAAAGTATCCCTTTTGGTATAGTTCTTATTTGGTGATTCCCCCATTTCGCAAAGAAGTATATCATTTTCAATAAAATGTGACTCTAAAAATGATTTTATTCCAGGGGAAAAAGTATCGGTAGAATCCATATATAAAAGTATTTCCCCCTCTTCTATTTCTTCTAGTGTTTTTAATATAATATAAGGCTTCCATAAACACCATCCATCCCCTTTAGAATTAGGATCTAGTATTTCTATATTTTCTTTATAAAATTCTGTTTTCTCTAACCAATTTCTATCATATTCAAAAGTTTTCTGAAATATTTCTGATTTTTTAGCAAGATTCAATAAAGCCTTCCTAGGTTTTTTGTATTTTTCATTAGAATATACACAAAAGTAAAAATTCATAGTAAAAGTTTTTCTATTATATTAAAATATTTTTTAAATTTTTCATCGGAAAAATCATGGAGAGGAATAAGGCTAAAAAATAAACTTGCTGTTATCGTTTTTATACTTTCTATTTCTTTTAATGAAAATCCGGAATGAAAAAATTCTATCATTCTATCCCTGTATTCGTAATTTATTTCAGAGTCATTTAGTATATAATCATATCCCAATATGGATTGATAAACTTTAGCAAAATCATAATAGATATCACCATATACGGATAATTTTTCTCCTAATTTTCCTCTAGGGTCTATAAATTTTATTTCTCTTTCTGTTAAAAAAACATTAGTAAAAACAGGATCCCCGTGTATTATCCCGCATTTACCTTTTTCATTTACTTCGTATTTTTTAATTTTTCCGATTATTAATTCATATAAAAAAGATGAATTTTTAATTTTTCCGTATATTTTTATATTTTCATTATACCTTTTTTCTAGTTTACTGGAATAATTAGAATATATTTCTTCAGAATCTTTTTCCCCTGAAGAATGTATAACCTTTAAAGACTCAATTAAATCGTGAAGATCTTTTTCCCTTAAAGCTTCGTTTGTGTATAAATAAGAATAATTTACCCCCTTTATTCTTTCCATAGTTATCTGATTTCCTTCGGCTTTAAATATTTTAGGGAAAAATTTTTTAATAAAATCTGGAGAATTTTTATACCAATATACTTCTCCATGATTATTAGTTTCTTTTAATACAGAATTTTCTATATAATTTATTTTATTAAAGCTTCTTGGTGTTATTCCAGTATCGTAAAATCCTATTTTTTTATCTATTCCGGAAAAAGCCGGTACCGATAGATCATCGATATAAAAATCTGCATTAGGTTTACCAAAATGAAGTTCATCATATCTAATACCAAATTTTTCCAATGTATCTATTGTAATTTTTCCAATATCAGAAATACATTTTCCCACATTACCTGAATGAGTTTTCATTCTTCTTGCAGTGTAAATTATTATATAGTTTCCCTTATCTTTAAGAAAATTTAAATAATCTATATTTTTTTGTATCGGTTCTACGGTGGAATAATCTTTATATATTTTCGGAAAAGTGACTAAAGTATTATCGAGATCAAAGCAAACCCTTATCTTTTCATATTGATTAAAATTTTCACAATAGATTTTTAATTGTAAAGGAGTTCCTACGCAATGAAATTTTTCTATTAATTCGGAATTTATTTTAATTCCGTCCTCTATCATTTTTTGATAAATCAGGGATACGTAAAGCTCTTTATCTTCTCCTAATATTTTTTCGCAATAGGATTTAAGATGAAACCCATTAGAGAATCCATATGCCCCTGTATTTGCAAATTTGGAAATTTTTATTTTTTCTTTTATAGAGGATACCTGGGAATTTTTATCTACTGTGATATAGGAAAATATAGGATTATCTTCTTCGTCTATAAAATAAAATATAGAATTTTTATTTTTACATTTTCTGTATTTTTCAAGAATATTATCCTCGTAGAAAGTATCGCAGTCCATTATTAAAAATTCTTCAGATAGATATTTTTCTTCGATCCTATCTAGTCCAAATAATATAGTTTCTGATGCTCCTTTAGTTAACCCTGAAAGACATATGAAATTTAAATTTAACCGGGGAAATTCTTTTCTTAGAAAAGATTCAAATCTAAAATTATTTAATTCCGGATTGTATATTATATGGATAGTATCTTCTTCCTGGGTTTCTAGATTTTCTATTACCTTATAGATCATAGGTTTCCCCAAAACTGATATTAAGGGTTTAGGAAGATCGAATCCTTCGTCTCTAAATCTTTTCCCTATTCCTCCTATTGGAATTATTATATTCATCCTTATATTTTTTTACCCGGACCCTCATTGTGAAATCCGTTTGATTCTGAAAAATCCATTTTTCCTGAATTTAAAATAGCCATATCTAAAAATCCTTTGCACCAATTACTTTTTGGATTTGCAGGATCGTCCAAATATTTACTGTTTAGCATATGTATAAATTTTCCATCGTATATTTGAACCTGAGAATATATCTTCTCATTTCCCCAAACAAAAAAATGTTTTTCGTAACCGGAAGGACCGTGATTACTTATTTCATCGAAAGGGAAATACATAATAGTTTTATGTCTTTTCCAATATTCTGATTTTTTTAATTGTTTTTTGGATACCAAAGATTCCCAATTTTTACCCCCCGTATCAAATCCGTGACAAGAATCAAAATCTAAATTAAAATCTTTAACAAAATCATATTTATAAAAAGATAACCACGGATGAAGTACCCAAGGACCTTCTTTTACATTTTCTAAAAGGTGGGATTGATTTTTATTACCGTCCATTTCGCAAACATCCCCGTACATTCCTTTATCTTCTAATTCTTTGATTACACTAAAGGATCTAAAAGGGAAAAAATCTTGGTCTATAAAACAAAAATATTTAGGTTCTCTATTTCTAATTATGTTATAATAGACATAATTTAATTTTTGACCCAGTATATTCGTAGGGTTTAAATTTTTCAGAGAAAGATGATTCGGTAATTCTAAAAATTCAACAGAATATTTTTGGCATATTTCTCTTTTCCTTCTCGTATTTTCCGGAAATTCCCCACAATTAGAATCCACCACAACTAATTTGTATTCATCCTCACAAAAAGAAAGGAAAGATTTTATTTGATATTCTACACAGAATAAATTATTGTATGCTATAACATATACTTCTAACATGATTTATTTTTTACAATTTTATTTTTATAATTTAACCCAATTTTCACAATAAACATCCTCCGTATTCTTAGGAATCAAAGGACCAAACCATCTGGAAGGAGCGATAGTTAATTTGCTATCCGAAAGCCAAGATCCCCACCAGCTAAAAGAACTATTTGCTATAATGTGATAATCGCATTTTGTCATCATATAAAGTTCGACGTAGGGATCTTCACTGTTCGTTATAAAAAAATCTTCTCCTATGTAATTTTTCATATTGGCTAAACACCATTGTTTATCATCTGAAAATATAATAATTTTTTTATTTTCCCCCGATATTTTTTTAATCTCTTCTAAACATTTAGTATAATAGGTAAGATCGCAAGTTGGATGATGGTCCGGGTATAAGGTATAATCTCCCCTCCTAACGTGAATCGAAACCAATTCTTTACCTTCTCCTATTTGGTCTAAAATTCTATTCCCCTCTTTGGCTATTTCTTCTTTAAAAGATAATATTTTTCTAATTTCTTCCCTTATGTCTAAAAAATATTTTTCAGTTTGGAAATACCCATTAAGAACTGTTCCGTCTGGAATTATTTCTGTATTTGGGTCATATTCAAATCTACCCTCGTTAAAAAGAGAATAAATCTGGAGTTTAGAAGAAGAAATGAAATATTCTTCTGGTATATCAAAGCAATCTAGGAGATCGCATTTTACCGGGGTGACCGATCCAGTTTTTACATCTATCGGTCCTACCATACGGGCTGTACTACAATTTTCAATAGGAAATTTTGGATCATATCCTTTTCTTTTTCCTATACCTAGAGTAGAAGCAAATTGAAACATCTGGTTTCCCAGTCTTCCCATATACCCTATATTCTGAAATGTTATCATATTTTTAATATTGTTTTATATCTATTCTTAGGATTTGCTCTTTCTTCCCTCTGTT
>Ga0181349_1001075_pt1 | contig 11665 bp, 7 predicted proteins | sample Su13VDMM110SD_FD_130106 | JGI IMG/M metagenome (GOLD analysis project Ga0181349, IMG submission 130106) | Freshwater viral communities from Lake Michigan, USA - Su13.VD.MM110.S.D | ecosystem: Environmental > Aquatic > Freshwater > Lake | place: USA: Michigan | collected 2013-07-16 | reverse complement strand
GGATAGTAGTACAAAGCGGATTGTGTTTCCTCAACGCTTGGTGTACGAACACTATAATAAGAACCGTCAGTTCTTTGTAAAACACTATTAGCCCTAGTTAACTTATATCTATAAAACAATGCGCCACCACCGGCAGGACCTTCAGCAACAGTAGGTGGTAAAAAGTAATAAGCCATTGTTCTCCTTAAAGGGTGTAACCCCCGCTTTTCCGGGCGGGGGTCACAATTGTTCCTAACGAATTAGGAGTTATTGATGCTTGAGGTTGACTCAATGCGGAACAGGGATGCTTCGCGGTAGCGAGAGAATCCAAGAACGCCGTACCATCCGATAGGACGGAAACGCATTAACTTATCGGTCACAGGACCAATCACTACGTGTGGCTCTTCAGCAACGGCTTCAGCCAATGCTTGCTTACCACAAAGAAGTGTACGGAATACACGTGCGCTTGAACCACCGTCTGTAGCATTGTACAAACGTGGTGATTCTACGAACATTGCACCTTCGTAAACACCGATTGAGCCTGGCCAAAGATTGCCAGCACCTGATTCGTTGTAAACGTGTGCTTCGCGCCATCCGCCTGCGCCTGTTTCAGCACGTAAATCGTGTGAAACTTCAGGATGTATACCAACCCAGTACAATTCGCCCATACGGGGAACTGCTTTGTTGGTACGCAACTTAGCAATTGCTCTACGGATATTTGCTGAAGTGATTTGTGAATTTGAACCACCGGTAACACCAGTAGTTGCAGTTCCACCACCTGAGTAAATAACGTTTGAGCCTTGACGTAGCACTGTTTGTGCAAAACCGTCAATAGAATCTGCCATATTGAATGCGATGATGTCAGCAATTGCTGGGTCAACATCAGACAATGAGAACAGTTCTAACTTGCGTGTTGCAATAGCAGCATTACCGTATTCTGCAAGAGTTACGGTTACGCTGCTTGTATTACCCAAAGCAACTGAATCTGGGTCAGTTGTTTCAGTCAAAGTGCCGGTTACTGCCGATAAATCAGTGTATAACTGGAATACGACAGATGAACCTGGCATAGCCTGTTGGGTTGGCTTCTTGTCTGCAACGTCACGGATAAGTGGCATTGCACGAAGCGCAAATTCTACATAGCGGTCATAAGCAGTTTGTACCAAGGAAGTTCCCAGGGACGCGGTGCTAGTGCTTGTATAATTTTCGGCCAATTTAGTTCACCTCTTTCAAGGTTGATAGTAGTTGCGGTTTAACGCCCAAGTGATTGACCGAAAAGAAGTTGATCAAGTTCATCTTTGCTTTTCGCAGCCATAACCTTTTGGTGTTGCGTTTGCTCACCTGAAGGGTTTTGTGCTGTTGAAGTCACATTGTTGATACGTTGATTATTTTTTACGGTTTCTTCATCTACGGACGGTTGAACAGGTTCAGTTGGTTTAATACCAAACACATCACTGTATTCGGCAAGCCAAGCATCAATCTGTTCAGGTGTGTTCACATCACTAGGAATAAGTTTTGCTAGTTTATCTGATACACCTTTTGAGGCCAATACATCTTTAACGGAACGAGAACGCATATCGGAACGCAGTTGGGACAGTTCAGCCTCAATGGCTTCACGTTCCTTTTGTGCTTTCCTTAATGCTTTGCGAAGTTCGGCTGGGCCGTTATCTTGCTCTTCTGTTTCGTCTTCGTATTCGTATTGGTTGGCCATTGCAGCCACTCCCTTTCATTAAGTTGTCGTACACCACATACACAAACAGGGGAATCTGTGTTGGCTTGTACTACCGGGCTTCGGTTACGCTTCTAAGTGCCGGTGCGCTTAGTAGGTTTTTTAAATCTGGCCTGACATACCGCGTGATAGAGAACCTCTACCTACGCCTGCTTGGCCAGCAAATCTTGATTGCTCTTGTTGAGCAAGGTCTTGTATTCTTCTTTTTGCTTCAGCAGATTGGGTTCCACCAAATGTTGCAGAAGTTAATTCTTCTAAACCAACAGGTTGAGAACCAGCAGTAATCTGTGAAAGTCTCTCAGCAACAGGTTGCATCATAGCAATTTGCTCAAAACCAACACGTGCTTGTTCTTGAGAAACACCAAGGCCAGCATAAGTTTCAGCCATAGTCTTAGACGGTTGAATACCTTGACGTGCTGCCTCAGCACCAAACTGTACAGCCTGTGTTTGTTTTAACAATGTTGGCAAAGCACGCTCAGCATCAAGAGCATAAGCAACCATATCGGCATCATTAACACCATAAAATTGTCTAAGTTGTTGTTTAAAGAACGGGTCAGCACCTTCAATAGTTTGTGCTGCAACATCAACACGTTGTTTAAGTTCTGAAGGTGAAACATCTACACCAATAAAATTTGAAAAGTCTTCAGGGGTATCATAAAAACCTGAAGGCAAACCTGCTGCACGCATTGTTTGACGGTAAGCAGATTCTGTTGCAAGATATTCTGCAGGGGATAAAACAGGAAGACCTGTTTTTCTACGTGCAGTGTTACCAGCAAAACGTTGTTGATATTCAGGTGTATCTTGAAGTTTAAGAGTTACAGTATCAGGAGTAAAACCTTGTTGAACATATTCTTTAATCTTAGGTCCAAGAGTACCAAGACCATAGGATTCAAATATTTGAGATAAGTATTCGCTCCAGTCAGTTCTTTGTGTTGCTAAACGTGATGCCTCAACTTGTTGTGCTGCACGTCTGGCTGCTTCCTCATTAGAAACTTCAGGAGCATCAGGAGTTGGTGCTGCTTGACTTTGTAAAAATGTTTGACGTTGTTCAAGAGAACCAAGAAACGCTTTAGGGTCAGTAGTGTTAGTAAGTTTTGAAGCGTTAGCCTTTAAAAATGTTAACTCGTTATTAGACACACCTTGACCAGTTTTAGCAGCCTGAGCAATAACCTTTTGAGCAGCAACCTGTTGTGCTTTAGGTAAAGAGGCAACAGCCGCTTTAGCATCATTAGCATTTTTCTTATAGTCAGTTGCCATTTAGGACACCAATCCAAAATCTTGAAGAACTTTACGAGCAGTACCCATTAAACTATCTTGAGCATTCTTTGTATAATTCCAACGAGGGTCTTTACGAAGGTCTTGTTCAAACTGCCATAAAGGTTTAGTAGAAGGTTCACCTTTATCATTTAAACCAGTTAAAGCCTGGTTAACATAAACATCATTTAAACCAATAGTATTAGCATCAATTTCAAGAATGTTAGACATTGTTTGAATATAAGGAGAAGCAAGTTGGCGAACAGTAAAACCTTGGTCTAATTGTGCAGACAATGTAGGAAACTTAGATTTTGCTTGGTCTCTGATGTATTCTTTATATGTATCAACATCATCTTTAGCAGTTAAAATGTTTGTTGCTGCTGTATTAAACCAACCTTCATCAAATTGCATACCATAAGAACCAGCAAGTTCTTTTAATGTCTTTAATTGTTCAGCAGCAGAACCTTTATTGAAATCAATTTTACCTGAACGAGCAATCTGAGGTTTAATAGTTGTTGCATCATAATTACCTGCAGCCCATTCACGAGCAAGTTTGTTAGCAGTTGCATCATCTAAACCAATACCAAGGTCAGTAGCATAGATTTTTATAGAATCTGATTTAACTTTAATATCTTGAGCAGACACAGCACCAGCACCACCGCCGGCTAATGATGAACCAACATATTGTGTATATTTGGTAGGATTAATAACAAGTTCTTCCCAAGAAGCAGAAGGTTTGTTATTCATTGCGTTACGGTAGTTAGCCTCAGATACAGGAAGAACACGTTTAATTAAAGTATTAGCAAAGTCGCTAGTTACAACACCTGTTCGGTCTTTGTAGCCAATAGCCTTTTTATATTCAACTACTGCTGCTGAACTTAAACCCCAAATGTTATTTGTAAATTGGTTTAATGTAATACCTTGAGAAACTTGTTTACCAACAGAAGGAAGAAATATTGTTTCTTCACCGACTTCAGAACCAAAAACACCTGCAACTGAAGTTGGTTCAATAGTTGCTAAATCAGCAACATTGTCAATATATTTAGCAACAGGAACAGTTCTACCCTGAGTAGTTAAAGGAGCACCATAACCAGAAACAGTAGCAGTTTTTGCTACTTCAGAAGAATCACCAGATGTGCTAGTTTTAAGTGAATCACGTTTTTGAATTAAATCTTGCAAAAATTCATCAGTTGCTACAACAGGTGCACGTTGACCTGATACAGGTTTAACATTACCAGTCTCATTAATGTAATCAATTTGTTTACTTAAACTATCAAATTCATTAGCAGCCTTCTTAGACTTTGCCCCAGCCTGAGTTGATTCAATATATTTTTGAGAGTCTTCTCTATTTGCTGTACGTTTTTCTTCAAGTAAAGTAAGTTCATTATTGACAGTTTTGATTTCAACAGTTTTATCAACACCTGCTTGATTATCTTTTGCTTTTAAGTTTTTAATGCGTTTCTTTAAAGCATTGATTTGAACGTTAAGTTCTTTATATTCCTTAGCGTTTTTTTCTCCATCGTACACAATCTCAGCCAATTAAACTCCCATTAATCTTTTAAACAAAACACGAACAGCAGACTCAGCCTGTGGGTCTCCTGCAGCAATATCTTCAATCTGTGCCATAGCAGCCTTACGAATACGTTCCTTCTGATTACGTTGGAACCTAGTATTACCAGTTAACACTGACAAAGAAAGTTCAGCATTATCAAAAACTTCAATCATACTTCCATACTTACCAGTCAATGCTGTTTTAGGTGCAGAACCTTCATCAATCATTCTACGTAAATCATCTAAAGCATTACGAGTCTTTTGTTCACCTTCAAAAGATTGTAAATCTTCAACAAGAAGAGGCTTATTTCTCAAGAACTCTTCTTTTTCTTGTTTCCACAATCCACGATAATACGTTCTCATAGAAGGAGTAGCAGCAGATTCTATCTGCTCATCGTATCGTGTTTGAAGTTCTTTATAACCAGCATAATCTTCAGCAATAGAAACACGTTTAATGAAATCTTCAATAGGTAAAGACTCAATATAGCCTTCGCGTTTCAAGAAAGCATACTCATCAAAACCAAACTCACCACTAAAGGGAACAAAGAAGGCTGAACCTTCAGGATATTGTTTAACTAAATCTTTATTGCCCTTAACCCAAGCAGCAGCATCTTTAGTTTTCTTAATAGTTGCAATTTTATTAGCATCAGTTTCACCAACAGTATACGCTAACAAACCAGGATTAATCTTAGTCCATTGTTGTAACGCTTTATTGTAAACATCATCAGTACCAGTAGCAGCAATTTCATTAACAAGTTTATTGAACTCTGACTTAAAGTTAACGTTACCTGTTTCTTTTAAGTATTTTGGAATATCTCCACCAAAACCAACTTGTGGGGCAACAGGGGAAAACATACCAAGGAAGAAACGTGTAACAACAACGTTCATAGCAGTTGCTTCAACCTTACGAGTAAACTCGTATTTTTGTTTCTCACTAATAATAGTTAATTCACCATTAGCATCAAGAGTATCAGGTTTTAAACCTTGGCCATTAGCAGCATAGTAAGCCAAAGACTTACGTGCAGCAGAAGCAAACTGTGAATTTTTATCATCTTGGTCAAACGCAGAAATAGCACGTCTAAGGTTAGAAGGAAGAGCAACATCGGTCCAAGAAACATCTTTAGAATAAGAACCAAGAGTTGTTTGCAAAAGGTTATCTTTAATAGGTCCCATAAAGTTAGGTAAGATACGCTCTAACGCAACAAATGTTATACCTGCAAGAGGACCAGAAAACGCTGGAATAGCAGCCTCTGGGTCTAAAGAAGGAGTTAACATTTTTATTTTACCAGTAAACTCTAAAGGCATTGGCATAGCAAAATCTTTACCAGTTAAAATTTTAGTTATAGGACTGATTGCTTGTGAAAGAATTTGGTCTGCAGGAAATACAAAGTATCTTTCACCACCACCTGCGCCCATAAGTGTTGGTTCATCGTTTTGAAAAACAAAACCTGAATGGTCTAAAGCATCAGTAGCAAGACGCAATCTTACAAGAGATTCTGGATTTTTAAATGCAATCCTGTACGCTCTACGGTAAAAGTCTTCTTGCGCACGATAAAAACGTGCAAAGTTTCTCATAGACCAAGCAATATTAGTTCTTACTTCAGGATTATCAACATATTGTAATGTACGTTTAGCGGCAAGTTCTTCAGAAATAACTTCAACATATTGACGTGAAGTAGATTCAGCAACATCTTCATTTAAACCTTTAGCAAGAAGTTCATTCTTTTTTCTAGCCTGAACACCACGAAGTTGTCCACGGTAAGCACTAAGGTTTGCTAAAAAGAAAGGTTCACGAACAAGAGTAGATACTTGTTTATCCATCCAGTTATAACCATATTTAACAAAGTTTTCAAAAACGCCACCAATGTTGCGTGGGGCATCAACATAAGATTGACCAAGAATTTTAGTTGGCATATCTTCAGCGCGATAACTTCTTAAATCATCAAGAGTTAAATCGTTAGCGCTAACACTTCCGTCTGCTTTGCGGACTTTAGAAATTAAATCTATATTTAAACCACCATTAGAGGTTTGGAAAGGAATACGAGCATTTAAATAAGCACGACCAGCAAGAACACGATTATCAATCTTTTGAACACCCTCAGCGTTAGCAAAACGCATAGCAATCTCAGGGTTTTCGTCAAGATACTTAACCATATTATCTATAGCAAGTTTAGAATCTTCAACATTTCTTATAGCAAGTCTACCAAGTTCAGAGAACTCTGTTGTTTTAATAATCAAATCAAGAACGTTTAAATAAAATTGGTCGGTACCGTATTGAACATCAACATATTGTCCACCACGAATAAGATTCTTGGTTGCTTCTTCGTAGTCAACGTTAAATGCAACAGTATTACCATCAATTTTAGCAACAGAACCAGGAACAGTGGAACCAGAAGTTTTTACAGGGTCAGTACCAAAAGCAGATGAAGTTCTTTGACGAATATCATCCCAATATTTATGACCTAAACCGTATTTAATGAAGTCTTCAATATCAGAAGCAAACTGTTTAGCGGCTTTACCCTTTTTAAAAACAATACGACCTTGAAGTTGAGCCTTAATAATCATATCTGCTATCTCATCTTTAGTAGCAGTTTTTAATTTAATCTTATCTTCAGGTGTTAAACCTGATTTAGTTAACTTTTCAATAAGTCTAGTAGGAATACCAAGACCGTTAACATCATAATACTTTGCATCTCCACCAGTAAATTTACGGATTTGACGAGTAGCCTTATAACCGTAAAGCATAGTGTCTTTAATAACCTTTAAAGGTGCTGTTAAACCAAACACCATAGATTCTTCAAGAACAGAACGAATACCAAGACGTGGAAGAAGAGTTAACGCAGTCCAACCATTAACTAAACCAGTAGCAATTTTACCATTAAAAAATTCACCCATTGAACGGAACAAGAAATTCTTGTTACTTAAAGAATGTTGTTGCCATTCGTGAATTGGAGGTATTCTTAAACCGTCAGATAGTTGCCATTCGGCAACAGCCTTAGAGTTAGAACCACCCATAAGTGATGGGTCAATATCAAATCTTTGACCAGCAACAAGTGCTTCATCTGTTGCACCAACAAAGTCTTTTAAGAACTTTTGTAAACTTGGGTCTAATGTATCAAGTAAATCTTTAGTTAAAGGAATACTTGTAGAATATTTTTGTTTAGTTAAAGCGTTGTAGGCTTTATTAAATACTTCTTTACCACCAGGTGTAGATAGTAAACCCATACCATTGGCAAGTGAAAGAACAATTCCATCATACATTTTCTTACGTTCACCAGGTGTTGCTTTAATCCAAGTTAAAGATATGTCATCAGACCAAGCATCATCAAAACCAGCAGTACGTGCTAATGCTCTAATTTGTGAAGCAGATTGAATACCAAGGTCTTTAACTATTTTACCTGTTTTGTCATACAAGTATTCGTATTTAATATTCATACGACCAGGTGCTATCTCAAAAAGTCTTTTAAATCTATCAAACTTAGAATACTGTTGTTTAACAATATTTTCAACAGCAGAAATTTTATCAGAATCTAAACCTGCTTCAATGAACTTATTTAAAAGTTGTCCACCAGAAGTAATCTCTTCACCGTCAAGAGTTTTTAAAGGTGTCTTTCTGCTAACCCCAGTTACTGAGTTTACAGCATTTCTTAAATTAAATTTGATGTCTTGAAAAACAGTGTAAGTTGGAAGAGTTGGAATAGTCTTAACTTGACGACCTTGTAATAAAAGGTCTGTTTCGTCTGCTTGAACAAGGAAAGATTTGGCTGATTCGGCATCAAAAACTTTATGTTTAGCAAATTGTTCTAAAGTTTCAATAGGTAAGTTTTCACCAAATTGTCTTCTAACGCTACCGAGAACTTGTGCTTGAACAGCCTTATCTGTTGCTTCAGCGTAAAGTTTAATTTGTGGTCCAGCGGTATCAAAGAATCTGCGAACCTTGCCACCATAAATAGGATTATCAAATGCTTTAGCAATTGACTCAAAACGTGCCCCAGATTTAATATCTTGTTCAATAATTTTAACAATGCTTAAAGCAGAAGCCTTATATGCTTGGCCTGCTAAAGGAATATATGTTAATGGGTCAAAAAATATTTGTGTTGCTAAATCTACAGAACCAGAAAGACGGTTAAAGATTTTACGGTTTGAACCAAAGTCACCTGGGTCAATACTTAAAGGTTTAACAAAAATGTCTCTACCAAGAGAAATCTTGGCAGTATCATAATCTGCTATTGCTTCTTTAAAAAGTTTAGATTTTTCTGGGTCAGAGTTTTCAAGCATTGCTTTGAACTCTGCAAAATCTTCAGGTGTTTGAAGAGTTGCTGCAATTTCACCAATAGTTTTACCGGTAGATAATTGTTTAGCAATCTTTGCAACAGAAGTTGTGTAGAAAGCGTCAACTTTTGTTTCACGTTCTAAATCAAAAAGAGCGTTACCACCTTCGGCAAGTCTCCAAGAATCAGCCCAACCAAGACCACGTTGTTGTTTAACACGAAGAGTTCTGTATGGTTGATTTAAAAGTTCGGAATAGTCAACAACTTTTTCAAGAACAGGTTTAAGAACCTTTTCTTTAACAGTTCCAAAGACACCTGTTTCAGGTTCTTTAACATATTGTGCGTCAGGGTTCCATTGTTTTAAAACAGTTTGGATGTTTTCGTCAAGCCCTAAATATTCTTTACGAGCATCTTGTTGACCAAGGTTAGAAAGTCTTCTATTGGTATTAACAAGGTTAGCAAATCCGTTAACTTCTTCTTTTTCCTGTGGTTGAAGTTTAGCAGAAGTTGCTGCTTTTAAAAGTTGGGAAGAAGCACTAAGGATAATATCTGCATCAAGTGCCATTAAATTCCTCTAAGTAAAGCCTGCTCGTATAACGCGGCTATTTCGCCTGTTTCGTCATAAGGTAAAAGTTTTTGTAATACTTGTGCAGTTGATTGACCTTGTTGGGTTAAACCAAGTGCTTCAATTCCTGGACCAGGACCTGCATTAGCGCCAAAGGTAACTGGTTCGTCAGGGCGTTGTGATGGTGCATTTAAAGGAATAACAGGTTGTGAGGCTGCGGCTGATGCGAGGCCCGAAGGCATACCTGATTGTTCAATACTCGGAGCCGCAGCCAAAGGAGCAGACTGTTGTGTTTCCATTAAAGCCTGTCCTTCTCCGTATGGGAGACCTGGAACGTATTTGGCTGCTTGTGTAGCGTCACCGCTTTGACCATTACCACCACGTCCATTAACGTTCATAGGATTGTTTTGCGGTGCTGTAGGTCTCATTCCACCTCTTGCCATTATTTATACGTCCTTAAATTAATTGTTTATTTTCCAGCGTGTTTTGGTGCTGAAGTACCGCGTGTACCAGATGGTTGTTTACCAAACATAATGTCTGATTTACCTGGTTTTGCAATACTTGGAACACCAGATTTTCTTGGTGATGCTACGTTTGCTTTTCCAGCAGAACCTTGGTTTGCTGGCTTCTTGCCGCCACTAAATGACTTCATTTGTTTCCTTTTCTTAGCCCGCAGGGACCATTCTTGTCACACTAGAAGATAGTGTGGGTTTACCAGAACCGGTTAATCCGGCTAGTAAAGATTGTAAAGGTGGTCTTCCACCTGGTCCTACTTGTCCTGGCACCACACCACGTGGACCACCAGTTATTGCACTTAATCCTGAAGCACCACCGGAGGGAGCCTCACCTGTGGAACCGGGGACGGGTTGTTCCATACCAGGGACTGCAGCCTCAGCAGAAGGTGGCGGTGCTTGAGGGGCAAACGCTTCCGCGATTACCTGCTCTATAGGTTGCCCTTTTTGTCTGCCTGCTATAACCGTTGCAATACGACTTAAAATCTCACCAGGGTCTTGACCCTGTGTTGCCAACGAAGGAATCGCTTGAGCATACCCACTGATTGCTGCAACCAAAGAATCACGCAGTTTTTCAATTTCAATTTTTTGTTCTTCTTGTGTAACATTTATTTCCCACGGCATCTGACGGCGGAGGAAGTCACGAGAAATTAATTGGTCTCCACGCGCTTGAAGTCCGAATACCAAAGCCTGGTTGGGGTTTAATCCGGCCATCAGTCCATAGGTGACATCAACCGTATAATCCCCATCAATATCTTTCTTGGGGGTATAGGTGATTTCATACGGTGCGCCAGCATCTACGCCGCGAACCGTCTTCTCGTAGTTACCGAAAAGTTTTTCATCCATCTCAAAGCAAAGTTCAAAAACTTGCTTCAATGCTTCAGCCAAAACAGATTGTGCTGTTTTAACTTGTGTATCAAATCCACCCATAAGGGCTTCAACACCACGACCTGTAACAATGCTTCCTTGGCTTACGCCTTGACGTCCTTCAGGGTAACGTGCACCCATACGCATTTCTTGGTCAAGGATTTGTGATTCAGCAAATAATCCAGGGGGCACATTTAAATCAACACGGCGAATCTTTTCAGGAGATGCGGAACGTATAGTTGCGTCAGGTCCCATTTCAAGGACGTTAACATCTGAAGGCAACGCAAATGGCGCTTGAACAGATTTTTGTGCCGCCTCAAGTTGTAAAGTAGCAAAACGGGCACGTGCGACTTGTACCCATAGAACATCATCAAACTGTCCACGTTGTTGTTCATCAGAATCAACACCAGGTCTTACAGCAAAAATTACGTTTAATCTACCAAGAGGGTTCTTGGCACGTTGTAAAATGTAGTTACCACGTTCAGGTAAGAATAGAACTGTTTCATCTTTGTCCATATAGCGCACAAGTTGTACAGGGCGCATAGAACCACGTTGTTCAAACTTACCAAGGATAACTGATTCGTATTCAGGGAAATCGTTAACTAAATCTTGTGCGGCTTTAACATAAAGTTTTGTATAAGAAAGCAAGCGACCAAAGCGGTCAAACTCAGGGTATGAGTTGAAAGGGTTATCTAAACGGATACGTGGGGTTTTGTTATCGTAGTCTGCTTCAACAATGAAAGGTAGGGCACCAAAAGTAATATATCTATCGGCACCGGTAAACATCTCAACCTGTAGACGTGAAGTGTCGCGGTAGCCAGCAGCAATCATTGTTCTCTTGTCGGCACGGGTACGTGCACGGTCAGACACAGCATTAGTTGCTGAACAGTTAATAGCAGGAAGGGGTGCTATTACTTCAGCAATGTCGCGTGCGGCAACG
>Ga0181349_1001073_pt1 | contig 11670 bp, 17 predicted proteins | sample Su13VDMM110SD_FD_130106 | JGI IMG/M metagenome (GOLD analysis project Ga0181349, IMG submission 130106) | Freshwater viral communities from Lake Michigan, USA - Su13.VD.MM110.S.D | ecosystem: Environmental > Aquatic > Freshwater > Lake | place: USA: Michigan | collected 2013-07-16 | reverse complement strand
ATTATTATTTTCATTCCTTTATCCAACACATATTTACATCAACCATTATTCCTGTTTTCTTTGTTACTTCTCTATATAAAATATCGTCAATTACTCCCCTAATTTCACTATCAATTTCCCACCACAAGTCTTCATTTTCTTCTAAATCTTTTAATAAATAAGTTTTCCCATCAGTCATTAAAGTCACTTCACCATCACTTTCAACGGGACAATCAACAAATGTTGTATTATCTTCTTCATAATCATTATTACCTTGAACCTTAAATCTAAAATCGTAACCACCAACAAAATTATAATCATTAGTATCAAAAGTCCTGTCCATTAATTGGTATGACTTTTCAATCATCTTATCCCAACCACCAAGAAAATCCCTATACATTTCGTAAATTTTTAACCTGCCTTGTGGTTTATAATTGATATAATCAACAACGTTAGGGTTAAAATCTATTTCACCGCCACTATCAAGTTCACTTTGCCAAATCTTAAATAATATATTTTTAGCCACCTCATCTTCTTGGGTGTAATTTTCTAAAATTCTATATTGTGATTCTGTAATTATTATTTTCATTATCTTACCATTAAATCAACGTGTATTGGTATTAACCTATCTTTTAATAGGTTTGAAAAGAAGTTATAGGTTTCATCAGTTAAAAATTGTTCAAGATCTTGAGTGTCATACTCTAATAAACTATACTGTTCAAATATATCCATATTTGGTACCATATCCATCATATCTGTTTCTTCATTATGGACATACCCATCAATAGTACCACCAACAACCCTACAAATAATATCAACCATTCCTCCTTGTTCTTTTAATCCGTATGAATACACCTCATCAACAAATATAACCATATCTAAGTTGGAGTCTCCTTTAAAATGAAATTCTCCGTGTTCTATTTTATCCCTTACATCTTGAAGTATTTTTTTATATCCTCCGTTATATTCATACCAAATAGGTCGAATCGTCTGATAATCCTCTCTACTATCTTTTCTAACATCTGTAACGTGATATAGTATATCATCTAAAAAAGGTTCTTGTCCTTGTTTTTTTTGATTATCCCAAAATGAAAATAAAAACTCTCTAAGGTTATCCTCAGTTAAACTTTTATATTGTGCCTCGGTTATTATTATTTTCATTTAATTTTTAATTTTTGTCCCGCACTAATACTATCAGATTTTAGCCCATTTAATTTTTTTATACTGTCAACGGTTACCGTTTTGTCGTATTTAGCAGCAATTTTAGATAAAGTATCTCCAGGTTTAACAACATATGTTGTTAAATTTTTACTCATATTTTCAACATTACTTAACATTGAATCCATCCAACTTGGGCTTTTAATTTTTGTATTTTCAACACTACTTAACATAGTATCCATCCAACTTGTTGGTTTTGTTATTTTAGGTTTTGGTGTTGTTGTTTCAGGTTTTGATGTGGTTCCACTTTTTAACTCATCTGCATATTTTAAAAAAGCCTTTTGATTTGATTTCATTCTTTGAGCAACTGAACCCTTCATTTTTGGATCATCAGCCTTTGAGAAATCAATGTTCCAACCTTCTAAATACTTTTCAGCAGCTAATTTCCATTTACCTAAATTAATATTTTTTACCCATTCATACCCACTTTTAGCTTCTCCCCTATAAACTGAATTTGTAATCGCTCTTTGAACATATAACGGGTAAGTGTTGTATTTTGGGAATATTTGTTTTGCCTTATTTTCTTCTTTTGAAATGTCTTGACTTAATAAATCCTCAGCATTTTTATTAGATATTGCATTTCCAGGTTTTGCAGATGTACCTGTATGTCCCCAACCAATAGTTAATACTCCACCATAGGGTGATTTACTTTTTATAAATGTTTTAGGGTTTTTTGGGTCTTTGTCATCAAATGTGTAGTGATTACCCACAGAATTTGTAACTGTTGATTCAAAACTTTTAATCGTATCTCTAAATACCTTATCATCAACTAAACTTTCGTTTAATATTTTGTATTGTTTTTCTGTGATTATTATTTTCATATTTGATTCTTCAATTTTATCTTTTTTCTTTCCTTTCTCAGGAATTTCGTGTTCCTTTGGTGCAATGTCAATACCTATTTTTTTACCAAATATAATTAAAAATGGGGTGATTGGAATTGGTATCGGTATTAAAGATATTGTTACCATCAATAGATTTTTAATAACGTCAGCAGATTGTCCTTGAATAAATTCAATATCTTTTTTATCTAAATCAAATTCTCTATTTTTTGAGTAAGATTTTACAGCATGGGTTAGGATTCGAATCAACGCCTTAGTCTCCTCTATTTCAGATTTAGCTCTATTTTTAATATCTTTAAACTTGGACAGTATTTTTTTTAATATTCCTTCTTCACTTTTATCTTCGGATATTAGTAAATCACCTTTTTTAAATTCCATAATAATAAATACCATAGAAACCAAAAAAGTCAGGACTTAATCCTGACTTTTAATATATAATAGATGGGTTTAAACTAACCCGTAAAGTGCCGCCTTGTCACCCATCAATTCTATCGCTTTAGCAACCGCCTCATCTTTAGTTTTTAAATTTGCGGTTGTTAATTTTTTACCGTGTAAAATATTATAAACCGTAGCTTTAACTTCACCCTTACTGAAATTGTTTCTACCTTCTTTTTTAGGTTTTAGACTATCATTAGCGTAGATATCCAAATAACCAACTTTGCAAATGTAACGTCCTTTGTTTCCTGATTTTGTTGCCATAATTTTTTTGTTTATGTTTAAATAATTAATACTTGTACAAATATATATATTCTTTTTTGATTAATCAAATTAAATCTTCAGAAGATTTTTTATTAAAGTGAAAATTATAATAAGGTGACATATATTCGTCTTTATATAACCCAAACATTTCTAAAATACCTAACAGTTCCACCGATATTTCGTGTCTATTTCTTTGTGTCATTTCATAAAGTTCTCCGTTTTCAGTTTTCACATTAATATATAACTGTAAAATCGGTTTACTACGTGGAGTATTAAACATATTGGTTTTTTTTAAATCATATGTTTCTAAAGTAAATTTTATTGGTACTTGATCTCCGTATGTATTTGAAAGTTTTGACATTGCATTTAACGCAACTTTTATTCCCTCAATGTCAAATCCATTATTTTCTATTTCTTCTTCTTTATTTTCATCCAATTTAAATTTCATATGATATCGTTTAAAATCAAAACTATAGTCATATATCCCGTTGTATTGGTCTTCTCCCATATATTTTATATAATCAAAAATAACGTCAATTATATCTGCCTGATCGTCTTCACTTAATGCAATTGAGTTTCCATCAGTATCCACTATATCTAACATTGTAATAATAGTATAAAGTTTTTCATTATAATTATGACGTTTTAATTCATAGAATATAATAATGTTTTCATCTTCAAGAATATTTTTTATTTCAGGTGTTGCAAAATTAATTATTTTTGATAATAATTCTTTATTATTTTCAGGAACATTATTTACGTTTTTGGATTCTTTTAGATTCTTTTTTTTACCTTGACAGTGTGCTCTTTGAGAAAATCCTTTTGGGTTACTACAGTTAATACTTTTTTTATATTTTTCTGTCCACTTTTCTGTTATTTCTTCTTCTTCTTTTTTATAGTTTTTCCAAAAGTTTTCAAGTTCTTCGTAGTTGTATTTTTTTTTGTGAGAATCATAACCACACATATTACATAGGTATGGGAATTTATCTTCTGGTTTTATTTTCCAAGAATGTTCGCACTTATCACAATTAAACTTCTTTGAGTCGTTTTCTCTTATTATATCTAATTGTTCTTTTGTGACTAATATTTTCATACTTCTTTTTGACTACCAATAATAAAGTTCATATCTGTAATGAATTGTTCACTCTTTGCTAAATCCATAACAATATCTTGTGGTAGCTGTGATCCTAAACCATTTATTCCATATTTACTACCAAACTTATTTAATACTTCTATAGTACTGGTTGTTGTTTCATCACCAACTAAAAAGTTTTCATAGTCCTCATTAGTTAAGTATGGAAAAGTAATGGTACCTGTCATATCAGCATCAATTAAAATACTTGATGATAGTCGTATTTGTTTTGCTCCTGAATTTTTTGGAGCCATTAGTGTTGCTCGATTAGTTGATAATCTTACTATCTTTTCTTTACTAAAATAATATAGATTAATTTTATTATCTTGTTGTGGTATACCAATTAATAAACAATCAATCCCTTCTAAAGCCATTTCTACAACATCTTCAGCAATATTTAATAAATCATTATTTTTAGAGTCAACTAAAACTCCTATTGGGTTAGATGATGAAAATATGTTTTTAAGTTGTTCTTTATTTTCTGGTGTCCCGTTATAAGTACTCAGGTATTTTTTTAAACTATCAGCAACAGATTTAATTACAACTGATTCACCATCATCTTTTAAAGTTTTAAGTGATATTCTTTGTCCGTTTGCTCTAATATCAAAAGGTGATGTTTTATTTTCAGATCTTTCGCCATCTAAAAACCCAGCAATCATTCCTTCAAAATCAAACCCTCTACTTCTTGATGTGTAAAACCTTTTATAATAATTATCAAATCTAAATTTAGAACGTGTTGTAACGTTTGTTAAATCTAATGTCATTAATGACGGAATTGTTCTGTTGAAATTAATTGTTTTTCTTGATGTCTCAGCATCTATAATGTTACTTATAGCCTCTCTTGAACTAAACATATCCAAAGGTATTAGTTTAATTTTTTGAAGTTCTCTTGCAATTATTTTTTTTAAATCTTCCCCTGCCATTTCATTTAAAATGTCATTAAGTCTTTCCATTTTTTGTTCAGCAATTGTGTAGTATATATTATCCATCTATTATAAATATTTTGTTAAATGAAATCGGGAAACATTTCGTTTATATATTTTTTAGTTAAATCCCAATCTGCGTAGTCAGAAATTCTAACACTTAAATAATCATTACCATAAGAATTATCCATTAGATCACCTAAAACATTAACATAAGTACCAAAATATTCTAAAGAACTATCACTATATGTACCACCTTCATTATTAGATAAAAAATCATAAACTAATTGGTAGAAATCTCTTATTTTAAGGTATTCAAATGTTTTTTTATTTCCGTGAATTAATTCAGTATCATAAACAAATTCTTTATGGAAATACCTTTCAAGTTCACTCCATACGTCATTATATATTTCATTCTCATATGAACTATTATAGGCATTATTATGAATATTATATAATTCACCATTTAAATCATTCAAATCCTGTTTCAACATTTCTTTCATAGCACCTTCACTTTTGATTAATTCCATAACATTTTCATTTGTTATTTGAAAAAATCCTTCTGTTCCTTGTTCTTCTGAAAATTCTTGAAATAATTTATTGTCGTAATCGTCTAAAGAAAATTCTTGTCCTCCTATATTTTTTACAATATAATGTGCAAGTGCATTAATGTTTGATTCATCTAAATCATCAATTACATCTCTATAAACATTATCGGTTGTATCCCAAAATGGATCCCACATATCTTCACCTAAAACCGCCTTTGCAACATCTCTAGATGTTGTATTTCTACCTTTATCTTCAAATAAGCCGGCAAGTTCTTCTCTATCTTTTACCAGTAAACAATATTCACCATTAATAAAATAAACGTCAGTTATTAAATTATCACAAACAAAATTTAACGTTTTTTCAGTATCTTTTTCTAATTGATATAATAGTATGGTGTTTTTAAATTCTTCTTCAACCTCTTCATAATCTAAATTACCAATTAAATCTATTTGTTCTAAAAATTCAAGACAATTTTTAAAATCTGAATACGGGATTTGATTAAGGTCCAATTGAGTAACAAACCCGTACTTATACGCGTATTTTAAAAATGATAACGCATCGTTAAAATACGGTTTTATGTTTTCTTCAAACTCCCCATCGTTAAAGTTGTCAACTAATTCTTCTATACTCATAATTAAAATTGTATTGGTGGTTCTTCAAATTGAATATTATCATTATCTAAAATGGTGTATTTGTCTTTAGTATTTTTAAATATATATACATCATCTTTCTCTGAGGAAGCAAATACAAAATAATCAACTGGTTTATTTTCAAGTCCTTTTATGTTATAACTTTTAATTTTATAAAATTTTCCAACTCTGTTATATTCCCCTAATGGTTTAACTTGGAATTTACCTTCCCTTCCTGTTTTTTCGTGAACCATAATAAAATCAACTCCTTCTCTATCTAACTTTGATCCAGGAACTGATCTACCTTTTAATTTCCACCCTTTAATTGAATTTAATATGTTAGTTAAATAATCGTACGCCTTTCTTTCGTTTAGTTCTCCTTGATAAAGTGACTCTATATTTTTTTCAATTAGAGTGTTTAAAATTTCTCCGTCTTTGAATATTTTATTTCTATTTTTTGACATCCACTTAATGAAGTCTTCCATAACTTCAGTGTTATCCATTATGTTCCCACTTTCTTTTTCATAAAGTCCCACAATAGTTTTTCTAACCTGTGGATTGGTGTCAAAATAATTAAGTATTGACCAATCACCTCCTTCGGGATCATAATCAGTTAATCCTTTTTTCTGTAGTAAATCATAAACTGTGTGTACGTTTACAACGCCTCCACCACCGCCAGGACCTCTACTTCTATCACTATCCCAATTTGATTTATATAAGTCTTTTAAAATGAAATACACTTTTTCTTTAAACCTTTTGGTAAACTCATTAGAATTTAAACTGATTGGTGTTTTATCTCCTGTGAATAAAGAAAGTTGTTCGTCACTTTCAACCAACATCAATTCTTTAATTCTATTTATATTTTCGTTTAAATTTTCCATTATATTAATTTAAATTCACCGATTTCTTCCGTTTCTGAATCTTCAAAATTTTCGGTGTGATGTAAGGTTACTGTTTTATTTTCAAAATCAAATGTTATTCTACCATCCCCACCTTCATTATTTTCCCAACCACTATAATAAATGGCAATTACCTCATAACCAATATATTCAATATCATTACTTATTTTCACACTTCCGTAATCGGTATCTCCGTAGTCATTAATTTGTCCACTATCACCTCCACCCTCATATGTTATCTCTAAAGTATTTCCATAATATTTTTTCATTTTTTCAATGAAGTTAGAATCGCCCAATTTTTTAAGTTCATCATATTTTTCTCCCCATTGTCCCTGTGGTTGGTTTTTTAATCTTTCAAAAGTGAAGTCGTGTTCGTGGGTATTATAACCTCTAGTTCCAATATCTATATTAACACTAAACGTACTGTTAAATGGGTTATACATCACATTAACGTGCCCATATCCTGTGCAGTCATCACAATAAAGATAGTTTACAAATTCATTAGAATTTTGTTCAAAAAAAACATCAATTAAGTTATATAGTAGGTTATATTCTTTACTATTGGGTTCTAATTCGTCCCTTCTACTATATCCATTAGGACCTACAGGTTGAAACCCCGAAAAGTCATATACCCCCTCGTCTTCAGATACGTAACCATAACCATATATCCCTTCTTCACCAACAATAGCCATTAAAAGGTGGTTATATCTATTTAACATTTGCCTATCTTTATCAGACAATTTAATATTTTCCATATTAATAAATATATCAATCTTCAAACTCTAACTTCTGAGTTCTTGTTGCCCATAAGGGTCTTTGTTTATTTTCCACAATTTGGAACCATTCTCTTGCTGTTGGTATGTACCCGTCACAGTCTTCTTTAACGTGTTGTTCACCTACGTACCGGGTATATACCGTTTTACCGTCACTATTTTTAAACTCAGGACCAAACCTTTGTTCCATCTCAAAAATCCCTTCTGAGTGGTGTCTCCACATCCTGTGAAAGGAATGTCCGTACCAACTCTTGGTTTCGTCTAACCAATTATGTAAATGGATATAATCTTCCCATTTTCCACCAAACTTTTTGACGGAACTTTTTGCATGTAGTATTGGATGCGACATAATGTTTTTGATTTAATAATATGATTTTTTATTCAGAAGGTAAATTATTGTATTCTTCTTCGTCGTAGAAAGTAAAATAAAACGATAATGGGAAATCGGTAGCTATAGTATCATATAAATCTTTTTCAACTTTTGAGATATACCATTCATTTTCATTAAAACCGTCTTCTTCCCACACATAGTATCTACTATCTCCATCAACAATAATATCAGTAACAATAACATTAAAACTTACAATCGCTTTTGAACCATTGCCGAGCACTTCATTAAGAATTAAATAATACTTAATTTCCCATTCTTCAATATAAACCCCATCATCTTCGTTCCAAGAAATTATTTCATCTTCAAAAGCTGTTGTGTACTTGTGTCCTTGATATAACTTTTTTAAGGTGTTAACTAATTTTGTATCTGTGTTTCTCATTTTTTAGGTAATATAAAATTTAAAAAGGCTCTTATTGTTTTTACAATTTTTTGTCTATTTGTATCTAATTCGTTTTTAAAATCATACACTTCATCACCTATTACATCATTTTCATAAAGCATATTTATCATATTTCTTTCCATATCCTTTCTACTACTGAACGTGTTAAATCCATAACCGGGTAAATCGCTGAAGGATATTTCAATAACAGTAAATGCGTACTCGTCTCCGTAACCTATTTGTCTTTCTTTTTTTTCAACACGTCTTAATAAAAAAGTCATAAGCTTTCTATCTATTTCTGAATGTTGATTAGAAATGTTATTTGTTTCGTCTTCTGTAATTAAAAATCTTTTCATATTTTAAAGTATAACATTAATTGGTTCAAATCCATGAACATATAATTTACCATCCTTTACTAAGTTATTTAAAACAAAATCATATGCTCTTTGGTAGTTTTGTTGAATAAATGGTGAATTTGCGTTTGGGCTGAATCCTCCTGTTGCGTAAATATAGTCTCTTACTATTGTTGACATAGGTGTTTGTTCTGTATATTTATTTTTTAATATACCTGAAGCCTTATCATAATAATTGATTAATGCGTTTGTTGCCTCTTCGGGTTTGTTTAATTCTTCGGGGTTTCTTTCATAACCAACTAACCGATATAATGATCTACCTGTTATTCCGTTCCATCCCCTACCTCTATAATTATAACCATCATTTTCGTGTACGTTACCTAAATTTTTACCCGTAGGTGTTGTTGCACCATAAACCTTATTATAAAACCTTCTTTGGTTTAACCTTAATTTCTCTATTTGTTCGTCAGTGAAATTTCTTAAAGGTGGAAACCATTCCCTAAGTTGCGAGATTGTACCTGTATGTGTGTTTTCTCCTTGTAATACAAATCCAGATTCTTTAGAACATATACCAATTATTGCTGCGATTACTTTAGGATCCGTAACACCAAAAGATTTTAACTTATTACTTATTGTTTTACTTGAGCTTGACACTCTGTCCCCTCCATTTTTATACCCTATAACATCAATACCTGGAAGTAAATTTACTCCTGAATCAACAAAGTCACCCATTTTAGTATCCTTATCCCATTTAAAATTATATTGTTTAAAGTTCATAGTATTAGATTTAGGGTCCTTACCATAAACCAAAACTTTAGTGTAACATTTAGGATGAGCATTATAACAAATTCCTTTTTTACTCTTACTAAACCTATCTTTAAGTTCATCTAAAAATTTTAAATTTACTGCAGGTACGGGCCATTTAAAATCATCACTATACTCTTCATAATATTCAGGATAATCATATAACACTCCTTCGGCGGATTCTAACCAATTAAAATTTTCTTTTTTTCCTTCCAAATCAACACTTAATTTTAATGGTTCCTCATTAACCAAACCATACATTGTTTTTATCAGTGTCTTTTCGTCTTCTGTAATTAAAATTTTACGTACCATAAAAATAAATATCTAGTCATTCAATAATGGAAACTCATCTATAACATCTTTAAACTCTAAATTTACTGGAATATTTTCAACAAGTAATAAATTAAAAAATTCTTTTGTTTTTTTTTCAGTTATTATTTCAAAAAACAACTTACTTAACTCAGATTGGAATTCTTTGTGATGGTATTGTATACCTGTAACTTCTTCTATTTTACCCCAACATAAGGTAATTTTAATTCTACCGACTCTACCAATATCTATATAGTTTCTACTACTATAAGTTTCAAACTCATCGTGTAATATGATTTGTTTTTGTTTTGGATCGTATGATATCTCATAATACTCCTTTACATAATTTTTTATAGTATTTCTAATTGACATAACAACTTATAAATTTAATTAATATTTATATATAAATAAACAAATAAAAATTTTAAATTATGTCTTACACAAAAGAACAAGTGGAAGCCGCTGTAAAAGCAAAAGGGTATGTTTGGTTTGAGGACTCAAAAAATAAAGGTTATGATGTTAATATTATAGGTATTAGAAATTCAAGTACAGGACAAAAAGTCACTAACGTGTTTGATGATTACATAACGCTATCTTACAAAGTAGATGGTGAGAAAAAATTCCACATTTGGCCGGCAACCACTGATCCAGGAACAAAAGGGGTTATGCAATATGGTAATAAAGCCGGTGTTGCAAGATTGGTTGAAGGACAGTACAGGGGTTCACACACTATTAGACTTCATGCTGGTAAATACGAAGCTCTTGGACAGAACAAACCTGTTAAAGTTTTTAGAGACCCTAATAAGGATATGAAATATGATGAAACAAAAATTGATGAAGGAGTTTTTGGTATTAATATTCATAAAGCAGGTGCAGATTCAACCTATGTTGAAAATTGGAGCGAAGGTTGTACTGTATTTAAAAAGTCTGCAGATTTTGAAGAATTTATGAAAATCTGTAGAAAAGCCAGAGATATACATGGAAATTCATTCACATATACTTTAATTAAGTCATCAGATATTAAATAATAAAAAAGGAGGGGTAACCCTCCCTTTTTTATTCTAATATAATAATTTCACCATTTTCAAATTCAACCATAACAGGTAAGTCATTCAAAGATAAACTATCAATAATTGACTGTTCTAATTTAACGTCTTCCGGTTTTAAAACTACTTTATGTCTTTTAGTTAATGATGTTTTTGGTTTTTGTATTAAATTGATTTGTTCCTCGTTTTGACACTCAATAACAGAAGGGTACATATCCCCAACAGCAACTATTGCCATATCTCCAATTTTAACATCTTCATCTATAGTTAGATATGGTTTTTTATCAACCATAAAAAGTTTAAATATTTGTCCCATTTTTAAATTTTAATAATGTTTTTATTTCATCTGAATGGTTTTGAACCTCAACTATTGGTGCCCACTCCCCTTTATAAGTAATACCCCTTACAGGTTTATTATCAATCCACACATACTCTTCCTCTTCAGAACATCTTGGTTTATCGGTAATCAAGTCATGAAACTTGAACCCGTGTTTCCATAACCAAGCAAGTGTAGTACTCTTATCTTTATATTCTCTTGCGGTAAAAAAAACTATTTTATTTCCTTCATCATAAAGAGTGTTGATTTGTTCTTTAGACCCTTCGTAAGGTAATACGTCTTTATATAAATGACTATCTTCATTTTTTATATCATCACATACAGTACCGTCAATATCAATCAAATAGATTCTTTTTTTCATATACCTAATTTATTTTTATAGTTCATATCCAAAATGTAAGTCTTTAAGTT
>Ga0181349_1001072_pt1 | contig 11680 bp, 10 predicted proteins | sample Su13VDMM110SD_FD_130106 | JGI IMG/M metagenome (GOLD analysis project Ga0181349, IMG submission 130106) | Freshwater viral communities from Lake Michigan, USA - Su13.VD.MM110.S.D | ecosystem: Environmental > Aquatic > Freshwater > Lake | place: USA: Michigan | collected 2013-07-16 | reverse complement strand
TGAATATGGAGCTCGGCACCAAGCGCTACGCTGAGGAGATGAAGACCTACCGCGAGCGCCTCAGCGCGCTTGATGATCGCCAAAAAGAGCTTGAGGGCCTGAAGGTTCGTGTTGCTGAGGGACAACTCAAAGCAGAAGATGCAGCTGCAATTGTTGCCCTGCGTGAGTCCGGTTCCCGTCAGAGGACCTTAGCAGACAATGCTGCGAAGCAGGCTGCTGTTGGTGTAACATCCGCCGGCGGATCATCTTCAACAGTTGGTGGTGGTCGCAAAGCACCTGATCCCACTGCAGTTGGTAGCACCAACGAGACAGAACTTGGCTTAGCTAAAGCTGAAGCACCACCTTCGGCACCTTCAGCTTTAGCAACTGCAGTGAGAGCACGCCTCAATGATGGTCGTCTCTCTGCCGGCACAGCTGCTGAATCAGATGCAGTCAAATACAATGCAGTCAATGAGATGGTGGAGGATGAAACTGCCCGTCAGCTGACGTCAAATCCTTCTAAGTCATATGATGATGCACGTGCAGATGCAATCTCAATTGTTGAACCTCAGCTTGGTACAACCGACCGTGACTTCTTCGATGCATATGAACGTATCGAAGGACAGATCGATGCCGCTGATACCGCTGCTGGCACACCTCGTGTGACTACTTCAACTCGTGAGACGAAGTTCTTCGAGAAGTATCCTAAGCTTGGAGGTGTCCCGGATGCTCCTGATGTCCCACGTCCTGAGGTGGCAGACCGACAACCTGTAATTCAGGACATCAACGAGTTCATCAACAATCTTGAGATGGCCAAGCAAGGGATAGATCGTCCGGCTCTGGGCGGCACCGACTTCATCACGGATTCCCGCGATATTATGCGTGGTCGATTCGGTGGATTCAGTGGTGCAGCTGATGCTCTGCCATACGAGCAACGTAATGTTGTTGAGCGTCTCATCAAGGATCCTGCATACGGCCTGAGCGCAATTGAAGGTTACCGCGACTACCTCGCCAAGCAGCGGGCCGAGGCCGCCACCGCTGCGCGCTTCCGTGAGAGCATGGCTGAAGGTCCTGCCAACACCTCAGTTGAGGCTCTTCGTAGTACACCTGGTACGCCTCCTCCGACTTCTGCAGACATCCCTGTTGCACCTGTTTCGGTTGCCCCAGTTGAACCACCACCTCCTGCACAGAGTGTCCCAGAAGCTGTCGCAGAAGCACCGGTAGCCCTTCGGCCAGAAGCTGCGGACCTGATGACGCCAGTTGAGAGAGCAGAGTTCTATGAGCGTCTTCGAGCATCGGCTGACGTAAGACAATTACGGAAGGATATGTCTGCAATCGACACCGGCGGGACTGAGATTAATCCTGACTTTCAAACACCTCTCACTCCTCCTCCTGTCCTGGCTCGCCCTGCGCTTTCCACTATGTCAGCACCTCAACAGATTGCTGCATCATTTGATCCGCAGTTCGCAGTTCCAAGAACTCCTGCTCCCCCTCCGCCTCCCCTCGGCGCTAAGGAGGAAGGTCCGCTGGTTGTGGCATCACCTGCTATGGCACCTTCTACAAGCGGCGCTGCACCTCGAGTACCTGCTGATGTATCTGCGGCTGTTCGACCTGCTGGTCCGCTCGCTGGTAAGCTTCCATATCAGATAAAGGACGAGACCGAACGCTTCGCCAAATCGACCGAGATGGCCGATGATGTGAGGAAGGCTACCAAAGCAGGCCTTGGCACCGTAGGCAGCCAGTTCGGCATCAAGAAGGGCGGACCTCCCTCGACGGTTGGCTACTTCCAGAATCGTGCTGAGGTTGCACTGGAGCTCAAGGACAAGCGCGGCAAACTTGATAGAATAGCAAGCAGCGGAGCAGGTAAGGTTGCTAAGGATCTATGGGGACAGAACTCCAAGTTGGGCAAGCCCTTTGAAAACACGTGGCAAGAAATTCAAATGACATTTGCAGGTGACCAGAAGTCCCTTGAGACTGCACATGAAGTTGCTCTCGCATATGACATCATTGCCAAAGAAGATAAGGCACCGCTCAAGCAGTCGCCTAAATAACTAAAAGGATTATAATGGCCATACCTACCGCAGCAGAACGTGAGGCACGACGTCAAGCACTACAGGGAAAAGCAGCTCCTCCCATTCCTGCAACTGCACCGCCTGCAGGACGTCGTCAGCAAGTAAAAGAGAGGCAGGTCTCATCTGACCTCCAAGAGCAGCAGATCACCGCTGATGAAGGTGAGGGAGATCTCTACCGTCAGTTGCTTGCTGAAGTCCAGCGTGAGAATTTGCTGTTCACACCTGAAGCTGCCCGCGAAGAGGCCAACAGCCGTCTTGCTCAGATGCGGCCTGGTCCCTACTACGTCGGTGGTTTCGATCCTGTTGAGTTCAAATCTGCAGCAGGTGTGCTTCCTGCAGCCCGCCCTCAGGACCTGCCAGCCTCTCCCCAAAAGCCTGTCACATTTCTTGAAGCTCTCGCTCCTCAGACACGTGCTGGTGAAAGAGCTGTTGACAAGCTGAAGCGCGAGCGGACAGCATCAATCTTCGATGACAAGGTATTCAATGAGAGCATCAAAGATCTGCCTGATGCTGACAAGCGTGAGCAGCTTGATATGCACGAGGCATACAAGGCTGCATTCAAGAAGCTCCGTGACCTCAATCCAATTGAGACTTCCGGTGTCACCGATGATGACCTCGTAGCAGACCTCAACCGCCAGGTCAAGGGACTGATCAGCGGTGACCTTCAGACATTTATTGATGATCCTGCCAATAGAATGGGCTACGGCGGTGATCCGCTTGCACGTGCCCTGCAGAAGCAAGTGACGGTAGGTGCGCCTGTTCCCATCCTCGAGCCTGGTCAGACAGAAATCATCAACACTCTTGACCGCCTGAAGCGCTCTCGTTCGACTGCTGCAGCTGCTGCTGAGGCTGAAGCGAGTCTTCGTAAGCAAGGCACGCCTCTCACCAAGAAGGTACGCAAGCCTACAGGCGAGCGTGGGCCAGGCGGTCGTCCTATCTTTGAAGAGGTTGAGGTTCTCACTGGTCAGTTTCGACCTGCCACACCTGAGGAAATCAAGCGCGCTCGTGAGAGCGTTGCAGCATTTACCGACAGGGAGATGCCTAAGCCTCTCTACGCCGAGGCAGGCAAGCTTGACCAGTTCTTTAGCGCCAATGAGAAAGCTGCAAAAGGCGGCCTCATCTTCCAGAAGGAGCTTCCCACAGGTGCAACAGTGGAGAGCCCAGTCAGCTGGTTCGTCCGCTCAGCGCTTGCGGTTCCCAATGCTCTGGTTGGCACAGTGTCAGAGGCATTCACACCTGAAGAGATCACAAAGCGTGAACGTGCTGCACGACCTGAACTCTACAAGGACACATCAGCTGCGATATACAACGTTGCAGCGTCCCGCGGCATGATGGGCGAGGTCGGTGACCTGTATGAATACGCACCTGAGAGCTGGACAATGCCTCTCACTGGCAAACCGCTGAAGGAATACACCACCTATGCGAAGGCTGCTGGCTTTGCTGGTGATCTGATCGGCTTCGACCTGGGCCTCATCGGTGGCGCAGTGACCGGTGCCCGTGCTGGTCTCGGTGCGGTGAAAGCAGCACGTGTAACAGGTGAAGGTTTTAACGTCTTATCAAAGGCAGCAATTGTTCCCACTGCAAAGGCCGCATCCAAGGAGTTCCTGGATACCATTGGCCTCGCTTCAGCTGCGAAGAAGGTCAATCTTGGAGATGTCCGACTGCAGTTTGGCACATCGCTTGGTGACAGTATGCGCGGTGGCGATGCCTACAAGCAAGCGCTGCAGAACGGCAAGACAGAAGTTGAAGCGCTGTCTGATGCAGCTGCTGTCGCACCTAAGTCAAAGTTTGTGGCTGATATGCGGAAGTCGCCAATCACCGACGTGGCGAAGGTGGAGACATACTTCAAGGATGCTGAAGATGAATGGCAGGCCCTTCAGAAGGTGGCACGCGGCACTGAAGAAGCAAAGCGCGGTGGTGCAGTCAGTGACTTTGCTGAAGCAGTTCGTCCCTACATTGCAGCCGCAGCACGGGCCACACCTGAGCTGAAGCCTATCTTCGAGGCAGCTGCAAGTTCATCCGCACCTGCTCTTCAGAGAGTTAAGCTCTCAAAAATCATCGAAGAAGTTAATAAGCTTCCATCTGATGCTCAGGCCCGCTTCTACGACACTGTTCGTGATACCGCTTCAGCTGAATTAGGCTTCACTGCAATCGATCGTTCGATTGGTGCCCTTGATCCAGGACGCTTCACAGTTCGTCTCACACCGAACACATTCACATCAGATGATGCAATTGACAGCATCCTTGAAGGTGTCCGTCAGACAGATGAATACAAGCTGACACAGCGGATCACAAGTCGCGGAACGACAGGTGGAAAATATGCTGTTGTTGGTGGTGAGAAGCCTGGTCTAATAGAAGTTGTTCAACGTCAGGCAGCAACAAGCACATTGCCAAGATCACAGGTAACACGTATCATCGATGATATCAGCAGAGGTGCAGTCAGCGGTGACGATCTTCGTCTGGTAATGAACTCAGTTGTTGACACAGTGGCTGAGCAGACAGGTCGTGCATTCAAAGAGCGCGCTCTCGCTGCACGTGGAACAGAACAAGTATCCCGCGCAGGTGTTCCACGTGGTAAAATTCCTGTTCCTGGTTCAAGAACTGAGACGTTTGGTGAAGGCGCTGGCATCTTCAATACTGCTTGGAGACGTATAGCAGCCAAGCTGACTGATGCAGTAAAAGGCGCATCATCAACGACTAAATTCCTCAGCCCGCAGCAAGTTCGTATCCTTGAGGATGGCAAGCGAAAGATCGGCAACCTGTCAAGGACGCTGCAAGATGATCTTGATAAGCTTGCAAGCACGTTGTCACCATTCGAAAAAGCAGTTGAACTTGCAGGTGATGCAACTCGTCCTGAGTATTGGCGTCGAGTGGCACAGTCAGCTCTCTTTGGCAGTGCTGATCGAACAGCCATTGATATGCTCTTTGGCAATTTCAATTACCAAGATCCCTTCAAGTTCTTGAATGCAGCTGGTCGTAAAGAACTTGACGTCATCGCAAAGAGATACACTGGAATTGCTGTGACTGAGAGCAGTGTTCAAAGATTTATTGATGAAGTTGATGCGCTTGTTGGTAACAGAGAGTTTGTCAACAACTCATTCCTTGATGGAGCAGGTGTTGTTTTCAACCTGCGTGACAAGCCTATCGAAGTGCTTGCTGGTGTTTGGGCACGTGGAAAAGTTGATGACATTATGTCTGACACCATTGCTCGCATTGTTGACTTTGAGCCTGACACCATCGGCTTCACAACGCTGGCATTCAAAAACATTTTAGGCAATCGCAAGACAGCTGATGGTGTTCTACTTGCAGATATGCCGATCAATGCGATTGTTGCAGAGAAGATGCTTGGTCGGTACGGAAGTCGCCCGATAGAAACCATTCCGCTTATTAAGAAGTTCATTGACGAGGCTGATGCTATTCGGCCTGGCATTGGCAGAGCTATCATCCAGAGAAACCTAACTGAACTTGTTGCAGACGCTGACAACACAGTTGCACTGCTTGTTGGAAAGTATGGACCAGGCAACGGCGATATCATTGCTGCAGAAGCAAAAGCTTTGGCAAGTGGAGATGCAACTCTTGCTGAACTTGGTGGCCCATTGGGCACCGTGCTGGGCAAGGCAATCCGTGAAGATTTTGGCAGGACAGCCAACTGGAATGCTTACCTCTCAGAGATGGGAGCACTGGCTGAACTTGAAGCAAAGGGCAATGCGAGCGCATTTGCTATACGGCGCGCTATGTCTTTTGGCCTGGACACATACAACAGCTTGTTCTACAACATGATCCTCTATGTCAATCCACGTTATCACGGCACAAACATTGTCACTGGACCGTTCATCGGTTACACGACAACAGGCAAAATTCCTGGATTAGGCAGCATAACTGACGGCAGCAGGATCGTTATGCAAGGCACCAATCCTGCTGCCAGAAGTGCAGTGATTGTCACAGATCGGGCAACAGGCGTGCCTATCACGATTGGTGAGCTCTATGATCGCACAATCGGCAGCGGCGTCTTCAAATCTGAAGCGATGGCAAACATTGATCCACGTTTTCTGGATGATGCCAGAAAGTTAGGCCTTGCAACAGGCACAGTCGATGCAGCGAACGTTGCAAGAAAGATCAGAGACGTTCCATCAAATTTTGCAAATGCAACCGACAACGTCTGGCGTATGTCATATGTCGTTGATGCAATCAAAAGCGGAAGGTCAGTTGATGAGGCTCTCGAAGTTGGTCGCCGCTCTCTCTATGACTACGGTTCAGCGACACCATTCGAACGCAAGTATGTTGCCAAGAACATCATGTTCTACAACTTCTTCAGAAACTCAATTCTCGAGACAGCGCGTCAGTCGCTCACCACACCTTCTCGTCTGGCACGTCAGTTACGTCTCGTGCAGGATTACAGCAAGCTGAAGGTCGGTGAGGATAAGTGGAATGAGATGAGGTTCTACACACCGTACGACGCAGGTGTCTCACGTATGGTGTTAGGCTTTGCCCCTCAGGCAGGACGAGAAGGCAGCATCACGCTCTTCCCAAATCTATCCTGGTATGACGCTGTCTACATCACAAGCGGCCTGCTTACTACACCTACTAACTTGCTGATGGGAACAGCTGATCCTGTCACAGGCAAGCGTGAATACGGCAGCGGTTATATCTATCAGAAGTTGAGCCCATCAGCTCAAGCTTTGATTTCTATACCGTCAGGCGCTGACATGCTGGCTGATATTAGAATGAAGAAGGGAGAACTTCCTGTGCAGCACGCTGCTCTGTTTGATGAGCTTGGTCAGCTTGATTCAATTACGAAGATGTTCAATCTGAAGAAGATCCCCGCTGAAGGCGGTCAGCCAGGCTGGAACGGCTATGTCTACAAGATGGAGCCTGAGGATTTTGAACGCTACAAAGTGTATATCAAAGCTGCTAAAGTCGTAGGAGCACAGCGTCCGATTGATGACTTCTCCAAGTGGTTTGCAACCTGGGATATTGATAGTGGGATTGACCAGGTAACTGGCCCTTCTGAGACAGCAACATTCACACCTGCGGAAGCAGCAGGCGCACTGCTTGACACACGCGCTGGTGTCCCTGCTGAAGCTGAGCTGCAGGCTGCACGAACAAAGGCACGTCAGTTCAAAGAAGACGTCAAGACGGCGACACCAACAAGAGAAGAACTTAAAGCAAGGAGACCACAATGAAGAAGGGAGGACCGATGAAGATGCCGAAGCTCAACTCCCCCAGGGCACTACGTCCTGGTGAGGGCGGCTACGGTAAGAAGAGGAAGGTAGTGTTTGTCAAGAATCCAAAGACCGGTCGCATCAAGCGCATCACCTTTGGAGACAAGAAGCTTGGACTGGGAGTCAATAGCCCGGCTCGGAGGCGGTCATACTGCGCCAGATCAGCTGGGCAGGGCAACCTAAAAAATAAGTTGAGCGCAAATTATTGGGCACGACGCGATTGGAAATGCTAAGATACACCATACATATAGAAAGGAGAGAGCACCATGGCATACGATGATTTGAAGGACGCTGACTACGCAGAGACGCGTGTCAAGAATAGTGGCAAGAGCAGCGGGCGCAAGGGCAACGTTGCCCCGAAGACCTACGCTGTTCCGGACCTGATAGTGGAAGGCAACTACGACAATGTGAAAGCACCGTCAGCAGCGAAGCAAGGCAGCGGCGGCGGAGCTGGATGGCGTGCCAAGAACAGAAGCGGATCTCCTGCAGTGCAGGGCGAAGGTCCCGGCCCTGTGAAGTACCAGGCTCCGAAGAATGTAGGTGCCATGTCCATCAGCGATCTACCAGGTCAGTACACTGGCACTCCTAAGAGCGGCGGGCGATGAAGAAAGGGCTCAAGCTCAAGCCGCTGCCGAAGCAGTACGGTGCTCCTCCAGGCAGCAGGCGTGCCCTCCTGCTCAGGAAGGCGGCTCGTCTGTACAAGAGCGGACGGAAGCGGGCTGCTTTCAAGATGCGTGATGCAATGGAAAGGAAGGTACGTCGTGGCAAAAAAGCGCGTTGATTACTCCAAGATGGCCAAGAAGTACAGAACCACGCCCGCTAAGGTGCGTCGAGTCTATGCTCGTGGTCTCGCAGCTTATGCATCCTCAGGCTCTCGGCCTGGCATCAATCCCCACGCCTGGGCCGCGGCTCGAGTGCGAAGCACATTTACCGGTGGACCTGCCGCTAAAGTTGACAAGGACATTCTCACAGGTCGTAAGTTCAAGGGGCGCCGTCGCCTCAAGAAGAAGTAGTTAGTTAGTAATATCTCCCCGAAGAAGAAGGAGAAGGAGAGCAAATGGCAAAGACAGGTAAATTCATTCATAATTCGGTGCACACTTCGCTGTCACTGAGTGCCACCAATGCATTCAGCACTGGTGTTCGACACAATGTCGAGCTCAACTCCGACCAGAGCAACGTGGTCGGATCAAACACAACAAACGGACGTGGTGTTGCACGTCTTGGTGGTCTCTACGTCTTCGTAACCACCATCGCAGCAGGAGCAACGAGCCTCACAATTCGTCTGTGTCGTGACCTGGCTGGTGATCAGCCTGTCATTCCTGACACGACAGCGACACTCAGCACCGGTGTCACGACTGCAACGAGCGGATGCTGCACATTCAAGATCGATCTGGATTACCTCCACACCGATGACAACCTCTACTGCTTCATCAAGACAAACGCAGGCACATGCACTGTGACACGTCTTGAACTCACCTGGGAGGAATAAGAAATGCCAGGCATAACAACAGGACAAAACGTATTTCCAGAAGCTTCTTCTGGCGGCGGTGTATCGACTCAGTTTGGTGACGGTCTCTTCGGAGATGGCAGTGACGGCGACGCAATCGTTAACGTGTCGACGAACCTCAGCAGGGAAACTCACTACAACAACCTGACCATCCAAGGCGCAGGCACCATCAAGCCTCTCGGCTTTCGCTGCTTTGTGAAAGGCACGCTGACGATTGATCCAGGCGGCTCTTTCAACGACGACGGTCCGGGCACGACCAACAACACGCAGCCTGCTGACCTCGGCGCTCGCGGCACGCTCAATGCGCAGGCTGGGCGAGGACAGGCCGGTAATGGTGGTGGCGGCAACGGCAACAACGGCAACGCCTCTTCCAACGCATCACTGAATGGAAGCGGTCAGTCTCCCAACGGCGGGGCCGGTGGCGGTATCCCGGCGGGGAACACCGGTGGACTTGCTGGAGCGGCAACGAATCCGACTCAGGGCCAACGCTGGTCGGGCACGGCATGGTTGCAGATGGGGCGCTTCAACAACGGCACCGCTCAGGCATTCTTCGGCGGTGGCGCCGGTGGTGGTAGCGGTGCCTCTTCGGCAGCCGGAACCACAGGCGGGGGCAGTGGCACGGGCGGCGGACTTGTCTGGCTCGCGGCAAAGAAAGTCATCAACAACGGTCGCATCTCCGCTAACGGCGGTGGTGGCGGTGTGGGAACCGGTGCAGCAAACGGCGGCGGCGGAGGAGGAGGCGGTGGCGGAAGCGTCCTGCTGGTCACCACCTCACAGACGTATGGCACAGTGGAAGCACTAGGCGGATTGGGCGGCGCTGGACTCGGAACAGGATTTGCTGGCGGTAATGGTGTTGCTGGTTCGGTCAATGTCGTGGTGCTTTCATGACGCAGGAATGGCTCATCTTTGAAGCTGACGCGACAGAAAGCTACATCAAATGGCACCTCGCTCGGAATCCAGATTCGGGCAGGTACTACCTCGGTTGTCCTCCCTTTCTCCAGGCGCAGGCCGAAGCTGAGGACTGGACCTACCGACCACCACACATCTGGATCCAGGAGATACCTGATGTCTAAGCATGAACGGATAGAGTTGAATCACATCATCAAAGAGGAAGCGCTGCTCTCCCAGTGGACTGTCACTGAGGTTGGCGGATCCATCGAGGCTCTTCCTCCCGGACCAGCCGTGGTGTTGCAGCGGGGCGGTGACGTCTCCTTTGCTGTGCCATCCATCGGACCAGGTGCAGTCGCAAGCTCGCTCCTAATGAAGGTGCCGTAATGGAAATGCAGCTCATCAACATCTTCACAGGTCCGCTTGGTGCTCTTGGACTCAGCGTCGGTCTCATCATCTGGGCTGGGAAGTTTGTGCTTCCTATGCTGAAGGATTACCTGGAGCGGCAGTCAGCACACCTTGGAAATCTGATCGAGGCGCTGAACAAGACTGTCGCTGAGCACGCAAAAGACCGTGAAGCTTTCGCGGCTGGTCTGCTGCAGCTGAGCGTCAGAGTTGAGAAGGTCGAGACCACACTGGATAGCATCGCAAAGAAAATCCTGTGAGGATAGACACTGGAGATTCAGTCATCCTCCGGAGGGAAGCAATAGAGATGCTGCTCGAGCAGGGACACAACCTCTCAGGTCAGGTCGCTGAGGTGGTGGACAGACACACAACTCTTGACGGTATTGATCTCACTCTCAGATTCGACACTGTCAAAACTCTCATCACCGACATACCGGCAGAGTTCGTTCAACATATAGGCATCGCATAAAAGAAAACGCCTCAGAGGATTCATTCCTCTGAGGCGGAGCCTGTATTGCAGTGGCTCTGTTGTCGTTCGGCTTGTGTGGTGAAGGACATGTGCCTCAGCGACAATCTCTAAAAAACCTAAATGAACTGAACCAAACTTAAAGAGAGGACGGTGGAATTGGAGTGGAGGATGTCTAACCTCCGTTGGACCACCGTCCTCTTCATACTTAACTATACAGCTGGAGGGAAACTTATTCAAGACTTCGACATTTTTTTCTCTCTACTCTTCTTCTTCTGCCACTTCTTTCTGATAGCTGCTGGCATGGAAGTTCCTCCTGCTGCCTTGTTGTAGCCACGACCTTTAGTGTTTGCCCTCAGCGCCTTGATCCACTTGGTCTCAGCTCTGTCAAGTTCCCATCCCAGAATATTCTTCTTCTTCTCATCAGGTTCAGCTTCATACTTCTCATCGAGAACAACAACCTCAAGGATGCTGAACTCAAAAGCATCAGCTCCCCAACGATTCCAGTCTGTCTGCCATGAGCCTCCCTTCTTCCCAGCAACCAGACTGGAGACATGCTGCTTCTGTCTGGCATACACATCGACAGACTGGCCAACGTAGACCTTCTTATTCTTCAGGCACTTGAAGCAGTATATCCCAGCGGTTCTCATTCCCCATCCTATTCAGCTGATCCAGTATCTTCAAGCATCAGAGCGGCTTAGCCCTGCTGGACTATCTCTCGGAAACCATTGGTCGGTAAGATGCGGCCTCGATGTTATCGGCTCATCTACCTGATGGCCAGTTCCCCTCGCTTCCTGCAATCAAAGATAGAGAACCTCTGACTGGGCTACATACGATGGGGACCTGGGGGACTATTATCCGTTCCCATTCAAGCTACCTCAACCGTAAGTCCCATTGAAGGGAGTGACTCTCCTTGATGTTCCTTGCCACCACCGAAGTGGTGCCGCCTGTCTTTTGGATCAGATATCGGCAAGGGATCTTAGTCTACGCTTGAGTTGGATTCACACCATAAAAGCTCTCTATCCACTCTTAGTCTGGGACCTATATCGCAGCTTGCGCTGTGGTCCCTATGTCCTTCATATCTAAATATACGCCACCGCTCCTACTTGTGTAGAAACTGCGTATAAAAACAAAAATAGTG
>Ga0181349_1001071_pt1 | contig 11680 bp, 17 predicted proteins | sample Su13VDMM110SD_FD_130106 | JGI IMG/M metagenome (GOLD analysis project Ga0181349, IMG submission 130106) | Freshwater viral communities from Lake Michigan, USA - Su13.VD.MM110.S.D | ecosystem: Environmental > Aquatic > Freshwater > Lake | place: USA: Michigan | collected 2013-07-16 | reverse complement strand
CACTTCAATGGTAGAAATGTCTCTTATTGATGTGAACGTAGAGGGTGGTCACACTATGATTGCACGCATTATTGAACAACAAAAAGGTGGATATCTCGTCCACTTTCTTGAAGAAACTCGCCAGGAGGGGGTGTTTAAGTTTGACACCGTGAACCCCGTTTTTGTGGAGAATGAAACGGTTTCTGGGTTTTACGATACAGATGACCTGTCGGTTGCTGGGTACGTCGACCTAGGAAGTGGCAAGTACACACTCGATGATTCCGAGTATGAACCTTCATCTTCTGAAGAGGATGAAGAAAGCGATGATGAATCTCTCGTAGACGAAGACGGAGACTAAAGAATTAATACCCTGGTATTGTAATGGAAAGGTGCTGCGGCCTTACATGTGTAGGGACACGATGTAGAAGGAAAACACGAGCAACGGTCAGTAGTTATGGGGTTGCTTTTACAGGGTGTAAATTTCATAGAGGACAGAATTTCATACTGGAATGGTCCCACCGTCCAGAACTTGTAGATACTCCCAGAGATGTCCAGATTTATTTGGACATGTATTATGCACTGTCAAAGGAACTCATTCACATGAGTAATGTCTCCCTGGTCATGCTCACCACATTTGTTTATTTACACGTGAAGGAACAAGACATCAGTGACTGTTATCAGAGACGTCTTGATTTTTATGAACATATATTTACAGACGGGGGTTCAGATGAGTGTCCCATTTGTATGGACCAAAAAGCCAACGTCGTCACACCGTGTGGTCACCAATTTTGTAAAGACTGTGTGTACACATGGGGTGATGTGAATGGTACATGTCCAATATGTCGTAAACAATTTTTAAAAATCTTCGACACCTAAAAACGTGTCTCAAACCACTTTACACGTGGGCGCCCCCCATGATACGTAAAAATGACCACTGCTCTCCGTGCTTGCCTCAACTCCCTGGCGTACCTTGAACTCACGGCGTTTGTCACGTGCGATGTCGGTCGCGTGACCATTGAAGTTACCCAGCGTGGGACTTGAGCGTGGATGAGGGACGGCTCATCTTCAAGAAATCCGAAGTGGATCGCCTTTTGGGATATCTCGGTGAAGTTCGTGGAATAATGACCCTCAATCACGAAACCGAGGAAGAGACGGTTATTTTTTAAAAACTTACTTAGACAAAAAACGTGTTTGAAATTTATATATGTTGTATTACATCATTTGCTATGACATGTGGTTTTATATATCTCATGTATTTTTGCATTACCACCCAATTCACAAAATTCACCATGCAAAACCCTACCAGCTCATCACGTGGATGGATGCACACAAGGCACATGTGATGGAAAATATAGTTCAGCATCTAGGACTTTTTATTCCGAAACTGGCAGTGACACGTCTATTGATGGCATATGTGTTCATATGCATTCGAGGTATGATGAGACACGATGCCAGGTGTACATGGCTGCTGGGGAATCATCACCTATTGCATCATAAGCACCCTCATTATAATTTTGGGGAATACTGGCTTGACAAACTGTGTGGAACACTCTACCCCAATACATCTGAATACATATATGGAAAGTTGTACACTTGATTTTTTTCGTGTCTCAAACTACTTTACGTGTGTGGAGACCCCGTGACAAGTACATATGTGTTGTGGAACCCCACCGTGGCCTCTTCCAACGGATGTGGATGTTCAGTACTTTGACTGCCCCGTGGCCATGGCTAAACACATACGAGACCCATCATCGTGGGTTTACTTGACGAGAACTGCGCGACGCAAGGTTTTTCTTCAAAATTGCGAAATTGTATTGGCAAATCCACGCTTTGCCAAGCGGTTTGAAACATCCATAAAACTGTGGGCCGACTACCTGTACATGGATGCAGATTTCATAGATACATTTGACGCAGAGGCGTATGCCGAGAGGCTCAGAGCCCTCCTTTTTTAAAAAACGGGGGTTCACCAAAAACATGTCTCAAATCATTTTACGTGTGTGGCGCCCCCATAATAAACAAAAACATGTCGTGTGCCATATGTATGGACAATGATGATGCGTGCAAGCTCACCTGCAGCCACCGTTTCTGTCACTCGTGTGTCAAGGGGTGGTACACCAAGGGAAACTCGACGTGCCCCATGTGTCGGAGGCCCATGTACTTTCGTGGCTTTTCCAAGACCATTCGCAAGTGGGAAGATGAGAAGCTTGAACAGATGTACGCCGACGTCTACTCCGAAAGTATGGAACTCATACTCTCCGAGTGGAACGACTCATCTGAGACTGAGTCGGAGACCCAGTCGGAGACCCAGTCGGAGGCCGACTCGGACGCAGAGACCGTGGGCGAGTCCGATTCGGAGTCGGAGTGGGAGGAGGATTGGGCCGATGCCGAGTCGGTCGCGAGTCTGCCCTCTCCCCGTGAAACCACCCAGTGGATCCACAACTTCTTCAATGTCAAGAAGACTGTCATGGATGATCTCAGGGACATGGATAAGAAATTCAAGAAATTCAAGGACATCTTGGATCCCGAGGATCTCTATGAACTCATCAATTACCCATCGGGTATGTACGTCGATACGATGGAGTTTGTGTACGAAGACTTACCAGTTGTCCAGTTCACCAAGAAGACCACCCACCTGTCAAAGCGGGGTGTGTCCAGGAGGCGGGCACGGAAGCAGTCCCCGTCCGTGACCTCGTCGTACATCATACTCATCGACGTCACTTAAAAGTTTGCAACACTCTTTTAGAAAATGGCACCATACCAGCCACCCTTGAATAGTCACTATACCGAGTTGAATGTATCTGGGTATCCTCCCAACTTCATGTGGACGGTTATCGGGAAAGAAGGTCGTCACTTCTACGACCTCACCGACTGGCTACGACTTCACTACTTGTGGTACGACGACGCGCGTAAAGTAATTGAAATATGGGGTCCATACGATGCATTGGCAGATGGAGCGAAAGATAAAATCAACAATATTATAAAAATGTACCATCAAATTACATGTGTGGAAGTTAAGTAAGTGTGGGTGCCACACAGAGTACTATCCATGTCGTGCTTCTCTGATCGCTACAACATAACTGTTCTTGAACATTCTGAAATGTACAATGATTCGTATAAAAACGAACTTGCAAAGAAGATCTGGCACGTCGTCGAAATTGATCCCAGTCTGTATACAATTCATGAAATCGAACATATTGTAGACCTTGTTTCCGACCTTCTTGATATCCTTGAATGTGATGATGGTCGGGAAATTAATCCGAATGTGATTGGCACAATGGTACCTCGGTATATCAAGGTTCCAATCAATTTTACACACTTGTTTTACCATGAGATTAACACCATTCTAGATATTTTCAATGTCCTTGACATGATTTTGAAATTTTAGTGACCCACACATATAAATGGAGCGCCTCTCCCGAGGAACTCCACGAGTAGAGGAACTTTTTTAAAAATGGGGTGCCCCCAAAATCATGTCTGAATACAAACTACATATATGTGGCACACAGAGTACCACCTCTCACATGAACAATCTTCCAGAAGACATTCTCTGGTACATCTGGAAGATTTACAACACCCACAATGTTCTTGATGAACTCATGAGTCGGACTGGTTTCGTGTGGTACAAACCAAGTCAACGTCTCATGAGTCTCGTATCATGTGATCTAGGTGCACTTCAACATAACCATACCGATCTAGATCAGATGATAGAAGACCATAACATGTGGGTGTACCATGAATGTGTTCAGTCACGGTGTATGGATTGTGCAGAGTACGGGTTCCCATGTCACTATCTTGCAGAGCGGGGGTTTGAGAAACCTCACCTGGCTCACATGTGGCAGGCGAATTTTTAAAAAATGGGGTGCCACCAAAAACATGTCTCCCAGTGAACTAAGTATGTGGCGAACCCCTTGTAAGAAAACAATGGGCCGCTCACCTGTGAGTTACATGGATGATATGGATGAGAGCCGTCCCGTGTCTGATAAGGTGTACAAGATGAACATGGCGAAGCAGGTTGCACATGTGATTGAGATTGACCCTGACTTGTACACTGTTCAGGACCTCGAGAAGCTTGTTGATTGGATTAACAAAATAAAATAAGGTTTTTTAAAAACCTGATTCTACCAAAAACATGTCTGACACCAAAGTACATTTGTCCAGAACACAGTGTACCTTGAAAATGAACAATGAGATGCTCGTGCGTCGTGCCATTGCCAGCCTCCCTGTTGATGTCCAGGCCAAGATTGTGGAATTCGTACAGGCTCCACCACAAAAGTCGAAGCGTCTCCAGGCTTTCATGAATCGCTGGAGTGACCCTGCGCGTCCACGTGTGATGGCACGTGCCTCGATCCTTTAAAAAAACGGGGTCCCACCAAAAACATGTCCGTGTGTAAATTATGTACACGAAACCCTAAAAGTAACATGGCTGTGTACAAAGCATCCTCCCCTGCGTTCATGTTGGATGCTGTGACAGCCCGATACATGATGGAACATGTGTGTGCCGAACACTCCGAGTGTCCCATCTGTTATGAAAAAATTGAAAATGAAATGGTGACGTGGACCACACCGTGTCAACACAAGTATCATACGTGGTGCCTTGAAGAATGGAAGGAACGTGGTCACAGCACATGTCCCATGTGTCGAACGTGCATCTTCAACTATGTCATTGTTGAACAAGACATGGATAGTTGGCTACGAGGTTTTAATTTCTACTAACATGGTATACAACGCGATGGTTAGTCAGAAACGCAACCGTAATGTTAATATTACTTCGAGTGATCCTCGTGCTAAAAAAGCAAGATTCAATCCCACTTTTATAATACACTATTCATACGGTCAAACGAATAATATAATTGATGGATCTAGATACATAGTATATGGATACAAAATAAGTCTCTCACAAGATGCTTTAAATAGTTTTCGTGTCTATTACCACAAAACGTACCCAGCCACATCTCTTGGTGGCATTGAACACTCGGGAATCGTGAATCTCATACCAAATTCATATAAATCCCGCATCGTAAACAGTCAAGTTGGTACGGCGGTGAGCGCCCCTTTACCTACCATAGGACAAAATATTCCAACCATATTGAGTTCGTATCATTCACATCCACCACCTCAGGATCCCAATATAAATAGTTATCGTTCGAATTTAACATCGATGCCATCCGACACAGATATAACATCATATATTGCTAATTTTCCTGATATGCAGGTTAATTTTATAGTAGATATGAACGGTATATATATTATCGATATTTCGAGAGCTATGAGCCGTATTCAAATGGATAAAGCGAGTTTAATGAAGTTTGCAGACGATACATGGGATGATCTTTTCAGGAATTCGAATCTCAAACGCTACATTGATAAAAATTCAGGCACCATGTTTTTTGAAAAGACTCCAGAATTATGGAATAACATACTTAAGTTTAATAGTGCAACACGTATCAACATTACGTACATTGATTATAATGATAGCACAGAATTATATGAATTTGATATCGACACAGTCGTACCTCTGGAAAAATTTGATTCGCAATCGGGACCCGAACCTATGAATATTAATAAAATTTAATTATAAAGGATGCCCTATAAAATTCGTAAACTCCCAGGAAAGAACCTGTACCGTGTCACATCGGAATCTGGAAGCGTCAAGGCCAAGGGGACCACCCGTACCAAGGCGCTCAAACAGGTGCGTCTTCTCTACGCGCTCAACCGTCCGTCGTTTAAAAATATACGTTCTTTATAATGTACCACGATCTCACCCTACGAGAGGGTTCACATGCGATTCGACACCGTCTTACGCTCCCGATGATTGAAAAATATTGTAAATTTGCAGAAGATGCAGGTATCCAGGTGATCGAGGTGGGTCACGGGAATGGTCTTGGTGGCCAGGAGGCTTTACATACAGATATCGAGATGATACGAACTGCTCGTACACATTTAAAAAATACGAAATTATCAGTCCATATCATACCAGGAATCGCCACCTTGGAAAGAGATGTCATACCAGCAGTTCATGCAGGTGTCGATATCTTCCGCGTGGCGAGTCATTGCAAAGAAGCCTCCCTGACCAAGAGTCACATTGAATATTTGTGTCAGCACAATACATATGTTATTGGTGTCCTCATGATGGCGGCACTGTGTTCACGTCATGAACTCCTGGAACAGGCGACTCTCATGAAATCATGGGGAGCAAAGGCTATCGTCATTATGGATTCCACGGGTTCCATGATGCCCCGTGATGTCCACAAACGGATCTCAATCCTCATGGAACTTGAGATTCCTATAGGGTTTCACGGACACAATAACCTCCAACTTGCGGTGGCGAATTCCATGGCCGCCATGGATGCTGGGGCGTCCATCATCGATGTCACCATTCATGGATTTGGTGCTGGTGCTGGGAATACACCCCTTGAGATTATGGAAACGATACGACCCAGTGGATATGTGAATATAGATACAGTCATGCAATTTTGTGAAGAGTCACCGTTTCATGCCCCTTCATTCAAACCCATGCATGTTCTCACCGCATGGTACAGGATATTTTCAGGCTTTGATGTTCATATACGTGACACAGCCTGGAAATATTCAATGTCCATACCTGCTCTGATTAAAAAAATGGGGGAAGATGGTGGTCAAGAGATTCAATTTCGTGTCTGAAAAAAACTCATGACACCGTGAAACCCCTTGTAAGTGATGGACGAACCAAAATTTCGTAAAAAGCACCTTGCCAGTGAAAAGAAGAAGGACAAAGGACCTGTGTACGCCACAAAGCGCCACGTTCGTATCGAACTCGTGAATCTCCAACGGCACGAGAAGAATATGAGATGCAAGACTGCTGCCGCGGCTGGGTCTGGGTCGTCGTGTCCGTGATGGCAGTCGGTATTTTCGTATGGGCCACGGTGTATATATTTTCCTCAGTACTTGTATAAATGTCCGATCCGACAACTCCTCTTTTGGGTTTTTTATTGTTGTGTGCAATTGCAGCTGTCATAACGTTAGCAATCATGTACACACGTGAAAAGAACAAGAAGGCGGCCACCGTGGCCCCTGGCCCCTCCCCGAGCCCAGGTCCTGGCCCCCCACCAGGACCAGCTCCTTTCAATCCCGCAGATATAAAAGATCTCACAGGCTGGTACAAGGATGAAATTTCCAAAGATGGCAAAAAATGGCTTGATAAATCTGGAAAGGGGAATGACTTTGTTGTCAGAACAGGTGTATCCAATGTGTTCACCTTGGGTACAACGACAAAGATAGTTTCTACAAATATTACGACCTTACCACCATCAGGTAGTAGAGCAGGAACATTGTTTTCGACATTGCCAACTTCCAATCTTGTACCAAGTGGTGAGTATACAGTGTTCCAAGTGAGTCGATACGTGCCAGGTGCTGCTATAGACAGTTTACTCGCATTGTATGTAGGTGCGGATGCGAGTGGAACGGCATCTACCGATTTTCAGGGAGGGACAGGATGCCCCGCCCCCGCCAATGTGTGTGGATATCGCACACATTTTGGAATGTATTCACAACTCCCCGAGTGTGCAATTTTGAATGAATCATATGCCCCCATATATGAAATAGGAGCTGGTGAATGTAATGCAGTGGCTGGAAAACTAGAAGATTTCAAGCAATTTACGTCGCAACATTTAGTGCATCGTGTGAATTCTAAAAATTCAGATTGGGCGCTGCGGCTCTCAACTGACAGTGATTGGACCACGAAGATGAAGCCGCCCACCCCAGCTCAGATGAAATTTGCAGGTGGACAAATACAATTGACTGCCCCCTTCCAAATGAAGGAACTCCTCATATATAACCGAAAACTAAAAGACGATGAAATTGAAAAAGTTGAAAAATACCTGAATGCCAAGTATGTGATTTATGATTCTACTTAATTTTCCTCAGTACTTGTATATTTAAATGTCCGATCCTACGACTATTTTGATTGTTTTTTTTGCGGCAGGTTTCTTAGCGTGGGCAATCACAATGACAGTTTTCTGGTCCAGGGAAAAGAATAAGAAGGCGGCCACCGTGGCTCCTGGTCCCTCCTCGAGTCCATGTCCCCCAGCGGGTCCCGCTCCAGCCCCCGACCCCAAGATTGTAAAGGGGTGGAGTTCAACCATCAAAGATGGCGGTTGGGTGGGATTTACCACTGAAAATGAAAACACACCTAAAGTCGATCACACGTTGAAATCTTGTGCTGAAATGGCAAAACTTCGTGGAGCCGATGCGTTTACACTCAGACTACCAAATCATGCAACTATGCCAAACACATGTGTCGGGTATACATTCATGCCATCCAAATTTATCAGTACAATTACCATGGCAGATGTAGATTCACACAACTCTGCGTGTGTTGATCCAACCAAAACCTGGCCCACGTGTGGTACCAGGACGTCTTGGTGCGTTGGTGGTAATGCGGTGACTGATGGTCAACTACCAAAAGGATTTTTATATCCTAATGGAGGATTCGCTTGGCCCCCTGGGACCGACTTGACAAAATTAGATACTATAAAAGCTGCATGGGAAGGTGGACTTAAAGCGTCTGATAACATACAGTCTCTAAAAGAACGAGGGTACAAGTACCTGGCTGTGACTATATCTAACGATACTGGAAAAAATAACACAAATTATATTACATATTATGCATTTGGTAAAGATATTCCCCCAAACTTGGATATGGCAGAAAACAACAATGGAGCTGCATGTAATTACGGAGGAACTTCCACATCTGCTACAAAATTTAAAGTTGGTAGAAAAGGTGATAGTTATATACAACCCAATGCAACCACAGGATCTCTAAAAAACCCTGGTGATACACACCCTGGTAACACCTGGCGTATCTACGATCTTGAACTTATTTAAAACATATTGTATATGTCATCTGTGCCCCTGAATAAAAAACTATATGACCATGTGAAGAGATCTATTGTGGCCATGTACCCCGTGCATTCTGCTTATAGGAGTGCCATGATTGTCAAAAAGTATAAAAATCTTGGAGGTACCTACACGGGTAAGAAACCTACCCGTACAGGTCTGACACGGTGGTTTCGTGAAAATTGGAAGTCGGATACAGGACACTATGGATACACAAGCAAGTCATCCGTGTATAGACCTACACGAAGAGTCACTCCACAAACACCAAAGACGTTTTCTGAACTGACTCCACGTGAGATTGCACGTGCAAAGGTTCAGAAGAGAATCTTGGGACGCGTTACAAAATTTTAGTGTGTCAATGTAATGATTCTTCTGATCCTCCTACTGGTCCTACTCGTTCTCTTTGCCCCGCGCCGTACAGAAACCCCCAAAACCGTACCACCCGTGGGGTATGTTTTCATAACACGTGACGACAAGAAATTTGCACAGTACCTTCAAAAGAACACCCCGAGGTACATAGCTTCATGTCAACATGATTATTTTGTAGGTTCCTTTGTGCCAGATGGTTCCGTAATCAGTGCCATTGTGCGTGGACAACCCGTTTATAGGTGGGGTGATTTCACCGTCAAATCTTACTTAAGGGTTTGAGTCTTTGTATGAGTAAACATGCCAGACCACGCTATATTGAATGGTGCGATTATTACACCATCTGATATATACAAGTTTAATATATGTAAAACAAGTCCATTTCTATGTTCTACATGTGGTACTTCACTTCATTTTAGACAGTCGAGAAATGCCGATACCCCATACACAGAACATTTCTTTCACCCGAACACGGTAAAAGACACTCGCATCGAATGTGAAAGAAATGTACTGAAGCGACATCGAGATACTTGGCACGCTACGATATCAAATTTTATAGTCCAAGAGAACCGAGAAATTATTCGAAAAAACCATATAGTTGATGCATATGATGGTACAATGGGTATAGAGTTTCAAAATTCCCAAATTTCTATCGAGGATATTCAAAGTAGAGACGCAACTACACATTTGGATTGGATATTCAATGTTGAAAAACAATATATACGACACGTTCAGATTGGTAATATACTCGTATGTGAAATACCACACGAAAATTGGGAAAAAGCTGTCAAGGTGGTGAAGAATAATCTGTACATGTACACAGGGTGCAAGGAATGGATACTTCTTGAAGATAGAGAGTCATATCGCATTCAGATAGATGGCAAGATACGAAACGTATGGATAGGAAAACCGTGTACATTTCAAAATATACAGTCCTTACACACCATGCTCACAGATGAGGGATTGACATATTTTCAGGGTATGTCAAAAGAGCTTACCACGGCGCGTATCATGTATGCACGATGCAAAAAATCAATGTTTCTACTTGATGATGTTCATCGACAGTATGTTGCTCACCACGAGTTTCAACCAAATGAAATCATGGCTATAAAATCTGTAGCAGGGAGTGGTAAAACGACGACACTGATTGAACTTGCAAAAATACATTCAACCAAAAAGATATTATACCTTGCTTTCAACAAGGCACTTATTACAGATATTACTTCAAAGAAGATACCAAACTTGTTTCCATCCACATTCCATTCTCTTGTTCGTGGTGCATATGTAGCAAATACTCATAAACAACCCAATATTTTAGAACTACGACCACACTCAATACATACGGTCATTCCTTGGTTGAGAGATAAGCCATTCAATGTTCGAAAATATTATGTCGAATTATACACAAAGTTCTGTAGGCAACCTAGATATTCCACACCACAAGAATTTGCTGCTGATAAACCCCTTCTCAAGCAGTTATGGAGTGCGACGCTACGTGATACCTGTATTACATTTGATAGTCTCATAAAATTATCTCATAGTAACAGGTGGCTTCAGACATACATAGATGATACATATGACATGATAATGATTGATGAAACACAGGACCTTGATTGTATGATGTTAGATATGGTGTTGAATGACACAACTGTACCTAAAATATTTGTAGGAGATCCGAAACAATCAATATATAAATGGCGTGGTTGCATAAACGGATTTGAATATTTACCACCCACAAGTCTCATTCTCGAATTTTATTCTACATTTCGGATTGGTGATCCAGCATGTGAACGTATTCGAGAAAAGTTTAATGATTGCTGGATGATTTCAAAAAGTTCGCATACAACAGAATTCATATCAGACATGTCACTTTTAAAAGATGAAAAATATACGTACCTCTTCCGAACATGGAGATGTCTTCTTCAAACGGCTCGACACATGAAGAATATCTGGATTCATGACTATGAAGATCAGGTGGAAAAAATACGCAAATTACACACTCTACTCACAAAGTCAAATGGAAAGATAGATAATAATGAATTTCCAGATGATTTACCACTCTTCTTGAAATCTTTGAGTAAAGAAGCACTGGACAAACTTATTTCAGATATTGAGATCACATCAAAACAAGAAGCTATGATTCATTTGTATACTGTTCATTCATACAAAGGTTTAGAAGATGATAACATACGATTAGCAAATGACATAAACCCTAATGATGAAAATGTATATTATGTTGCACTTACACGAGGTATGAAGTATATTATCGAGGACTCTGTACTGTGAACGACCCGTTTTGACAGGTTGTACACCCCGTTATTAAAAAACCTGGGGCCCCAAAAAAAATGTCTGGGACCAACATAAGACACCCCCGAACAGACTACAAAGCACAAGGATGATGAGCATGAAGGCATTGACCCAGCAGGTGGAAGAGCATGTGTACTTGATGGCCCAGCAGTTG
>Ga0181349_1001070_pt1 | contig 11681 bp, 9 predicted proteins | sample Su13VDMM110SD_FD_130106 | JGI IMG/M metagenome (GOLD analysis project Ga0181349, IMG submission 130106) | Freshwater viral communities from Lake Michigan, USA - Su13.VD.MM110.S.D | ecosystem: Environmental > Aquatic > Freshwater > Lake | place: USA: Michigan | collected 2013-07-16 | reverse complement strand
TTTGATGGTCATGGTTATGCTATCTGTGATTTGACTACTAAGGGTGATATTAAATATCAGTTTTTTGATATACCAAATCCTCATGGCTTTTTTACTGCAGATATAGAAAATGGTATATTACCTGATAATTTACCAATAACAGCAAACACAAAAGTACGATTAAGAACTAGAAATACCTCATCAGCTGAACTAAAAAGAGCATTAGCTACTATAAGAAAGCTGTATAAAAATAGCGATGTATTGATTCAGAGATTAGATAGCAAAATGTCTGGAGATAGCAGCTTTGGTGAATCCTTAAATCAAGGTGATATAAGAAACGTACAGCATCAAAATCAATTAATAACTGAGTTTTTACAAAACCAGACTGATGATGAAATATTAGCTGCAGTGCTTAAAATTAACACAACATTAAATCAAGGAGTAAGCCAAGGTGAGGCAGTAAGAAACGTAGTATGGAAACCAAAGAAATTTGAGTTTAGTAATATGTTTAGTTATGGCGAAGGTAATGTTGTCAACTTTGATAAGTTAAATGGTACGTGTGGTTTATTTGCACCTAATCACGCTGGTAAATCTGCTGTATTAGATGCTTTGTGTTTTTGTTTATTTGATCACTCATTTCGTGCAAGTAAGGCTGAGCAGGTATTAAATAGAAAAAAAGAATCGTTTACTTGTAAATTTAATTTTGAGTTAAATGGATTAGACTACTTTGTAGAAAAAAGAGCAACAAAGTATGCCAAAGGACCATTAGCTGGAAGATTGAGAGTAGATATAGACTTCTGGCATATCAATGCAGAGGGAGAAATTGTATCATTAAATGGTGAACAAAGGCGTGACACAGATAAGATTATACAAAGTTATGTTGGTACTTTTGATGATTTTATACTAACAGCATTATCCTTGCAAGGAAACAATTCAAACTTTATTGATAAGACACAAGGTGAAAGAAAGGATCTATTAGTGAATTTTTTAGATTTAAAAATATTTGATACGCTGTATGATCTAGCAAATAAGGAAAATAGGATAGCAACAGTATTATTGGAAGAATATCAGAAACAAGACTTTGAAAAAAAGTTAGGTGATGCTGAGCTGCTTATGGAAGAAAGTAATCAAAAGTATCAAGAAGCAAAGGCAGAGGTAACAATCCATAGCGAGAAACTGCAGCAGTTAAATGATGTTTTATTGGAATTAAACAAGCGACTACAACCTTGTATAGCAGATGGATTAAATATTGACACCTTACAAAAAGGGCTACAGTTAGCTGAAACAAATGTCAAGTCATTGGAACAAGAAGCATCTAAAGCACACATACAATTAGAAGATCAGCAGATAGTATTGCATGAGTCACTACACAAATTAAACAAAGCTAAAAATACATTTGATAATGATTTATACAAAGTGTACAAGGAAAAAACACAAGAAAAAGTTGAATTAAACAATACGTTTAACACAATGAAAGTTACAATTGCTAACAAGTTATCAAAGTTGGAAAAGCTAGAAAAACATGAGTATGATCCAAATTGTCATTACTGTACAACAAACGTATTTGTAAAAGATGCTATAGAAACAAGAGATCAACTTGAAACGGATAAGCAAATAGTGCATGATTTCTTACTCAAGCTTAACGACGTATCAAGTTTTATTGAACAAAACAAAAACATACAACAACAAGCTGATCAACTACAAATATTGCACACAGAGCATAAGGAAGCTATGCTAAGCGTAGAAAGATGGCAAAACACATATGATCGAATTTGCAATGACTCAAATATCCAGAAACTTAAAATAGATAAGATATTAAGCGATATAAAGGTTTATAATGACAACACCACAATACTCAACAGTAATAAAGAGATACACGCTCAAATTAAAGATATACACGCAAAAACAGCAATTAAAAAGATAGATCTGCAAAAGGCTAACGTAATAGCGTTAAATTACCATGGTAAAATAAAAGTAGCTGAACAAATCATCAGCGATTGCAACAAATCAATTAAACATATGCAACAATTAGCTGAAAAACAAATAGCTTATGATTTGTACTGCAAAGCTGTTGGGAAAGATGGCATACCATACATAATGATAAGCAAGGCAGTACCTTACATACAACATCACGTAAATGATATACTTAATCAGGTAACTGATTTTACTGTGGAACTGGAAACGGATGGTAAAAATATAAACGCGTATATTAGTTACGATAATCATAAATGGCCATTAGAATTAAGTTCAGGTATGGAGCGCTTTTTAGCTTCGCTGGCTATTAGAATGGCATTGATCAAAATTACAAACCTACCAAAACCAGATTTTATAGCAATAGATGAAGGTTTAGGAGTATTAGATAGTAGCAACTTAAATTCAATGCACACATTGTTTACCTATATGAAAGATGTGTTTAGATTTAGTTTAGTTATTTCACACATTGATGTAGTTCGAGACATGGTTGATAACATAATCACTATTGATCGTAAGGATGATTTGAGTCATATAAACTATTAGGTGATATTTATATATAAATGTCGTTTCTATCAACATATAAAATACCATTAAGTAGAGGCTATTTTGATAAATCCTACTATATAGAGGATACATCACAAAATTCACCTAACTATTTTGATGTGCAAGACTTTCCATCTTTGGTAGGTGGAGGTCGATATGTGATTAAGCTGAAGGGAAATGGTGCAAATATGAGAATAAACACAAGCATTGATATTGAAATGATTGATGCTGAAGGTCAAAGGATTTTTTGCGAAGTAAGTGATTTTGCTGATAGGTTTGGATACTTTTACATTAGTTTTGATATTTATGACATTACGGCACAAGGTACAGCAACAGCTTGTTTAGTAGGTGAAGCTTTAATTGATTTGAATGGCAATCCAATACCACAGCAATTTGCAAATCAATATAATGTTCGATGGATCAAATCATTTGACATAGCACCATATGAAAGAAACAATGCTGAGTTGTTGTTTGATAAACCACCACAGGTATCAGTAGTGCAGATTGTAACACCTACAAGAATAATGACACAAGCTACAACTAGCTTAGTGCCATATGCTTATCAAACTAGTAGCGCTAACCAGTTAAGTATAATAACATCTAACTTTCAAGGTTATGATAGAGATTTTGCATCGAGTGTAGATATCCTGGATAACAGGTTACGGGACATAACCGTAAACCCACGAAATGCACCTAAAACTGTAAATAGTGTACCAACAGCACTTAGAAGTCTTGATGATGATATAGATAATGGTCGTTTAATCAACTACACGACAAGGTTTAACACTATAGTAAAATCAACTTCATCTTTTTTTAGAAAAGAACACTTAGGTGGATATTTTGATTTTTATGGCACTGGTAGTTCACCATTAAATCTTTACCCACCATTACCAGCTGGAATCACAGTTTCTGGAAGTGTGAATACGCAATTGGATTCGTATGAATCAATAGTTGTAGAGGTGGTTAATGACACACAAGCAGTGATTAGCAAACCATTAACAATAATAACTTTAGATGGAAACACCATAGGTAATGCACCATCCAATTATACATATAAAGCAGCAAATAGTTTTACAGGCAGTGTTGTATATATACCAAGTGATAAATCATATGTTACTAGTTCAAATGTAAATCAATCATATGTTGAATTTACTTTTAGTGATTTGAATCCAATAAGTGGCCAAGTATATAGAATTAAAACGGCTGCAAGACTAGGATCAGTAACTGGTGATTATAAATTACTTAGTGATCAAATTGTTAATCCAGTGGAGTATTTAACTGATGCACAATATCCAAATGCTGTAAATTATGCAAGATATGAATCTGATTACCTATTAATAGGTCATTTTTTTACACAATCATTAATATCAACTTATTGGTCAGCATACAAGGAAGATCCAGCTGGATTTGACATTATAACTGGTAGCTTAAATAACAACATACTAATAGATTCAGTGGAGATGAAACCATCATACTCACAATCAGCAATACTAACATCAACGTATAATCAAAACTACAATAGCAACCAGATTTACACAATGGGCTTCTATCTTACTTTAGAACCATATACAGAATTGGAAGTTTACGCTAACAGCATACCATTAAATACATATATAATTAGTCCATCGACATATCCAAGAGCATTTACAAGAACATTAAATAGTGACAAAACAAGATATAGTTCTGATTATAATAGGTTTGGAAAATATCTAGGTAAAATTGTCAATGACAGACCACAAAGAAAATATTACGGTAAAGTGCTATTTGATTTTGAGACAGATGGAAGTGGTTTTGGCAGACCTTTATTTAGAGCAAGAGTAGTGGATCAAATGAGTGGTGTAGTTGGTGGTGCATATGTTAGTGAAATAAGCATTAAGCCATATACTATTAATGGTTTTACTCCAAACCTAGTGCAATATGCAGTACCATTACCACAAGAATTGGTTAATGCTGCAACCTTATCACAATCTATTGATTTTAAAATAGATTATTATGATTACACAGGAAAACAATCAGAGTATGTCACATACTTAGATGATCTTAAATTAAACCTAAAATCAGAGATTGTATCTAATACTTGTCAAACAGATAGGTTAAAATTCTCTTATAATTCAAATACTTAACATGGGATTTACAACTAAAGCTTTTAGTTTATTTTATAAAAGGTTGGGACTAACTGGTAGTGCTAATGTAGGCATATTTCCAGCAATGATTTCAGGAAGTTTACCGGAATTTTGGTTTACAGCAAGTGCCATAATTTCTGTTACTGGAACACCACCTAACACAGCTGTTGAGGTATCAGGAGCGTTTTTAAATTTTCCAAACGACATAAACACAGCTGCTAATTATGTATATGCAACAACAAGATTTACTACAGATCCACTAGCAAGTGGGCCACCAGCTGGAGGAAACCAAGGATATAGAGCATTACCTTGGGGATCACATGCTGGAGATTTTTTATGGAATGCAACAGTGCCATCATGGTCATTTGATGATAGCGAAATAGTGACATATAGTGGTGATGATTACACAATTAGAAATTGGTCAGTATCTTTAACAGCAAGTGAAAGTTTCAATAAAAAATGGAGAGCTGGTTTTGAATCATATGGCATGACTAAATATCCAGTTACATCAAGTTGGCATATCATAGATTCTAAGATAAACACATCACAGGCACTTCAATTTTACTATATACACAGAATTAATGGTGCTAATATAGGATATCCAACCTATGTTGGTTCATATCCAGCTGATCCTGCCTACAGACAGGGCGATGTTAGTAATTTAGTAGCTTATGATATAAATTTCCCAACTGGCTCAAATTCTGACTTTGATAATCAGTATTTTGATGCTGGTCAAGGAGTTGGTATTACAAGGACTGCTATATCAGCTTCACTTGTTACAGCATCAGTGTACCAAGCATCTAACACAGCTCCATCACTACAATTAATGACACAAGCCTTAAAAGCAAGACGTTTATTTTTTCCTTTAACAACAAGTGGTAGTGGAACATCACAAGGATCGGATTACTGGTTCAAGTCATTTACTGGCTATAATATAACAGACATATTCACAGAAAATGGTGGCATATACAATATTCAATTTACACTGAAAAGATCAATAGCAAAAAATTATTATCCCGATGTGGGGAGTTTTATGACAGTGTTTATACACGATGTGAATGCAACGGTACCTAACACAACAAGAAGAGTACTTGGAGCAAGTGGGTGGTATCCACCAGGTAATAACATAGTCACAATTGGTAATGGATACGATACAACGCCAGTAATGACATTTAATGAACCAAGCACAGGGTATTTAATTGAAAAGTTTAATTTCAACGTGATACAATATGGATATCCAGCTCAACTGTGCATAGAAGTGAGTGGATCACTTAACAATAATACTTATTTTGGTGCCATATTAAGTGATATTGAAGTATGTAAGATAGGTGTTACCACAGATCCTGATTACATAAAACCAACTACCACATCAACATTAAGTCAAGGTGGATATGCACCAGTACCTTACATACCACCAGGAACAGCATAAACAATATTGCATGATAAACAACAACACAATAAGGAATTGTTCAATAGCTTTTCCAGCAATACAAGGTTTAATTAACGAGCATGCCTTGGGAAAAATATTTATTAAAAACATATACCAAGGTTGGCAAGGTGATAGCATTAATCAAATAAAGCAAAAACACGAAACCAATCCATATACATTGCGTATAGGAATGCCAACAACAGATCAGCAGCTAAAAAACGACTCTGTGTATTTTATATTGCATTATTTATCGTACAATCCAATGACAAAAGATGTGGAAATGAGGGAACTATTACCTTATAGAAACATGGAAAAAATGTATATTGGTCAATCAATTGATGAGAAGGTGTATAAGAACTATAAACTCTTTGTTGATGGTAATGTGGTTGCTGATGATATTTATTTAAAGAAGTATGACGCAATAAAAAACATACCATTAGGACAGCTGGTAGTAAATTTAATTGAAAAAGTTGAAAAATTGCAACTAGAAATATCACAACTAAAACGTCAAGCAATTAATAACCCTACTTATATAAAACAATAAAAACAATAAATGAATAATTTAACTAAATACTTGATTGAAGGTTTGCTTGGAGAAGCAGAATCTGGAATCACTGTACTACTTCCTGGTGGATTTAAACCACCACACGGAGGTCATTTGGAACTAGCTAAACGATATGCAACACAACCAAACGTAAGTAAGGTTGAAATATTAATAGGACCAAAAGAACGAGAAGGAATAACAAGAGATCAGAGTATACAAGTATGGAAAGCACTATTATCTGGGACTGTAAATATTGAGGTAAAAAGTGTAAAAGAAGACAATCCCCTATTAGCAGCTTACAAATACATTGAAACAGCAAATCCAGGCACATATGCTTTAGCTGCAAGTTCAAAGGGTGAAGATTATGTTCGTGTTAAAAAATTTGTACAAGGACATGCAAAAGGAGCAAAATACAATAGGGCATATGTAGATGTGGTTGAATTACCATTAGACACACAACCATTAATATACAAAGGTAGAACTGATGGATTAAATGGTAAGGGAATCAGTGCATCAACCCTAAGAAAAGATTTAGTGAATAAAGATTTTATAAATTTTAAAACAAACTATCCAGGAACACTTGATAGTACATTAAAATCGGTATATAGCATATTAACAAGAAACAACATGAATGAAATTATGCTACTTAAAGAAGGTGGTGCTGCTGGGCATCTTGCACATCCCTACGAAGACTTTGATTTAACCTTTCAAGACATAGAAAACATGATTGATGCTGCTTTAGGTGGTACATTGGAGTATGCACAAGAAAAGCTCGATGGTCAAAATTTAATGGTAACATACAAAGATGGACAAGTAAGAGCTGCAAGAAATAAAGGTCAAGTTAAAGACTTTGCAGCAAACTCACTAACAGTAAAACAAGTTGACGACATGTTTTCAGGTAGAGGACCAATACAAATGGCATTTGGTGAGGCAATGGTTGATCTAGAAACAGCTATTAATAAATTAACACCAGCACAAAAGCAAAAGTTTTTTGGCAATGGAAGCAAGTTTATTAATTTGGAGGTACTATACCCAGCAACAGCAAATGTAGTTCCATACGGAGCAACACAACTTAGGTTGCACCACATAAAAGAATATGATAAAGACGGAAACATAGTTGGTGAAGATGTAGAAGGAGCAAGACAATTAGAAGGAGCTTTAAGACAAGTAGAAGCACAAAATCAAAAAACATACGAGATCAGGATTACAGACCCAATCACAATTAAAAAATCAGCTGACTACAAGGAACAAAAAGCAGATTTGCTAAACATAATAAAGCAAATAATGACACAATACAAGCTCAAAAAAGGAGATAAAATGGGACTTTACTTTGAAGCTTGGTGGAAACAATATCTACAAAGCATGGCAAAGCAGTACAAATATCAGATACCAGCAAACACAATGCAACAGTTGATTAACAGATGGTGTTTTAATAACAAAGATGTTAACATTAAAATGATACGAAACGATATAGACAACGAAGCTTTTAGAAACTGGGTTATAGAAACGGATAAGGGTGAATATGCAAATCAAAAAAAAATAGCAGCTAAACCAATTGAAACTTTATTTTTAAAATTGGGAGTTTATACACTTAGTAATATTGAAAATTTAGTAGCTTTGAATCCAAACGATAGTGTTAGACAAATGAAAAAGGATTTAAAAAACGCTATTTTAAATATAAAAAACACTGCAGCTAATTCACAAGACGGTACAACAGCTCTTACTTTCTTAAAAAGACAATTAGCACGTTTAAAAGACATAGGTGGTTTTAGCACAATAATGCCAACAGAAGGGTTGGTGTTTAAATATGATGGAAAGCTTTTTAAATTGACCGGATCTTTCGCTCCTCTCAACCAAATCATTGGATACATGAGGTTTTAATACAAACAAACAATCTTTACAATAATGGATACTATTTATAACTATAGATTAATAAAATGAAATTAAAAAATTTGATACATAGGGGTATGTTAGAGGAAAAGAAAGAAGCAATAGCTACCTCACCCAACACAAACATGACACTTCACTATGATGCCAACTTTCAAGAAGTAGGCGAAGAAGGACGTCCAGAATTCATCTTTACAATAAGCGTATCTTCAACTGGAGGCAAAGAGTTTTTCAGAGCTGTCAATGACAAAGAAGAAAGTTTGAAATTACAAGAGGGTGCAAAGTTGGAATTACGAAGAGCTTTGCGTAAGTTCGATAAACACATACAATTCATAGTAGATAAATATAACTTACAACAAAGATAATGAATATACACGTTACAATAGACCAAAAACCAGTTACAAGAGTAGAGGGTGATATATGGGAAGAAAAAGGAAAGCATTGGACCATTAAAAACGGAATTAAAAGAACTGTTACAAAAATGGACCAAGCAAGAAAAGATTTTATAACACCACTAGCTTGTCCAAAATGTGGCTCAGCAATGAAAAGTGGTATTAACGAAACAATGTGGAGTATTTATAAAACTTGTTTAAACTGCGTTGTTGCAGTAGAGCATGAAATAAGAAAAGCAGGAAAGTGGGAGGAATATGAAAAAGCAAAAGTGTTAGCTAACGCTAATAGCTATCTTAAAGATTTGCAAGACTTTTTTACTGAACATGCAGCAAACACAGCAACAAATGCGCACGTAACTGAAGATGGTATAATTGAAAAGTGGAAAGACAATGGAAAATCACACATTGAGGATATTGGTAACACAGTGGTAGAAGAATTAACAAACAAAGTAAACACATATAAAGATCTTTAAATGGCCACAACAACACTCCAGTATGTAATATTAACTAGTATAGTAGCACCAATAATAGTAATGATTGCAAAATACCTTATTGACAAATACAAAAATAAACCAGATATGATAGCAGACACACTTAAGACAAGTGATCTGATCATAACAGAACTAGATCACATAAAGGATGAGTTTGAAGCTGATAGAGTGTGGATATCTCAGTTTCATAATGGAGGACATTTTTATCCAACTGGCAAATCAATAGCTAAATTTAGTATAATATATGAGGTAGTGGGTGTCGGTATTGATTCCATACAAACCAGTTATCAAAACATACCGGTAAGTTTATTTAGCAAATCTATAAATCATTTAATTAACGATAATAACATATGTATTCCAGATTTTAAAGATGATACAATTGCGACACATGGTTTAAAATATATAGCTGAAGAGTCTGGATGCAAGTCAAGTTATTTTTTTGCAATTAAAACATTAACTGGTAAGTTTATAGGAATACTTGGAGTAAATTACACAAAGAAAAAGTCAAAACTTTCACCAGAACACGTACATTTACTATTTAATCACGCTACAGCAATAGGTGGGGTATTAGCAAGTCATCTAGAATCATAAACATGACAAAAAAACAGCATAACACCAGCGGTATGATAAAGCTTATTCCTATGTTAGAGGAGTTAGCTATAAAGCAAACTGGAAGCTTAGAAAGAGTTAGATTTATAGAAAGTGTACTTGGCATTGACTTAACTTTTGAAGAGTCTAAACTACTATTAGAGGGCGGTCAAACATCACAAGAACTAGAACAAAAAATACAATTAGCAGAAGCTGAGTGGAAGGGTTTTTTAGATACATTAGCAGCAAAAATTGGTGGTATACCAAAAAATTTAGCTAAAACATTTACTGACGCAGCTGGTTTTTTAAAATTTATATACAACGTAGTATCAGACAAAACAGGAGAAAATTTAAAAAATGCAATAAAGATTATACAAAGAAATGCCAAAGCACTTTTTAGTAGAATAGATAGAGCGTTAGCATCAGTGCCAACCAAAATAAAGGAAATTTTTGATAAAGTACTTGCATGGATAAAAAAAACAGCTGGTACAATCTTAGGTATAAAAAGTGACGTAGACACAACCGATCAACTTACAGGTGATAGTGGTAACTGGAAAAAATTTCTTATGTTACTACTAGTAGGAGTGTTATTAATGTTTTTAATAGAAATACCAACAATGTTAAAAGGCTTAGGTGAAGATTTTATTAAAGATGGTTTGGAGAAGTTATTTGAATATATACCTAACATATTAAGCAAGCTATTTACATCACCAGTGGATTTAGCTAAAATGGTAGCAGGTCCAACTTTTGTATCTATAATTGGTCCAGTAATGGCAATAATCAAAAGTGCAAAAATAATGGGAAGTATACAAACAGACTTACTTAGCAATAATGCATGGCTTAAAAAATAAACAAACAATCTATACAATAATGGATACTATTTATAACTATAGATTAATAAAATGAATAACACAGAAAAACAATTAAGAAAAATTATTAGAGAGCATGTTAAAAGCATACTACAAGAAGCTGAGCCACCAAGATTAGATCCACAAGGTAATCCATTGCCACCTAAACCACCAACAGGAGGAGGAAACTCAGCACCTAAAATGCCACCCCCACCTCCAGGATGGAAAGGACCACAAAATGCTGTACCAACAGCTGATGATCTTGAAGATATGAAAGTATTATCAACTGAAATAACCAAGGTAACTAAGTTGTTTTATAACATATACAATCAATTAAAAACCTATACAAATAGTAATAAGAATCCAAGTCCATACTTAGATGCTTATGGTAGAATACTAATAGGAATGACTATGCCATTACAGACGTTAGCCAATCCAGGTATGTTAGCAGGAGCTATGACAAAAGGAGTTTTGAAAATGGAGATAGATCTAAAGAAGAGTGTAAATGCACCATCTAAGACACCACCACCATTACCTCCTAAACCACCAGTTGTTAAGATGCCCCCACCACCACCCCCAATCCCAAAACCATAAAAATACCACAATATGATGAAACAGTTAAACACTAAATAGAATATAATAACATGAAGACCTCAAAATTAAACAAACAACAACTTGACTGGCAACGCAGAGCTGGTTTAATAACAGAAGCAAAGTATGAGTCGTTGTTAGAAGATGCAGATCCAAACAAAATCGAAAAAGATTTGTATCCAACAAAGCTTAGTCAAGTAGATCCTGATAATGCTAAAAAATTAGCTAATAACCCAGAACCAGGAGCAGAAGATAAATCCAAAGGTGCAACAGCAAGTGTACCAGCAGATAC
>Ga0181349_1001067_pt1 | contig 11693 bp, 5 predicted proteins | sample Su13VDMM110SD_FD_130106 | JGI IMG/M metagenome (GOLD analysis project Ga0181349, IMG submission 130106) | Freshwater viral communities from Lake Michigan, USA - Su13.VD.MM110.S.D | ecosystem: Environmental > Aquatic > Freshwater > Lake | place: USA: Michigan | collected 2013-07-16 | reverse complement strand
TCTTGGTCAATTACAAAGTGATAAGCGCGATAACCATCGTTTGGATTGGTGTAGTAATCATCGTAATCAAGTACCTTACCCATATCGCCTCTGCGTACTTTTCGCTTGTAATTTTCTAGGTCTTTGAGGTTTTCAAATGTAATTGTAGTGCCGACTAAATCCTTCAATCCACGCTTCTCATCAAGCAATCGGGAGTCAACAAGTTTGTTCAAAATGCTAAAAGGTGTTTTCGCTCTAGCGTAAATCTTCTCTGTGCTAGATGTTGACTTTTGAAGTTTGGAAACAAACTTCTTTAGTTCCGAATCCAAATTCTTCTTGGTGTCTAAAACCTTGTTGAATGTGTTGCTGAACTTGACTTGTTCAATACTGCTTTTGTCTTGGTTTCCAAATGGGTCGGGGTCATCTACGTTTGGTAATCCGTCAAGGTCAAAGTCAGACAAAATTCCTTTATATTTCTTCTTGTCAAACTTCACATCCTTATTTTCGATATAAACCTCTGCCTTTCCGCCTTCTCCGTAATTTTTAGACTTCACGCTTTCAATCAACTTTTTAGCGAACGATGGTGAGTACATTCTTGACAAAACTCTTAAAGTGGCTTTTTCCTCCAAACCCTCTTTACCAAAGCCGTGTTTATATCCGTTTCCGCTAGATGTGTTTGGATATCCGTCAAGAGCATATCCGTAATCAATTTCCTCGTACAGATTTCCCTCGGAGTCAAATATCAATTTCATCTCGCTAATTCTGCTTGAGTAAGTTTTTCGAACATTTACTTGCGTTCCGTTTTCAATATACTCGTCTGCTTTTTTTTGAGAGCCAATCACAACTGCGAACTTTTCACCCGTGCTTGTGTTTCTCCCTTCAATAGTACCCCCGTCAGCATAAGTGTTGATAATGCTCAACCTTTCTTTTTCGTAATTTTCAAAAGGAATAATAGTTGACGGGTCAACTTTAGCGCGAGGAACTCTTCTTTTTGAACGAAATTTCGAAGCATCTTCAATTATCAACATTTTATCATCAATGTCTACAATCTTAAATGGTATGCTATTCTCTCTTCCATATCTAATGTCATATTTCAAAAGAACTAAATCGCCAATTTTGTAGTTAACAATCTTACCACCTTTTGCGTAATCGTTTTCACCATAGCGGTTCAATTCCATTCTCATTCTTTCTAAATCGCCACTTTCGTGATACCAATCTGTAACGATACCCTCAATCCAAATGTAAGCATATACGATTTCATCTTTTGATATGGAATCATTAACTTTCTTTAGAACCTCTTCTTTTGTTCCTCTAAATTCTTCGTAGTCGGGATTGTCATTGAGGATGTCTAGGTTGTCTTTATATGTTCGAATAGAAAAATCGTATTGGTTTTCGTCTTCTACCTCACCGCCTTGAGCCATCATTCCTTTCTTGGCTAGTTGCTGACGATAAACTTTACCCGCAACCTTATCTCCAACTTCTTTGGCTTCTTGAGCATCGTAAGTCTTTCCGTACTCGTCTTGGTATTCCTTGTCAACTTTTTTGCCTTTGTATCTACGGGCAACTTTATCGGATAGCGCGTCAAAACCCGTTTGACCGCCTTTTGCGTATTTTTTTAAAGAAACATACCATTTAGAGCCATCTTGCTGAACATCTCCATTGTATTTTTTAGCAATTTCATCAGCAATCATTTTAGAAAAAGTCCAAACTCCTTCTTCGTCATTTCCCGCAATAGAGTATTTCTTTTTTATTTCAGAAACTACCTCATAGTTTTTTTTCCTTGCCTCAATTCTTTGACTCTCTTCCTTCTTATTTGCAGTAGTTTTAAGTTTTTCATTTTTAAGGTAATTCATAACCTCGTTTACATCGTTGAATGTTTGCACTTTTTCCCCTTCACCATCAATGTAGTAAAAACCCATTTCATATTTACCTTTCCTATCAATAAAAAATGAATAATGCTCAATAAACGCATCGTTATCGCCTATTGGATAAACTATCAAATATTTTTTTTTCTGAATGTCTGTATCCAAATCAAAATAAATTCCATTGTCTTCCAATTCTTTTTTGAGCAAATCTAATTTTTCAGATTTAGAAACCTCTCCGCCTTTTGCGTATATTTCTTCATACCCCTCTTCCAAAAGAATATATTCTAACTTGATACCCTTAGTTTCAAATTTCACTTCACCATCCTCTGTATCAACTCCAAAATAAACCAAGGACTTGTCAAGATTAAATTTTATAAGTGGTCTCATCCTTCCACGCATCATTTCTGTTTCGTAGCGAAAAATGATTTCTCCTTTTTTCAATTTTATATCCCGCGTAATATCCCTATCAAACCCATCTAAAGGGTATAAAATTCCTTCGGGGTATCTTTTATCATATTTCCATTGAAAAGAGCCAATTGCGCCTTCAAATCGCAAATAGTACCAACTGCCTTTATCTCTAGACACAATCTGTAATTGACCGCCTTTTGCGTATTGACCTTGTCTTGTATGGTTAGCAAATCTATTCTTGATGTCTTTGTCCAAAGTTCTCCAATCTAAATTGTATGCTTTGATAACTTCAGCAGATGGTAATTCTTTGATTCCCTTGTATACTGCTATTTCTTCAAGGTGGTCATAAATAAAATGTTGCCTTTGATTTTTAGATAAGTTATTCCAAATATCTTCGGGTGTTCTGCCGTCATATTGGTCTATGATTTTACCCCCTTTGGCAAACATTCCAATTCCGCTAGTTCCGAATCCCGAAAGTCCGCCTTGCATTCCTTGCGCTAACATAGGAGAAGAGAAGGACTGCACCGCCCCTCCCATTCCATATCTTTTAATGTTTTTCATACTTGTTCGAAGTTATTTACTCATTCTTTTGATTCGCTTTGTTGTCCCGCCTTTAGCGTATTCAGTCTTACCATCTAAATAATGTGTGATGTCCGAAAGAGTTGAACTGACATTTTCCATTTTAGCAACTACCCAAGCCTCAATCTCTTTTTCGTTTTTGAGGATATTCTGCAACTCTTTAGCGTGGTGATGAACCTCTTTGGCTTGTGACAACATCATCTCGTAGTTTCCTTCCGCTATCTCACCACCTTTTGCGAATTTGATACCCTCTTTAGCAAATTCTTCTCTCGCAATGGTAATTAACTTTAGGTGTAGATTTTGACGCTTTTTACCATTTTCAGAAGATAGACTACCCTCCTCATTGTGTTTTCTCAAAATCTCTTTAGCTAACTTCAAATCATTAACATTTCCGAAATTCTCCGCTAAAAGAACAACATTTTCAGAGTGTCTGTTTTCATCTTCATTTTTATCATATTTTGTTCTAATTGAAGATAAACTTGGGGTTGTGCCTTTTTTCGATATTTTAGAAGATTCCTTCACGCTATAATCATAGTTTTCGGGTGAATTTTCGTTCAATGCACGAGCGGAAATCATTGCATCGCCTTTTCCTACGAAATTTGCTATGACCATATCTTCGTTTCCGTAATCTTTTTTAACAAGTAATTCTATTGCATACCCGAATTTTTTGGTTTCACCGCCTTTTGCGAATTCATCTTCGTCCTCAAATTCGGGAATACCCGCTGCTTCTCTTAATTCAACATCGCTTGGGTCAATATATTTGGACAAACTTTGTAGTTCAACAAGTTCCCCGTAACTAACATTTTCGTTCTGAATTGATTTTCTGATTGCTTCTAACTTATTTTTAATTTTTATAGGAATTTTAACCTCACCACCTTTTGCGTATTTCAAATACTCCCGTCCAACAACTAGTTTGTGTTTTTTAGCATCCTCAACGCTTACAACTTTTCCCACTTCTCCTCTAGGAAGTGTAGTAAATTCTAAAAGTTTTTCTGCTTTGTCTTTAGAACTAGGGGTGCTTACAATCGTCCAATACCCATCTTTCTCGCCAACGGCAACATACATATCTTCAACCTCACCACCTTTTGCAAATTTCATATCTGTCATTTCAGCATAAATCATTTTATCGCCTTTCGGAAATGTTAAAAGCAATTCGTCCCAATTTACTTTAACTCTTGACTTTGATTTTGTGTAATCAAAATCATTATTTTCAGACATCGTACTTGGAGTTTTATTGACTTTTTTCACATACCACCAATTTGCATCGTCTTGTTTTCCGTAGGTAACAAAAGTATCTCCTTTTGAAATTTCTATTGAATAAGCGTCTGAACCACTTGCAATTCCCAAAATACCATCTTCTTTAGCTATAAAAACTTTTTGTGCCACCTCACCGCCTTTTGCGTAACTTCCATAAGCAAATTCTCTTTTATAATCCGCACCCTTTTGAGTTATTTTATAACCCAATCCGCTTTCATCTACATATCCTTTTTTTATTAAAGAATTTAATGCTTTTTCAACTTTTTCGGCTTGAGATTCAGTTGCATATTTATTAAATCTATAATTACTGAAACCAATAGATTCGTAAAGTCCGTTAATATTAAGACCACTATTAAAACCTAACAATCCTTGCAAAACTTTTAATTCAAACCTTTCGTTTTCGGATATTTTTTTTGCATCTTTCAAATCGTATTTTTTTGAAACCTTACCGCCTTTTGCGTATTGCTCAATGATTTCAAATGTTCCACCATAATCACTATTTAAATAGCGTACAATCTCAATTGGTTTTAAGTAACCCATATATCTTTTTCCACCCCATCCATATGGTTTTTCTCCCTCTACAACATCCATTTCTTGCCATTTGCCATCTACTTTCTCAAGAGTTACAACCACATCTGAATTTCCTAGTTTCAAATATTCGATGTTGGCAGAAGATGTGTATTCTTCTAAAAGTTTTTCCTCACCATTTACAACCATATACAAACTAATGTTTGCATCTTCTTCTACAAAATAATGGAAATCAGCAAGTCCTTCTTCGTAAGTATCGAATTCGGTTTTTATTGTTCCATCTTCATCAGAGAAAATTGTGAAATATTCCTTGCCTCCAACTTTACCGCCTTTTGCATATTCGGAAGCGCTAACAAATTTGGCATTTAATCCTTTTGTGAGACTTAACAATCCGCTATAATGTTTTCCGTTGAAATCAATACCCGAATCACCATCAATAAGCCCTTTTTGTACAGATTTTCCATTCTGCTTAATCTCATAAGAAACACCACCATCGTATCTGTCACCACCAAAGTTTATGACTTCGAAATTGCCTCCTACCTCACCGCCTTTTGCGAATTTATCCGCATATGAATTATCAGAAAAAACAACGCTTGAACCAACCTTTTTTCCCGCAGTTTTAGCCAACTCTTCTTTCAATTTTGAAAGTTGCTCGTCAGATAATTTAAACTTGTCTTTTTTGTCGGCTTGAAGATGATACCCATAAGCACCATTAGCGTGACTTTGACTCATAAGTCCCTCACCGATTTTCATTTCAATTAGTCCAAATCGGGTATCCGATTGGATTAAAATAGTATCGCTTTTTTCTTGGGCGGGATAAACAATAAATTCTTGGGGTTTTCTCATTTTTTTAAGTTTTAAATCAAAACTTAAAGTACCCATAATATTTCGGTTAAATCCTCCAATTTCAACAGATTCATTGGTTTGTCCCCCATCAGCAAGTTTAATCTTACCTTCTCTGTAATCTCTACCTTCTCTAAAATCTGAAGATATAGCCAAATTTATACTACCTAAAAACGAATTTCTATTATAAAATTCAATATAATTTTTTTTCAGTTCGTATGCTTTTTTTATAGCATCTTTTATTACATTGTCTAAAGAGCTTCCTCTTAAAATTAGTTCAACAGAAGTTTCTTTTCGTGTATTATTATCGTCATAAAAATCAACATCAAATCTTATATTTTTGTCAATATTTCCACCATCAGCAAGTTTAATCTTCGCTTGTTTGCTAGGTTGGTTTACATCCATACGATTTGCACGATTTTCCCAATATGGTTTCTTCGTGTTATTCTTAAAAGTTCCTTCCCCATTCGTGGTTTTACCTCGTTTCGGGTATCTCTTGCCCGATGGCAAAGCGGGAATAACCTTGTCTTTCTTGATGTCAGTAGAAACAACTTTCCCTTGCTTGGTGTATGTTGTTGCTCTCAAAAAATTTATTTTTCCGATTCTTTTTTTAAAGTCGGCAAGGTCTTGCTTCTCTTCGCGAATCGCTTGCTTTCTTTCGCTTTGAAACTCCATTCTTGCTTTCGCTTTCGCTTTATCCCAAGTGATGTTGTCTCTCTTTCTGATTTCAGAAGCCAAACCTAAAATGGTTTTCTTCTTTCCACCACTTGCAGACTTTGATTCTCGCGCTTTTTGCTTTTTGATTTCAGCCGAAAGTTCCTTATAGAGTGTATCTATATTGGTTCTAATCTGATTGCGTTGAGCATCGTTTAGTTTTGGACTATCAATGTTCTTTCCGAACTTGTATGCTTGTATTAATGTCTCATACCCTTCCTTGTCTTTGTACTTACCTAGAAGTTCAACTTTATCTTGAAATGTAACTGCCATTTTGTTTTTTTTTAGATTTTTTTATTTTCAGTTTGTGTTCTTTATTCTTCGTCATCAAAGTTAATATCTTCTAGCAAAGAAAAGTCTGTTTTGAGAGCATCTTTGTTTTTGATATGCAATTCAATTGGTGCTAGGTCTTTCAAATCTTCCTCCGTGATTTCCTCGTCCAATTCTTTAGGTGTTGGTATCATACCAATTTCAAGAATTACCCCGTCTTGGTAAACCGCAACTAAACTTTCAAATTGGTTGCTTTCAGAAATCGTTATAGCATCTTCATCACCTACCTCCATTCCAAATTTCCCGTTTTGCAATTCTACCACATAACATTTTTCAGTAGTAATTTTAGATGCTTTTAATGCTCTATCACGAGCCTCCGCCTCTGCCCTTGACATTGTTTCTTCAATAGGAGGAGTTGAAAATGGGGTTGATGGTGATGGTAGCATAGGTGGTACGCTTATTTCGTTCCCATCTTTGTATACGGCTAGTACGGAATAAAAATCGGGACTACTAATAAGTTTGTTAGCATTTGACTCTCCTATTTCATACACAACAGAACCATCTATATTTTTTATTATGTAAACATTTTCAGAAGTGAGTAATGATTTTTCTTTTGCTTTTACTTTCAGTACCCCTAGAGGTGTAAGTTGCTTATTGACATTTGTGTTGGTTTGAGCCACGGGTTGTGAAAACATATAAGGGTCAACGCCATCTTGGAATGCACCATCAACTAGAATAGCCACTACAAAAGCATCGTTTTCATTATATGATTTTACTAATTGCTCGGCTAAAGTTGAGCCAAACGCACTACGCATTTCACTTTTTCTAATTTTCGAATCTCTCGCCAAAACAACATAGAGTCTTTCGTTTTTCCTTTTTGATTCATCAATCACCATATCCAAGTAATTTCCTAACTCTATAAAATTACCTTCAGCGTTTAATCTTAAATCTATGCCTTCCGCCCAAGCCACCATTTGAATTGTGTTCAATGCGTGGTTAAGATAATATGGCAAGGCTAAAGCCCGCAAATTGTCATAAATTGTTAGGTTTTTTGCTCCTCGTGTAAAAATTTCAATCGCTTGATTTCTATCGTTGTCAATTAAAAGTCTTGTTTCAAAATCTTTACTAACCTCTTGTGACAATTCTTTAATCTGATTTTGCCAATCTGAACTTAACATAAAAGGAGATTTTATAGCGGTTTCACGCAATTTCCAAATCCAAGTACCTAATTGTACATACCTCAACCTAGACTTTGATATAAATTCTTGTCTGATTAAAGTATTTGCGGGTGTTGGGTTATCAGTAAAAACATCATCTTTTAAGAATGTGGAGAATAAAATTGTATCTGCTTTGGCATCATTTGTAACACCCAATATAAAATAAGAATTCAATTTATTTCCCAACCAATCTCTGACAAAAACATAGGTGCAACTTTTACCATTCAAATCAACCTCATCTATCTTCGCAACCGATTGTTGTATTTCTTTAGACTGCTCTTCGGCTAGTTGTAATTCTTTTGCAGTCCGCTCCTCTTCGCGTTTAATTTCTTCAATGTTTGCGGGAATCAGCATTTTACTTTCCTCTTCTTCGGTAAACTCAACACTATTGAAATTGATGTAGTTATTCAATACCGCTAAAGCGTCAATAACCCCCGAAGCGAGTGTTGGGTCACTTGCAACCAAATCATCCAAAAGAGACTTGTTTGTTTCTATGTATTTTTCTATGATGTTCATATGATTTCGATTGATGGGCTATCTAATTTGATTGGTTGATAATCTCTCAACACAAAATAAAAAGAATCGCCAAATTTTGTAACGCAGTTGCTTTCCAAACCCCTCTTGTCTAAGCAAATGTATTTTACATCCATTTTTATAGCACCATCTTCGGTTGTAAAGTAGGAGTTATATCGAATCATAACGCTATCTTCCACAATCGGGTTGTACATTATGTTCAATTCTTTTATGTCTGTTCGCCCCTCTAGATTTTTAATAATTCTATGGATTGTTCCGATTTGCTCGGTTGTAATTAAAATCTTCATACTCCTAGTGATTTAAACGCTTGTGCCATTTTTGTGGTTTTCATTCTGTATTTTTCATCTGCCTTTTCTAACTCTTCGGGAGTTGATGCATACTCACCACTTCTAGGTTCGTAATCTTTATACATCCTACCTATCAGTTTTTGAACATAGTTTTTGGCTAGTGTGCTACTCAAATTATTGTCTTCAAACCTTTTCAAAATACGCTTGGCTACATCACCCTCTTTTGGATTATAGAAAATATCAACACTATCTAAAATCTCAAAAAACTTATTTTGGATTTTGAGTATGGCATCGGGGTAATTTTCAAAATTTGCAATATCAAAAGGTTGACCCAACAAATCTTCAGTTGAAAATGTAATCATCAACGGCTTATCAACAAGTTTTGATTTTATTCTACCCTCTTGAACTTCCTTCCTAAACCAATTTTTATATCTGCCAAATTCTTCTTGCAATTCTTTTTCATCATCGTATAACAAACTTACACCCGCATATGCTCCGTCATTATTAATCCTTCTAGTTACTTTTCCTCTTGATAATGTATCTATTACTATATTTCCTTGATTGAAATTGTTTATGAAGGCATTTACTTCAGTTGCTACTTTACCACTTTTGCTTATCCCTCTCAATATAGCTAACTTATTCCAATCCAAAGGGTCTGAAAAGTCTTTAATCGGAAACCCAATTATTGACACCATAGCGCCTTTTGCATCTCTTGCTACAATAGGTCTTGTAATATTCAGCCTCACTTTAATTTTTGCTTGAGTTAAATACTCGGTTGCCAAAATAAGAGGTAGTGCGGGTAATATTCTTCTACCCAATTCTGAAGTTACCATATCAAACGGAATATAAATATCAACCGCTCTAGCAGAACCGCCTCTTTTGGGCATTTCAATATAGCTTTTTTTGAATGTGCTTGAAAAAACCAAAGAAAAATCGTTGTAGAATGACGGCTCGGTATATAACATCCCATCACCCGTTTGCATTAATGTTGCAGTTGGGTGAATTTCTAGCATTTTTGCAGTTCCTTTTTGTTGTTGTCTTAAAGGATATTCTTTTTCAAGTTGAATGAAAAATTTATTTTGCCCGTTTGCCAATTTTATTGACTGCACTTGCTCTATGTTTACAACACCCGCAACCATAGTTTTATCATCTTTTTCCTTTCCGCTAGAGTTGAACATTAGAGGAAATTTTTGAGCAATCTCCTCATTAAAATATTCCGCTACTCTTATCAAACCTTTAGATGCTAAACTAAATGAAAACAAAAATCTTTTATCTTCGGATAATTTCAATCTTTGTTTTTTAAATGACCCACCCGAATCAATCTTATCTCGGAACGCTTGGTAATTATCAATATACTCAACAAGTTTATCAGTTTCGGGATAAATAGATGGTATGTCTGATTGAATATATCTATTAGAAGTCATATCTATACCTTGAGCAGTACCTTGTTGTTTTACATTTTCGAGTTGAGCGAAAAGCGCATCAATCGACTCGTAATACGAAAACAATTTTCTATATGAACTCCATCTACCCATAATTTTTATGCGTTGTAAATTTGGCTTTTCGTTTGGTCATTTGCTAGTGCTTTGGCATTAGCATCTGCTATTTCTTGCGGTGTATCGAAATTCATTGGTGAGGATGGATAATCAGTCGGCAAAGGGTCGTTGTTTTTTGCGCTAATGATTGTTTTAAATCCATCATAATCAGTAATTTTTTTGAGTTCATCAGCTACATTTCTAGGAAACAACGAAAAGAAAGATTCACACGCTTGTTGCAAAGACTTTGGTTGGCTTATAAGCGGTGTTCCGCTTGCTGACTTCAAAACCTCATCGTAAGTTCGATAAATCTTATAGGTGTCTCTCAAAGACTCCATCATACGAATCGAAACGAATGCTCTTCCTTGAAGTCTTTTGGCTTCGATTTGCTCTCTCAATTTTGTGAGGTAAAGCCAAATGAAAAGAAACCCTTTCATTGTAGTTTCAACTTCGGTTTTGTAATAGATGAAGATTTCGTATGTGCTTCCCGCGAATCTGTCTTGCAAAGACAAATCTTGCTTGAAGTTGGCTTCATAATCTTCGGATGTTTCATTCAGTTTGGTGTTACCCGTTCCGATGATTATTAGATTGCCTTTTTCTAGTTTTTGACCGCGACCATTGGTGATTTTCGCTCTGTCTCCTTCTAACTTAACTTTTGCTAATGCCGAGTTTAAGATACCCGCGGTGTTTGGGTCAATTTTAGGTAACTCGTCAAGCAACAAAACACATCCGCTTGCCATTTTTCCATCCACCTCATTTGACCACGCTTGGGATACCAAACCTTCTTGATAACCACTAATGGTTTGACCGCCTAACAAGTCCAATGGCGATGTAAATTGGTTGCAATTGACCTCAACTAGACTCCAACCTAAAAGACCCGCTATTTCGCCCGCGGTGTAGGTCTTACCCGTTCCCGCACCTCCATACAAATACACATTGTTTTTAGCAACCACATCCGACAAAATTAATTGCGTCAAAGGTCTACTTAAAAATTCGGGGTCTATTTGAGTGGAGAAAGTGGTTATTGTTCCCGATGCTCCTAAAATAGTAATGGTGGCATTGATTTTTTGACCTTGTAACAAACTAGTTACACTTGCGTCCAAATTGGTCAAACCAATTTTAGCGTTTGCAAGTTCGGTTTTCACGATGCGCTCAACTGCGGTGTCATCAACACTTGATTTTGACATTTGAGCGTTCGATATAATTTTTGAAATCTGCGTGAGTGTATTTGCAATTACTTGCTGATTAGCAGTTCCTTCTTTTATCTCTTCGCGGTCAATCGCTTCTTGAAACAACGCTTTGACATTTTGGTCACTAGCGTTGTCTCTCATTTCAATTAGTTCTTCTTTTTTTGTCATTTTAATTGTTTTCTAGTTAAATATTTCCTAAGCCGTAAAGCGGGTTTACATCATCAAAGTTCAAAGGTAATAATTCTTGCTCCTCATCTTCATTCTCATCCTCATCTTCGCTTTCGTTTTCATCCTCATCTTCACCTTCGTCTTCGCCACCTTCATCTTCCCCGCCTTCGTCTTCGCCACCTTCTTTACCTTCGTCTTCACCACCTTCTCCACCTTCATCTTCACCACCTTCTCCACCTTCATCTTCACCACCTTCTCCACCTTCGTCTTCCCCACCTTCTCCACCTTCGTCTTCCCCACCTTCTCCACCTTCGTCTTC
>Ga0181349_1001065_pt1 | contig 11709 bp, 6 predicted proteins | sample Su13VDMM110SD_FD_130106 | JGI IMG/M metagenome (GOLD analysis project Ga0181349, IMG submission 130106) | Freshwater viral communities from Lake Michigan, USA - Su13.VD.MM110.S.D | ecosystem: Environmental > Aquatic > Freshwater > Lake | place: USA: Michigan | collected 2013-07-16 | reverse complement strand
CTTGGGCTATCGAGACCAGTCCGGGGAACTTTCAGTTCGGCTACATCTTCATCGAGCCAATCAAGAATCTTGATATTGCTGACAAGTTAAAAGAAAAGCTAATTGAGGCAGGACTCTGCGACAGCGGTGCAAACGGAGGCACGGCACGCTGGATGCGCTTACCTGTTGCGATTAACGGTCGCCCAAAGTATGGGGATCATTCACCCGAATGTCGACTTGTGCAGTGGCGTCCAGCGTTGAAGTACACGGTTGAAGATTTATATTCAGCATTAAGTTTGCATCAACAAAAGGCCGCACCCCCCAATAATTCAGCAGCACCAAACCTCAATGGACCGATCGTACAAAAGAAGCTGAATGACGATGCAGCTTTGGTGATCGAGGCTCTTCAGGCCAAGGGACTCTACAAAACTGCACTTGGCTCAGGCAAGCACGACATTACTTGCCCGTGGGTGAATGCACATACCGGCGCAACAGACAATGGTGCGGCTTATTTCGAACCTAATCAGAAATATCCCACTGGTGGTTTCAAGTGCCACCATTCTCATGGGGCGCTGTTTCACATCCGTAATCTGAAAGAATTTCTGGGTATTGGTACTGAGGAGGGTGAAGTCAATCCACTTGGGCAACCTCAAAAACTTCCTCCGGCACTTCGGCCAGTACCTTCTCTTGATGAAAACTTCCTTCCCAAAGCACTCAGAGATGCAGTAATTGATTTAGCCGATCGTTTGCAATGCCCGCCAGACTATTTGGCTGTTGCCATGCTTTCAGCCGCGGGTGCTGTCGTTGGCAACAGAGTAGGAATTTTCCCGTATGCCAATGATGAAAGCTGGGAGGTCTACCCTGCGCTTTGGGGCGGTGTAGTGGGTGACCCGGGAAGTAAGAAAACTCCATCACTTCAGCACGCACATAGGCCGCTACAACATTTAGAGAGCATGGCATCACAGAAGTACGCGCAAGACATGCAAACGTACAAGCAAGCAATGATCCAACATGAGAAAGCAATGTCTATTTGGAATAGAAATAAAAGTATTGGCCAGATGCCGACACCACCAGTTGAGCCAAAAAGAGAGCGGTACGTTGTACACGATTCAACTTATCAAGCTCTTGGCGTCATATTGGCAGATAACCCCCGGGGAATTCTTGCGCTTGCTGACGAACTGTCTGGCCTACTTCAATCGTTAGACACAACAGGTCAAGAAGCCGCACGTGGGTTTTATTTAACGGGGTGGAGTGGAACTGGTGGCTATTCATTCGACCGAATAGGTCGTGGCTCGATTACTTTGGATCGTTACTGTTTAAGTGTATTTGGCGGATTCCAACCAGACCGAGTTAAAGCTTACGTTCAATTCTCGCAAAGAGGTAGCACGAAGAACGACGGATTGCTTCAGCGCTTTCAATTACTTGTTTGGCCGGACCCCATGGGTAACTTCCAACTTGTTGATAGACCGCCAAATAAAACTGCGATCGACGAATACCACAAAGCAATGTTAGCTTTACCTAAATTGACTGAACAACTAATCCCAAGTTCTAATAGATTACCCAATGGTTCGCAACTTTTACACTTCACAGCAACGGCTCAGCAAGTATTCAATTCTTGGTACGTCCAAAACGAGAAGATGCTTACAAGCGGCGGGCTAGACTCAGCCCGACAAAGTCACTTCGCCAAGTACCGTAGCCTTGTTCCAGCTTTAGCCTTACTTTTTCATTTGCTGGAAGCACACACCGGGCCGGTCTGTGAAGACTGCCTTTATCGAGCTATTTCATTTGCGAAATATTTAAAGAAGCACGCTGATCGAATCTATGATTCTGCATCTGGACAAGACCATGCAGCGATTCGTGGTTTAGCTGAGCGGCTACTTAAAGGTCAACTACTAGACGGATTCACTTGTCGAACATTAATGCTGAAAGGCTGGGCCGGACTTTCAACTAAGGAGCAAGCCCACAATGCTATTGATGCTTTGGTTGAATACGACTGGCTGATAGAAACAGAAATCCGAAGCGGGGGACGACCGACAGTTAAATATGCAGTCAACCCAAACGTGACGGCAGATCTTTTGTAGGTTTTGAAGGTTACCCCCACGCCTTATTTTTACTTGGTAGATTAAAAAGAAGTAGATAAATGTATTGGGGGGTACCTACAAAACCTACGAAAGTACAAAAGGTAGCAATCTCCGGTCCATGAGGTACGGAGGCAATTATCTTCCGTGTCCTCAAGCAGGCCTCCCACAAGGTGTATTTTGGTGTCAAACAACTTTACTTATGTCATAGCTGGCGGCCATATAGCTTGTAACCAGTGTCAAGCGATGTCAAAACGCAGTCGACAAAGATGCAAAGCTCCGGCCATGAGAGGCAAACGGGTTTGCAAGACGCATGGCGGAGGAAGTACCGGCCCTAAAACCGAAGCTGGCCGACAACGTTGTTCAGAAGCGAAGACCATTCATGGACGCGAGACCCGCGAGGTGCGAACCGAACGCAGCCTAGGTTAGGCAAGGCTGGCAGTTTTGGAAGCCGTTGGCTTTTCAATCGGCTTAATGTCAGGAGGCCGCACCCGCGGTCGCAGACCAGATCGCATGGCAGAGGCTTATCCAGAACTACAAGCAATAGTGCGTCGGCTTTACTTTAAATAGTGAGTTCTAGGCGAAGTGATTCATCGTGTTCTTTATACTATTGACAAACTATTTACACCATGCCAACATTGCATTTCTTCCTGCTTGGCTTTGGACTCATACTCCGCACCTCACCAAGTAGGCGTCGCTGATCCCCCGACGCCCTTCAATCGGGGATCACTAATTCCTTTATAGACCCCGGTTAGGCACATTCAATGGCCGGTGGTTTGCACCCAATCTTCACTCCCTCTGTTGAAAACACAAGGCGAGTCACCAAAAATCCACCTTTAGTTTTTTAAGTTTTGCTGGTAAGTCATTCAAAGGCTTGCTCGTCCTCTGCGCACCGATTTCGACCATGGCCAAACTGAATCTGGATGCTGAAAGTCGTCCATTTAGACCTCCAAATCAATCGACCCCTTGTGATGAATCTATAGCCAACGTACACTTATTTTGGCATCAGCCCGTTTTGAAGGGAAGTTGGAGGAGTCAACCACCATTCCTCGGCCAGTTTTGAAGGGAAGTTGGAGGTTCGTAGACGACTGTCACGGCCAGTTTTGAAGGGAAGTTGGAGGTAACGAGTCCGTCAAGGAGCCAGTTTTGAAGGGAAGTTGGAGGTTTAACTAAAATGTCAAAGCTAGTTTTTGAAGGGAAGTTGGGGGCTTTAACTCAATTTCATAGCCAGTTTGAAGGGAAGTTGGAGGGGTTAGTTACTAACCCTATGCCAGTTTTGAAGGGAAGTTAGAGGAAGTGCAATTTCTGTTTAGCCAGTTTTGAAGGGACTTTGGGGTTGTAGTTTTTGCTCTATGCCAGTTTTGAAGGGAAGTTTGAGGCAAGCAAGAGTACCTTGCTGCCAGTTTTGAAGGGAAGTTGGAGGTCCTGAACAACAAAAAGAGGCCAGTATTGAAGGGAAGTTGGAGGCGATGTATATAGTGTCAATTTCAGTTTTGAAGGGAAGATGGGGCAATTGGATAAACCCCGAGCCAGTTCTGAAGGGAAGTTGGAGGCATCGTGTGAAGCGGGATTGCCAGTTTTGAAGGGAAGTTGGAGGAACCGGTAAACCGGTAGGCCAGTTTTGAAGGGAAGTTAGAGGCAATTGGGCTGTGTACAGGTCAGTTTTGAAGGGAAGTTGGAGGTCAAATAAATTGATTGTTGACCAGTTTTGAAGGGAAGTTGAAGCCCTCCTTTATAGAGTAAGTGCTAGTTACCTTTATCAACATATTCTGCGATAAATAGGTCAACAACCTCGCAGAACAATTGCCACCTAGATGAGCAAAGGTTCACAGACTCAGCAATATCTAAGGTCAAAATAGTGATTCACAAACAAACTAGATACGAGTCAGACATATCGTACGAACTAGATAGGCACGGCGGTGTTCAGGCAAAAAACTGGCGTCGCAGAGTTGCAAACTCGGCCAAACGTCCACCCGCCTCACTAATAAAAACTCTGAGTTTTCCACTAGAACTTAGTCTGGATAAATCTACTTTTCCCTCATCTAATAACCTTTACAACACTGTTGAGGGCTTTGATTTAGGAAGTCTGAATCACCTGTTGCTATGCGCCCATCTGAGTGGTTTATCACTTTTTCAAAATGCAGCCCAAGCCGCATCTGCAAGGCAAAAAGCACAGTTCCCTAATGAGCAGTTCGTCAAAGCTATGGAAGATGGTTTGGGTATCGTATTGCCGGACTTCACGCCACAGACTTTGCTCAATCTATTCCAATCAGCCCCACGGAAAAGTCCACCATTCACCGCTGAGGAAGTTGCCAATCGCATTCATTCCAGTGTTTTTAGTAAGAGGATTTCCGAGAAGTCAGACGACCACATTTGCGAAGTATTTCGACTGATTGCTCAAGCTGCTTTAGGCGTCGCAAAAGATTATTCTGAATTAAAAGAAAACTCCTTACAAGCATTGCAAGCCTGTGGTGAGGCTCTGCGAAAAGAGTCGCCGTTATTCCCATCTCTGGCCGTCACACTAGCAGCAAACACAAGGGACATCAGCCTTGCCTTTGAAGGCGTTGTAGATTCAGTGGGGGATGACGAGTCACAAACATACTGGCTTCATCACATCATCGCCTGCCTGCTACGACGCGACCCAACTGCAAGCGCAGCCCAAATTCAAGATTCACTTTTGAGTTTTAGCAATAACGCTTTGAGCCAGCTTTTTGGCTCCCTACTGTTTTCATCCAAAGGCAAGGATGGATATTTGAGGAGCGTGGAACCAGTGCAATTCATCTCGGACCTTGGCATTCAAGCAAGTCGCTCCAGCGATGCAGAACGTTTCCTCTCAGCCGCTAAAGCCATCTCACATCCGCAGTTTTTCAATGAAGGTGGGTACAGCAGCTATCGTCCCGCTGTAGCGGGTAAGCTTCGATCTTGGGTGAGTAACTACATCTCGCGCTTGGGAACACTCAATACTCAAATTAACGCACTTCAAGGTGCAGAACTGCCTCCCACACAACCCGAGCAACTCATTCAAATACTAGACGGGCTTGGCCTCTCCATGGAGGACATGCTGCTTATGCTTGCCGAGCGACAAAGGGCTGTAGAAGGCGCAGCAAATACCCTGCAGGTTCTACTAGGCAGGGATGCGTCGGCGCGGCCAATTAGCTGCGCCCAAACCCTAGAAGCCGAGCTTAAATCTATCAGTGACATACACGGCACTTTTCGCTCCGTTCTTAACCAAATCAATCAGAAGCTCGAGGATGCTCCTGATCCAACGCTGATGGATTGGAAAGCCTCGCTTGCTATTTCTGAAAGTGACGTGTTTGTACTGCCAATGATTTCAGGTGGCACATCCGATGTAGAAGAAGGGCTGGACGAGATAAATGAGAAGTTAGCGTTTCTCTTCACAAACGCAGAGTCGTTTGCAGATTTCATCAAAGTCAATTCAACTGGAAAAATAAACACCTACCTTGAGAGCATCCGTAATCAAGAGCTTCAACGCGCAGCCTCAGTTGCATCTCGAAAGCTGAGCGAAGACGAGGCCATGGTGCTTGCCAAACGCCGTCTGATGCATGGCATTCACAGACTTTCAAAAAGACTTTCCCAAGTACGGCAAGCATTTGTTCTTGAATGGCTGAAGCCCGTGATCGTGAATTCTGGTGCTAAAGATGGCTCAAAAATATTTAACCGTTTGAAGTTCAACGATCAGGGTCGCTTGTACAAAAGCCCTTGGAGCCCGGGTCGGCATCAACCACTGCCGGCCTGCTTGCAGACCTTCGACGCAGCACCTTGGCGCCAAAGGTTGCAGGAACTTCAGTCAACACTGCGCAAGGAGTTAACAACCTCTCCCAACCCATCAGCTTTGCAAGACTACCTAGAGGTGCTAAGGTTTAACTCCGACATTGATATTCAAACCCTTAATGGGCCGATCCGAGTTGCCGATTTTGCAGGGTCGGTTGATCTTTCAAAGTTTGATTTGCACTTCAAGCTTAAAGTTGCCTTTGCCAAGCCAAGTGTTGAAGCTGCCGATTTATCGTCCTTACTGGCATGGCTGAGTGCTCAACTATCAAAAATGCGTTTCTTTGCGCGTAGAGAACAGTTCGTTGTTAGACACAAGTTTTCACGGGTGGGGCAGGATGACCTAATTCTTGTACCCAAGAACAAAGTTTGGGAGATGCCCAGAAAATATGTTGCTGCAAAAGGTGGTATCGGGCCCCTGCTTCGTAAGCACCCCATCATTGAGGAAGGTGCAACCATCAATGCGGTCCAGCTTTTTAGCAAAGTTGCGAGCATCCCTCTCAGCAGCGGCAGCAGTCATTTGCTTGAGCAAATCCCTCATGATTGGTACTTACCCCTTGACTTGAAAGGTGAGATTGGAACTGATATTTCTGGCCTACCTGTCGGCAAAGAATCTGTACGTCAACAGCACAAAATTAGGCGCATTGTTGCGTGCAAGGGCGCCCGACTTATAGGTCCGTCAAGTTACCTAATGCAAATATCCCACATGCTTACCGGAAAGACGGAGGCAAAGGAATGGATGCTAATTCTTGACTGGACGTACCGCTCGTCTTTGGCTTTTGTTGAAGGTGCGCCCAAAATATTAGCCGAGCAAGATGGCTGCCTATCAAGAGTGGCGATACCCATTGAGCACAAAACCATCCCAAATGAATCTGTTGAATTATTTGAAAATGTAGTAGCAATAGATTTAGGCGAAAGGCAGGTTGGTTATGCGGTGTTCTCCGTAAGAGACGCACTAACAGCCACAAGAATCAACCCACTTGTTGACCCTCGTACCAAACTCCCTGCGAACGGAGCGATTCGCATATCGGGTGTCAACAACCTTATCAACGCTGTCCGAGTTCACCGAGACGGCCAAGCCTCGAATTCAAAACTCAAGCAAAACTATGACCGTGGGCTTGAGATGATGCGAGACAGTGTGGGTTCAGAAATTGTTCAGCGCATTGAGGCTTTATGTGCTCGATTTAACGGCTTCCCTTTACTGGAAAGCTCTGTAGTTAATTTTCAAACCGGTTCAAGGCAACTGGACTTGGTTTATGGCGATGTTGTTCGCCACTTTGCATACTCAGGAGTGGATGCACATAAATCCGCAAGAAAAGAGCACTGGATGGGCGCTGAGCAATGGGTGCACCCTTACTTGATGGCCAAGAGCTTTGACGAGGTGACGCTAAAACGTACGGGCAAGGCTAAGCCATTGAATCTATTTCCCGGAACGTCTGTCCACCCGGCAGGAACTTCACAGGTGTGTACAGTTTGCCAACGAAATTCTAGGGAAGCCCTGCGGCAAACCGGGGAAAAATTCACGGTGTCCGACAATGGTGTTGTCCAGACAAATCTTGGAGACATACGTTTGTTGGTTGGTATGTCTTATTCCGAGGCCGATTTCAATAGGGCGAGACGAGACAAGAAAAATCTTCCGTTTAATGCCCCGCTCAAGGCGGGCACTTATTCACTTCGTGAAATGCTTGGTTTCGAGGGCCGATCAAGACGACAAAAAAATCCCAGTGTTATGGCTCGGGATACAACTCAGAGTCGATTCCAATGCTTATTTAATGACTGTCGGGCGACATATCACGCCGATGCGGGCGCATCAATCAACATTGGCCGTAAATTCTTTTCAACAGTCATTGATTTAGAAGAATCAAGGCGTGTGATGTTGGATTTATCTGACCTACAGAACTATCAAACAATCAATTCAAAAGAATAAATCAGCAGTCACCATTAAATTACTCCCTGCTTGAGCAAAACACAGTGTAAAGGTACACGGATGGAACCAACTCCAATAAGTGGGGGTACGGGGTGGGTGCGGTCAGTTCTGGCTGGATTTTTGAAGGGGTACTCCACCACCCACTATGCGGATGCTGCGTCGCACAACCCAACTTTGCCGAGGTAAATGCTCATACTGCCCTGATGTCTAACGTTGGACAAAGATTCTTGGATTTTTATATTGCGGTTGCAGAACAGTGATTAACCTGTCTGGAGACGGCCGACCTGAAAAACTGGGGTGGGGGCGCAGTGGGTTCAGGCTGGGTTGGAATTTGGAAGCCCTACCCTAAGCAATTTTTAAAACACCACCATCAACGATCGCCAGAAACTTGTTTCATGCAAGACCAGCTTTATTGATATGTCTTATGGTATGTAGGAAATAAAAAAGCCCCGTAAGGGGCTTATTCATTGGTTGTCTGGCGGAGAAGGTGTCTGCTCATTAAGTGTTTCAAGTAATGTCAAAAAGCTCCCAAAGCCCTTTATTTACTTGGTATACGAGCAATTACTTGTGTCAACCAATTTCAACTGTTACCATGCAATGTCATAATTTATGGTATGTAGGTTGGAATGCCCAAAATTGCTAAACCACTAAGCGATCTTCAAGTTAGACGCATCACGCGAGTCGGATGGCACGCCGTTGGCGGTGTCGCTGGACTCCTACTTCAAGTACGTAAACCAACGAACGAAGGGACGCAAATACCTCGATCTTGGATACTGCGCGTTAAGGTCGGCGAACAACGACAGCCCATTGGTCTAGGGTCATATCCTCAAGTGTCTTTAGCTGCTGCGCGTGAGCAGGCTGCCAAGCTAGTCGTGGAGGCCAAGCAAGGGGTGAACTTAAAAGCAAAGAAACGCGCACTGCGCAGTTCACTCTTGTCAGCGGCAGCTAAGAATAAAACCTTCAAAGAGTGTGCTGAAGCTTACATGGACGCGCACAGCAGTGACTACACCAGTGACAAGCACCGAAAACAGTGGCCTGCGACTCTTGAAACTTATGCATATCCGGTAATCGGCAACATGCTGGTTTCAGACATCGTGATGCGCGACGTCCGGAATGTACTTGAGCAAGAAACTGTGGTCGACATAAACACCAAAGGTAAGCTCTGGTACGTCAAAACTGAAACAGCCAAGCGCCTACTTGGACGCATCAAGACAGTCCTTGACTACGCAACAGTTAATGACTATCGCTCAGGTACTAACCCAGCGCAGTGGACTGGTTATTTATCAACGCAATTACCATCGCCAAAAAATCTTCAAAAGAAAGAACACCACCCTGCTGTGCCATACCAGCAAATGGGTGACTTCATGTTAAAGCTACGGACTAACCCAAGCCTTAGCGCAAAGGCACTAGAGTTTTTAATCTTGACAGCCGTTCGCTCTGGGTCAGTAAGGCAAGCTGAGTGGGAAGAAGTTGACTTAGAAAAAGCCCTTTGGATCATTCCCGCCGAGCACACCAAGGCCCGCCAAGAGCACCGCGTACCTTTGCAGCCTCAGGCGATCAAGCTACTGAAATCATTACCAAAGTTGGCAGGGTCAAACTTAATTTTTCCAAGCCGTACAGGCAAGGCTCTAAGTGACATGGCATTCAGCCAGCTTATGCGGGGCATGCGTGAACGAGGCGAGTTAACAGTGGAGGCTGTACCGCATGGTTTTCGCAGCACGTTCAGAGATTGGGCAGCAGAGCAAACTGCATATCCAGATGAAATACGCAAAGCTGCGTCTGGCCATACTGTAGGTGACTCTGTAAAAGAGGCATACCAGCGCACCGACTTGTTGGAAAAACGCCGTAACTTGATGAACGAGTGGGCGAAGTTTCTTAGTATGCAAAGCTCGCAGAACACAAGCAAAGTAGCAAAACTTCGGAGACAAGCATGAACTGGAACAACACAACCGGGCTTGATGCAGCCACCGAGGCACTGCTAAACAACAGGATACAAAAATATCTTGATGAAGACTACTCAGCCTCAGCAGGTGACGATGCACAAGCAGTACACACTTTAATTCTTGAACTTTACGGAATTTACAAATGTGCATCAGGCCCTATCGGCATTTACAAAGCACAGCAAGAAATTATTGCCAAAGGTAAACAATGGGACACCGACGATCCTGCGTTGGCGCAAATACAAAAATATGTGAACCGGATTCTGGCTGGTAAATTAAATTCTGCAACCGAGTATTTAGAAAAAGCCATTCAGCACAAAAGCGAAGTTGAAAAAAATGCTGCTGCTGGTCGTGTAAAAGAAATGGGGCAAAGTGGCGCCAATGCAAAACATGCAAACAATAATCAAGTCAAGGAAAATGCAATTGCCTACTACCTTCAAAACCGTGACCAATACTCCACAAAAAAAGCTGCTGCAGTTGATTTGGAGCGCCGCTTCCCCCCGCTCTCTTGGACAACTTACCTAGGGGCTCTAAAACAATATTAGCCAATTCAATGGTGCGCTAGCGGCAGCGCACCGTCGCAACAGTTACCTTCGCCTCCATATAGAGATATCGTCCGTTCATGTTTTTTTACTGCCAAGGAGCAGCCTCATGAACTACACGAAACCAACCGTCGCCTTCGACGCACTACCCGACGTGGCACTGATACAAATTCGCCCGTTGATTAACTTCAAGGTCCTCCCATATTCAGCCACCACCATCTGGCGCAAGTGCCGAAGTGGTGAATTCCCCCTGCCCATCAAAGTATCGCCCGGCATTACAGCTTGGAGAGTAGGCGACATCCGCGACTACCTAAATAGTGTCGGCACTCCATCAACAAAAGTGGGAGCCTGATATGAATACACCAAAGCACTCAAAAAGCGTGATCCCATCACCATGGCTTGACGACACAAAATCGAATTGTTTTCGCGATCAGTTTAGGCTAATCAAGGACTTGATGATCGACACGTGGCTTAAGGACATGGGGGCTTACTTCACCCCAATTGAGCCGTATCAATGGATTTACAAAAACAATGGCGAGAACCTATTCTTCAAAGGGTTGGCTCGGCTTGCACCAATGTTTTCACTGTACGCTTACCACAGACAAGTTGCAGTTTGGATATCGCCACCACCCTCGGGTCTTGGAAACGCGATTTACTTGGTCATGGGTCATGACAAGGATCAGCAACTGCGTTTGGTAGGTGGAAACTACTTTACTGAGCCCAAACCGCAGAATGGGCCAACGACATCGGGGTCGGAATTCTTTGCACAGTATGACCAAGCAGACCTGCGCGGGCAACTTCAACTTGTTAAAGACACAGTTGAAGCAAGCATCCAGTCTGAATATGCGAGTCTGCTGTTGAACATTCAGCGCGAATGCGAACACTTTCACACGATGGCTATTTACGTTACGGTACTCACTGATCCGGGCAGTATGTTTCATGCAGCTAAGGCCGTAATCGAAGGAGTCAAACCTGCTGACTTCTCGTACGAATTTTTTGGGGAAATTAAATGAGCCAAGATTTCGACATCAATACCGAATTTGACCCCGACGATTTTGACTTCGACGAGTACTACCCTGAAGAAGCTTGGGACGCCCTTGCTCAGGCCAAACGTTTATCTGAGGATTTAGCTCTAGTTAAAACTGATGCGGCCGCAGCAGTAGTTGGACCGGTATCAAACGATGAATTCCTAACAGCAATCTTTGGGGGTTCGTTCACAGCAGCATATCCGCTTGTGTGCAAAAAATCTGGCGACCCCGACCTTGATGGTTGGATGCCAATTAAATGGCCCTGCAACACAAATGCGGCTAATTTGAACTGGTACACCCTACCTAGCCTTTATCAACCTGATGAAACTGGGCGTTTTCGTGCCAAAAAGAATTTGGCAGTTTCTGTGCACGCAGTGATGGTTGATGACGTTGGTACAAAGGTCTCAGCAAAAAAATTCGTAAGCT
>Ga0181349_1001062_pt1 | contig 11733 bp, 3 predicted proteins | sample Su13VDMM110SD_FD_130106 | JGI IMG/M metagenome (GOLD analysis project Ga0181349, IMG submission 130106) | Freshwater viral communities from Lake Michigan, USA - Su13.VD.MM110.S.D | ecosystem: Environmental > Aquatic > Freshwater > Lake | place: USA: Michigan | collected 2013-07-16 | reverse complement strand
TGGCGCACGTAAGCTGTATGCAATGATGGACAGGATTCAGAAGGCTCGTGGTAAGACTGTCGGTAAGAATAAGGTGGCAAAGAACAGCCGTTCTGAAAAATACCTTCCTGCGTAATCATGCCTTTGTACCAGATCAGCCCAAGAGAATTGCCAGAAGTGTGGCCTGCTGCCGCACCTTTGATTCAAAGAGCAATTGACTTAGACCCAACAGCTACGACAATACAGCATGTTGAGTACAACGTGCGAACAGGGAAAATGTTTCTATTGGTATGGGAAGAACCCGGCGAAGGCATAACCGGTGCTTGCACAGTAGAGTTTTGGGACTTACCAATGGAGCGCATGGCTCATGTAAGTCTTATGGGCGGCAAAGGTATTGTTAGGCAACATGTCTTTGAAGAGGCTAAAAATTGGATGAGGCTACATGGCGCTACAAGAGCGCAGTGTTTTGCCCAAGGGACACTTCCCCAAATGTACGAAAAGATGGGTATGGAAAGTACGCATCAGGTAATGAGGATTAAGCTATGAACATTCTTGACTTAAAACGCAAACTTCTTCCCCTGAGCGGGTATATGGGCGATAGCGGCGGCGGTGGCGGCGGTCAACCCGATAAACAAACGCAGATAACAGAGTTGCCCGAGTGGGCGCGTCCGTACGCTAAAGATACGCTTGCTAAAGGCGCGGCGCTTACTGACATAAACCAGAATCCATATCAAACATACGGCGCAAACCGTATTGCTGGCTTTAGCCCAATGCAACAGCAGTCGTTTCAAGGTGCTGCCAACATGCAGCCTTCCCAGCAGTTGGGTACTGGTACAGACTTAGCCACCGCCGCAGGTTTAGGTGCGCTTAACACACAATATCAAGGCGGACGTTTTCGTGGTGGTGTATTTAACGGTGACGCAGCCGACTTCTACATGAACCCTTACCAGCAGAATGTCACCGATATTGGCAAACGTGAAGCGGCTCGACAATCTGCGATTCAAGGCACACAACAACAAGCCCAAGCTACCCAAGCCGGTGCTTTTGGTGGCGGTCGAGATGCCATCATGCGAGCAGAGCGTGAACGCAATCTTGGTCAGCAGATGTCTGACATTCAGGCCCAAGGCTCAAATGCAGCGTTTACAAATGCTCAACAACAGTTCAATGCCGACCAAGCCCGTCGGATGCAAGCGCAACAACTGGGTGAGCAGTCACGCCAATACGGTGCTGGCTTGGGTATGCAAGGCTTACAGACCGGCTTACAAGCCGCAGGTCAACTTGGTCAGTTAGGTGGTCAGCAGTTCCAACAGGGCATGGACATCAACAAGTTGCAAAGCGCTTACGGCGGTCAGATGCAACAACAAGCCCAGCGTCCTTTAGATATGGCGTATCAAGACTTTCAGAATCAGCAGAACTATCCGTATAAACAGTTGGGTTTCATGTCCGACATGATTCGTGGTTTGCCATTGGGTCAGCAGTCAACAAGCAGTATGTACGAGCAAGGCCCCGGTACAGTTCAGACTTTAGCGGGCTTGGGTGGCGCGGCTTACGGCTTTGGCAGGTCTGGAATGTTTGGTAAAGAGGGCGGTCTGATGACCTCCTATGCTGATGGCGGCGACGTTAAAACTTATGCCGGTAACGAAGGCTCTGTAACAAGCCAAGACAACAAAGACAACATCGTCGAAGGTATGTACAGCATGGAGGGCCTGCAAAAAGCTAAGGAAGCTGCACTTGCTCGCCGTGATGTTGATACCGCAGAAGCAATTGACGAGCGTATTGCCCAACTAAACGCAATACAAGCGCAGTCAGCTTCTATTGATCGTGGCCTTGGTTCAGCGTTTGACCAAATCCCCGAAGAACGCCAAGAAACAATGATGGCTGCTAACGGTGGTATTGTTGCGTTTGCTCCCGGCGGCGTTACGTATAAGCAACGAGCTGAAGAGGCAATGTCTGGGTTAGAAGGTTTAATTAAAAAATACCCAACTGCGCAAACTCCTGAAGAGTATGAAAGCGCGGTAACAAAGCGTGTACCTATGGTAGAAAAAATCTACGGCCCGGATATTACAAAATCGTATTTAGAAGAAACCAAAGCCAAACGAGAAAAGCTACCTGAGCAAATGGAAAAAGACCAAGGACTTGCTTTTGCCGCAAGAAGTTTAGGTTTGTTAGCGCGTAAAAAGAGGCCCGGAGAAAATCAGAGGGGCCAGTTTATTGCTGGAATAGGGGAGGTTGGACAAGGGTTTGCCGATGACGTTGGGCGTCTCAAGAAAGAAAACAGAGAAGCCGACGACAAATTGCGTCAGTCTGAAATTACACTGGCTACTGCACAGCAAGCCCGTAAAGAAGGTCTGGTTGGTAAAGCTATGGGCTTGGAAGACAAAGCTAGAGCAGAAGCGTTGGATGGTTATAAGTCACATCTGGGCGTGCAAGAAAAACTTGCCACTATGAAAAGTGGCTTGGCACAGCAAGAAATGCAGGGCGACACTTCTAGATATGTTTCAGACCAAAGTCTTAGAGGCCAAATGGCTTCTGCTGCTGCAAGCCTTAAAGGGCATCAACTTACCGCAGGTAAGCCTTCATCTCTTAAAGAAGGTACAGATGTGTTTTTTGACAAACTCAGACCGCTGTATCCAGATAAGTCTGATGCGGATGTGCGTGCAATGGCGCAGCAAAAATATCTTGAAATGACCAGAACAGGTTTGCCCGGCGTTGAAGCTAAGCTCGAGGCTACTAGGGAAGAAAACGCTCGCGAAAGAGCCGCTGGTCGTATGACTACCGACCCAATTGCACTTAAAGCCGCTCGGGAAAAAGATGTAGCGGGATTGGATAAACGTAGAAAAGAAATCTTGAACGAAGAACGTGCTAACCCATCGGAGCAAGAACCCGGTGCAGCACCTGAGGCTAAGCCAGCAGCACAGAAACAAACAACATTACCCCCAGCCGCAGTATCAGTATTGAAGGAAGGACAACAAACTACATTTGCAAATGGGCAAGTGTGGACTCTTCAAAATGGTAAGCCAGTGCAGGTAAAGTGACATGGCAAAAAATGAATGGGAAGTAGTATCTCAAACACCTTTGCAAAAAACCGCTCAAGATGAGTGGAGTGTGGTGTCTCAGACGCCTGTTGAGGGTGCGCCAAAACCAGATGAAGGCCCCGGGTTTTTAACTCGTACGGCTGACTACTTAAAGCAATTTGCTGCACCTATTGTCAGTGCGCCATTTACTATTCCTCGCGGTTTAGAACAAGCTGCTAGAGGTTCAGCACGCCGAGCAATGGAAGGCGATGTAGATGCTGTCTTACCGTCTACTATGGGAATCTTTGGGGGTATAGATGAAGAAGATTTATTTGGCCCAGAAACTGACCAACAAAAAGCACAACGTAAATTAAACGCACAACGTGCAGTTGCACAGGTGCCAGAAATACCCGGCCTAAAGCCAATAGCAGAATTTGGACGCGCCGTTCAAAAGGACATTCAAGATAGCATATCCGAGCAAGCCAAGCAAGAAATGCGCGATGCCGAGATCACCGGAAACATATTTAAGGGTGAATTAGACTTTGGTAAGAACCCGAATATACACGGGTACGCATTGCAGGTAGCTAACGTGCTTGGCTCTACTGCCCCAGTTATTGCAACTGCAATGGTTACTAAAAACCCAACGGCGGCTGGGGTTGTTGGTGGGGGTATGGCAGCGGACGAAGCGGCTGCAAATGCAACAAAATACATCAGTAAATTAAGCCACGCCGATTTGCTTAAAACTAGCCCAATGTACGCCGACATGATTATGGCTGGCGCATCTGAAGCTGAAGCACGCGATTTAATTACCCGTAAAGCCGCCGAGTCTGGGGCAATCTTGCAAGGGCTTGTTGCTACCTTTGGAGGTCAGGTAACAGGCAAGTTAGTAACTGGCGCATTTGACGACATCTTACGTAAAGTAGGCGGGCAAGGGATAGCGGGTAGAACTACGGCTGGCGTTGCTTTAGGTGCTGGCGAAGAAAGCCTGCAAGAAGTTGGTGAAGGCGTTGCGTCTGACGTTGCCATACAGAACGTGGTAAAGAGCAAAGAAATTGGTGAGAACTCTGCCGCTAACCTCATTATGGGTGCGCTTGGTGGGGCTGGCCCCGGCGCTGTACGTGGTGCTTTTTCTGCACCAGTAAACCCATTAAGCCCAGAGCAACAGCAAGTAGAAAGAATACAACGTATTGGTATTGAAGACGAACGCTTTGATGCACTAAACGAAATAAACGATAGACCGCTTACTCCAGAGGAAAGGACTGAGTATGCCGATTTGCTCAATAAACGAAAACAAAGAACCGCAGAAGATGCCCAGCAACAAAGCGCTGGAGTTGGAGGTGAAGGATCTGGAGTTGGCGTTCCAACTCCTAGTGGGGGATCCGCCCCAACAGATACCTCAGGAGCTGGAGCACCTATCGGTGGAGAGCTGGCTCCAGATACTGCACTTGCTGGAGGGGTTGGAGTGGGAGCGGGAACACAGCCAAGCGCATTAGAGGAAACTTCAGCGCCTGAGGTTATAGCGCCAACACCTACTGCACCCGAGACCCCCGCACCTGTGGCACCTGCAAACCCTGCAAAAGAAAGCCCGCTGTACAAATACATATCTGGTATTAATCCTGTGCAGGATAAGTTTTATGAAGAGTTTTTTAACGCTCCATATGAGGCCCTACCAGTAAATTTGCTGTCTGCAAGAGCAGACCTTCGTGGCATTAGCGATGCAATGGCCTTCATGCAAGAGCGGTTAGCAAATTGGGATCACCCTGCAATTAAAGGTGAAACTTACTCGCAACGCGCAATTGGTAAATTTAATGCTACTGCTGAAGAAAGGGTACTCATAAGTTCTGTTGATGAGTTGGCTGGGCTAGGTGCTCGCATTACCAACCAAGCAATGGCTATGTCCAAAGGTTATAAAGGTAAAAAAACAGGTAGCCAAGAAAAAATTGATGCTGCGGTTAAAGACGCCGAAAAACTGTTTGAGCAGGTATACGGGATTATGGGTGCGCAAGGACTTCTAACTAAAGAAGAAGTTAAAAGATATGGCGAATTTCAAGCGGACAAAGCAGGGCAAGAAGCGCCGACTGCTGAACAAATACCCACCGAAGAAACACCTACTAAGCCTGACGAACTAGATACTTTGCTAGGCCAGCTTGATGCGTTTGAAACTGAAGAGGCAACTGCCGAAGAAACGCCCACTATAAGAGAAGAAGTGGAGCCGGGCGAATCTGTAGTTTCAAAGCCTAAAGAACCTACACCATATTTTGGCTCTGAAGAGATCAAAGCCTTGGGCGACCGCATTAAAGATACTATCGACAAAATAGTGTCTGACTTTATGGTTGGTGACAACGTGCGCTATGGCAACATCCCCGGCACAGTGGTTGGACTTGATGGTGACTATATTCGTTTCCGCCCAATTAATGCCGCGTCTCCCAAAGCATACACCCGAGTGCCTAAAAACAAGGTAACTTTTGAAAGTCGTCCTGATACTACATCTGAGTCCGCTGCAATGGCAAAGTCGGATGAGGAAAAACAAAAGTTTGGTACTGAAGCTGGCAATCTTAATGCCGACATGGGTGGTCTTATTCAGTTGCTTGGCGCAAACATGTACGCTGCTGATGTTGCTGATGTGGCGGTTAAAGAGCTTTTACAAAATGCTTTTGACGCGGTTAAAGGCGCTATATCTAACTTAAAAACCCCATCTCTGTATAAGGTCGGCAATATTGAAATTACTATTGACAGACCTACCCGCACAATCTCTATTAGGGACGATGCCCGTGGCATGACTGCGGAGATTGTGCGTGATGCGTTCTTTACAGTAGCAGGTTCAGATAAATCCGATCTTGCCCCCGAAGATAGAAGTGGCGGTCTTGGTTTAGCCAAGATGGGCTTTATGATGGGTTCAGACCGACTAATATTAGATACCGTGCGTGACGGTGTACGCGTGACTGTGGATGCAACTGCAAAGGAGATTGCAAGAAGCCAGTTCAATATTGTCAAAAAGCCAGCACCAAAGGGTGAGCACGGCACAGTAATTACAGTAAAAATTCCAGAAAAATATATTGACCCTAAAACTGGCGACTCAAAGACTATTAACTTTCCTTACAGTCCAAGTGACATTAGCATCCTTAGAAAGCCCTTAATTGGGCCGGTTAACGTCAAGTTAAATTTTAACGCGTTCGGCGATATGGAGGCAAGCACTCCTGCCATAGGCGCGGCTTTTCCTGTTTCTGGTTACCAACAATTTAAAGTTAATTTTTCTTGGGGCAGTGCCGATATTTACTTTGGCGTAGCCAGAAAGCAAGAAAGCTACACAATTAAGCACATGGTGCTATCCAGCGGTGTGTACCAGTTTGATACATCATTTAAATTGTCGCAGACTGAAAAAATACCGTACGACGTTATCGTCAACGTAAAACCAAATGTAGAGGCAAAGCATCCGGACTACCCGTTTGAAAATAGCCGCGAACGGTTTAAAGAACGACTCAAAGAAGATATTGCGGCGCTAAGTTCTTACCTTGCACAAATTGCTCGTGGCAATGAGATGGCTGACCTCAAAGATAACTTTGAGAATGTTGTGTCCCTTCCCCGCATTGAAGCGGGGCAAGAGATTGCAGACCTTGGGAACAAGCTAAAGAAGGCGTTTGACACACGCGGTGCCGAAACTAAAGGGCTTGGCGAATTGCCCGCCCTCCCTACTGAAGTAACTGTTCGAGACCAACAAGTAAAAGACACACTTGGTAAAATTTTACTAGACAACAAAACGAAAGACCGCGAAAAAGAAGGTTCGTTTACGGCAGAGAAAGAAGCGCCCAAGCGTGAAGAGTTTATGACGGATATGAAGCAGGATCCAAAACTGCCTATCTACCATAACAATACGAATGTGGACTTCATCGCCATCGGCAAAGCTTATGGTGACCCTGCTAAATTCTTTGCAGAACTTGGTACGTTGCTTGTAGAGATGAAAGAGTTGCTGGCAAAAAGCGGCATGTATGGGTACGATGCTTTAAAAGCAGAAAACTTATTTTTTGGCGGTATCTCCATAGATAAAAAGTCTGGCGGTTTGCACATCAAGGTGCCGTATAAGGCAGTCCTAATCAACCCATTCTATGACTGGGGCGCAAGAACGTTGTTTGGCGTACGTGAAAACTTCTATATGACAATGATCCATGAGATCGCCCACACTGGGGATATGGATCATGGTGTTGCACATAATGCAAACATGATGCGCGTAGAGCAGTACCTTGCCGACGAGGGCATGGCAGACTACTTTAGAGATGCTATATTAGATGTCTTGGTGCGGCATGAATCCGTGTTTACGGCAATGAGGGAGACTTATGGGAAATCAACAACGCAAAATACTGCAAAATCTCTTGAGGACTACGGAAAAGGTTCCTCCTCAGCACAGGCTGGAGGCTCTGGAGATGGCAGCAAAGACACATTGGGGTCTGTATCAGCAGGAGAACGACCCGGAAGCATCAGCGGTATACGCCCCGCTTCTAAAGACTATCCAGAAGGCGAAATCAGTAGAAGCGCTCCAAAAACTGGTTTAACCTCAGGTGGGTTGCACCCATCAGTTGCGCAGGCAATTCTCTACAATGATTTAACTGGTGCGCTTAAGGCGCTGGCGCGTAATACGTCTGGTTTGTATGCCGACCTTGCTGCTCGCCTAGCAGAGTTAAACCTCCCCACAAACGTAAGCTTTGACAATGCATCAAACATTGTGCGTAGGTCTATCGATGCCACAACTGCGCCTCAACAGGCTCGGCTGTTTGCCTACATAAGCCGTAAGTATCCCAAGCTGTTTGACAAGTACTTTAAGAACTACGATCGTGTCGAATCTCTTGAGTTGGTTGACTCTGGGCTGCAAGAACTGCTTAAACCTCAATATGATATAGGCCCTGTGGCTGGAGAGTTTGCTGATGTTATTGGGGCATACAAAGATTCAATGATAGGGCTGTATGCCCCGGGGCTTTACTCACCACGATTTGATGAAGTCTCATTAAACACAAAGACTCGTACTGGTACGTCTAACCGAGTTCTCCTGCACGAAGTTGTCCACTCGGCTACTGAATATATGTTGCGTGGCGGCGTACGCTTAACCGAACGACAGATGCAAGCGGTGGCGGCTTTGTATGAAATGTATGAGTACGCTAAGATCAAACTACCTCCCGGCGAATACGGCCTTACTAACATCTATGAGTTTGTTGCAGAGGCAATGTCCAACGGCAAGTTCCAGAAACTGCTTAAAGGCATCCACTACAAGAACCAGAAGCCCTCTATATTCAACCGGTTTGTGCAGACTGTCATGCAGTTGTTTGGTAAGGATAACCTTGCCTCCAGCGTAATGATTGAAGCCAACGAGATTTTCTCCGCTGTTCGCCCAGCCCCAGCAGCCAGCGCAGGGTTGAGGTTTGCAAGAAAACCAACAGGCCCATTTAGCACGCCAGATTCTTCACGCACGGCTGAGAGCGTCACCACTACTTTAGGTGACACAATAGTGCAAGCTGCGCAAGGACGCCCCGAATTTGAGCAGTCCGCAAAAGATATGGCAAGTACCTTATGGGAGACTAGTGGTATTGCTGTACGAAAAGCATTTCTGCCTGTAGCGCAACTGCGCCAGTTAAGGGATTTAACTCGAACTAAATTTCCACAGATTGGTACTGCCGTTGAGGTTATTGAGCGCATGGTTTCTTATCGTGGCAAAAAACTAAAACTTGCTGCCAACATTGCAAAAGATTGGATTGCGCAACAAGTAATGTACCCCGAACAAGCTAGGCTTATGGGGCAGTTAATGTTGGAAGTGACTATGCGGAAAATTGAGGTTGATCCGCTGGGGCCAAATTACGATGCTTCTAAAGTTAATTCAGATTTAAAAAAGGGGTGGGATATGCTTAGCCCCGAGTTCCAATCTATCTACCGTAGAACGCGAGAGTTCTATTCTAATTCCGTGCAAGAAATGATACAGGAGATGAAGAATAGAGCGTCGCATCTGCCCGCTGCTGAACGTCAAGTAATTCTTGACAAGATTGATTCTATGTTTGGCCCTGACAAGTTGGTGACGCCATACTTCCCACTGCGCAGGTTTGGCACGTATTGGTTTCAAGTAGGTACGGGTAACAACAAAGAGTTTTACATGTTTACAGACCCAATTACACGGGGGCTGTCGTTTAGACGTCGGAAAAATGAACTTAGTCGTGGCAATGCTACACAAAAAGAGCTAGCTGCCACTATGGAGATGGGTAACGGTATTTCGGAAGTATTTAACCGGAATATCGGAACCACTAAGGTTCTTGAGGATGTACAAGAGCTTGTGGACGGACTCAGCAAAACTATAGAGTCTCCACCCAAAAGCGGCTCTTTCCGCGATAAAAATACTGATGAACTTAAAGCCGAAATCAAAGATAGTCTGAATCAACTGATCTATTTGCTGTTGCCGCAACAAAGCATGCGCAAGATGTTTATTAACCGTAAGCATGTTCAAGGCGCAAGCAGTGATATGTTGCGGGTGTTTGCCTACAGCGCCGTACATAGCGCATACCAACAGGCACGGTTCAAGTATGCGCAAGATTTTACGAACAACATATCTACTGCGCAGGACTTCGTGGATGAATTCCCCGACCCGCAAAAACGTATGGTCTACGACGACTATATTAGAGAGGTCGAGAAACGCACCGGGAACATTCTTGGTATCGAGGATAAGAACTGGTGGGCGGCTCCTATCGGCGCAATCACCAACACCACATTCTTCTTTATGTTATCCGCGCCCGCAACCGCATTGCTAAACGTAGTTGGCGCAACCGTAACAACAATGCCGTACATTGGGTCTCGGTATGGGTACGCTAAAACCAATGCACTGCTCACAAAGAATTTAGGTAGGTATGCAGCGTCTACACCCACCCGCACAATTGCCCCCTTAGTCCAAGGTGCAAAGAAGCTTGATCGGCAAAGACTGATGCAGGTTAGCTTTCCTACTATCGCCGAAAGCGGTATGTTAAGCATGACTTTAGAAAAGCCTGCTGGTATAGCTGATGCCGACTGGGATACCTCACTTCAACGAGCCGCCGACTTACTTATTGACGATGGCGACATGGAGATTTCTACCACCAACGATATCTTTAGCTTAGGGGAAACACCTTCTGAGTTGCAGTCTGACAAGGTAAACGTCGTTAAAAAAGTAATGGCTGGCGCGTTTCACCACCTTGAAAGCTTTAATCGCCAGAACGCTATGCTGACCACTTTTGAGCTAGCGTACCAAAAGTTTTTGGTGGATGATGTAACAGACGAACGTGGCATAGTGCAACGGGTAAACCCAGCCGATCCGCAAAGCGCCGCTCGTAAATACACACCGCAGGAAGCATTTGACAAGGCAATCGGTGAAGCCAGAGACATAGCGGGCTTAACTTTGGGTGACTTTACTCGGCAACTAAAGGGGCGTATCTTTACTTCCCCCGGAGTAAACCTGTTAACTCAGTTCAAGCAATACGCTATTACCAATACGTACCTCATATTCCGTAACCACTATCTGGCTTTTGCTGCGCCCTTCAACAAGTCCGAAATGCGGCACTTAAGACAGATGCTAGAAATACAGCATAAGAACGCCCCCAATAAGGATGCCCTCATTGAGCAGCAGATTGCTGAAGCCGATGCCTACCGCAGGGACATAAACAAAGAAGGTTTCCGTCGTTTGATGGGTATCATGGGCATGGCGTTCTTGTGGGGCGGCTTAGAGGCTCAACCATTCTTCTGGTTGCTGCTGCCGTTGATGGCAAAGATGTTCCGTCCGGAAGATGACGACGACGAGTTTGCAGACAACACCAACTGGTTTCGCAACTACATGCTTGAAAACCTTGGCGGATCAATGACAGCAGCGTTTGTAGACATGGGCAAAGACCCTAAAGAAGCTGCAAAGTTGGCTAGGAAAATAACCATGTCTATTGAGCGTGGCCCAATATCCACTGCATTGGGTCTCAGCCTATCGGAACGTGTAAGTCTTGACTTAAAGAACATGTGGTATCGCGAAGGTAGATATGACCCGCGTACTAGAGATACTGTAATAGAGGAAGCTATCGCCAATGTTGGGCCAACTGCGGCATTGACGTTAAATTGGGCAGATGCTTGGGACTTAATGAAACAAGGTCAAATACAACGTGCGTATGAAGCCGCTGTCCCAAATTTATTTGGCTCCCCGTCTAAATCTGAAAGGCTTGCTACAGAGGGAGCAACGACTAGGTCTGGAGAACTTATAGGTGGCCTTACAGAAGATAAATTCTCTGGGTTTGAGCTTGCCATGCAAGCAATTGGGTTTCAGCCAGAAAAGTTAGCCCTTGCCCAAAAGTCTGCTATTGAAGCTGTAAAAGCACAGCAGAAAATAATGGACAAGAAAACTGCTCTTATGAACCGTCTGTGGATGGACAGGGGCACACCAGCTTACGACGAAGCTTTAAAACGCAGGGCAGATTTTAATCTTATGTACCCAGAACTTGAAATATCTGAAAAAGATTTACAAGATTCGTTTGAAACTCGAACAAAACTTAAGGCTCAAGCGGAAGCACTGGGCGCAAAGATAAACCCCAAACTTATCACCAGACTTGCGCCAATGCTGAGATACGGGCAAGAGGACTAAAAAAACCCCCGCACATAGGCGGGGGAAAGAGGGGTTTTCGGAGAGAGGCAACCACCTGTTGCCAATCATACTACCTTATTCGCCAAACTCGCAAGCCCTTGATACCGTTTTCAATCACGG
>Ga0181349_1001060_pt1 | contig 11755 bp, 5 predicted proteins | sample Su13VDMM110SD_FD_130106 | JGI IMG/M metagenome (GOLD analysis project Ga0181349, IMG submission 130106) | Freshwater viral communities from Lake Michigan, USA - Su13.VD.MM110.S.D | ecosystem: Environmental > Aquatic > Freshwater > Lake | place: USA: Michigan | collected 2013-07-16 | reverse complement strand
TATCACTGGCGGAAATATCTTGACAGGTGGTGTAGTAAGTGCCAGTGGCAATATCACAACCACAGCCAATATTTCTGGTGGATTCATACTAGGTAACGGTTCGTTTTTAACCGGAATTGATGCTACTTCAATACAAAACGGCACGTCAAATGTACGTGTAACTGCCAACGGCAATGTCACAGTAGGGGTTGCAGGCACATCTGATGTGGCAGTTTTTGCCTCTACAGGTGAATACATCACGGGCTTGCTCAGCGTTACAGGGAATGTAACTGCCGGAAATGTAACTACATCAACGGTCAGTAGCACGTCTGCATTAACAGTGGCCAGCGGCAGCAACGGCAATATATTGATATCTGCTGACGGTACTGGCATTGTTAAAATCACTGGCGGCGCAGGATTTGTAGTACCAGTAGGTAACACAGCACAACGTCCAGTACCTGTTGATGATGGCACACTGCGACTGAACTCTACACTGAACGAACTTGAAGTCTATGCCGCTGGCAGCTGGCAGACTGTTGGCTCCAGTGCCGGCAATATCACAGTAACTGATCAGCAGATCACACCAGACGGAACCAATACTGTTTACACACTAGATCAAGTGGCCACTGCTCCGAGCATTATGGTAGCAATCAACGGTGTAACACAAACCCCCAACGATGGGTATACCGTTACTGGCAACTTGATTACCTTTGTAGAAGCACCGTTGAGCAGTGACTATGTTGACGTACGATTTTTAACATCTGCTGTGGCCAGTCCAGGAGTAATCTACAACTCGTACGCAAATAGTTCTGTGCAAGTCAACGATGTGCCAGAAATAGCATTCACAGTGAACAACACTGTGAGAACCAAAATTACTGCCAACGGCATCGTGGACATCAGCACAGGGCGCAGTATAAAAATGCCCTTGTACACCGTGAGTCAAGCCGACGCTCTCACCGGGCGCACCGAAGGCGAAATGATCTATGTACAAAATGGAGATTCGGGTGCTGCCTGCCTGGCAGTTTTTACCGGCGGAGCGTGGAAAAGAGTGGTGTTAGGTGCCGCAATAAGTGGATAAATCTACTCCTACTCAGTAGAAATATTGAGTTGTGGTAAATAGAGTATTAAGATGTAGAGCACTGTCTTAGACAGTTGGAAAGAGCAGTAACAAGGATGCAATCAAATGCCAAATATAACCCGAATTAAGAATAACCAGGTAACCCAAAATGCGTTAACTGGTAATGTACTTGCTAATAGTTTAGTATACAGCAGTAGTTTAAGCGTAACAGGCACAGTCACTGCCAACGCATTCGTTAGTGCCAACGCTGGTAATGTTTCGACTACAGGCAATGTCCTTGCTGGAAACACAATAATAACCGGACTAATCAGTGTTGGCGGCAACGTCATTGGTGGCAACGTTACCACAGCTGGCTTGGTGTCAGCAACTGGCAACATCACAAGTGCAGCCAACGTTGCTGGTGGAAATATAGTTACAGGTGGATTGTTGTCAGCAACTGGCAACATTACGTCAGCAGCCAACGTTGCTGGTGGCAACGTTCTAACCAGCAGTATTGTTGGTACAGGCATAACTTTAACGTCCACAGGAAATATTAATTTATCGCCCACTGGCAATGTTATTCTAAACAGCACCTATATCAACGGATTAAGTGACCCGGTTCAGGCGCAAGACGCCGCATCCAAGGCCTACGTTGACAGCGTGGCATCTGGTCTTGATCCCAAAGCCAGTGTGCAATATGCAACTTATGCCGCACTGGACGCATACACCTACAACAACGGCACAAGCGGCGTTGGTGCAACCATTACGTCCAACGCAAACGGTGCTTTTTCCATTGACGGAAACACTCCAACAGCTAATGCACGAGTTTTGATTAAAAACGAAACAGGTGCAGATAACCCTTACAACGGTATCTATGTTGTTACCACAGTTGGTAACGCTGGCGCACCCTATGTATTAACTCGTTCAACAGACTTTGACACAGGTTCAGAAGTTCCCAGCGCATTTACATTCGTTGAAGCAGGAACTAATAATGCTGACACTGGTTGGGTTTGTACAACAAATGCTCCGGTCACAATTGGCACAACAGCAATTTTGTTCACACAATTCTCTGGTGCTGGTCAATATGCAGCAGGTACAGGACTAACACTAACTGGCACAACATTCAGCATCAGCAATACTGCTGTTACAACTGGTAGTTTTGGCAGTTCAAGCAACATTGCAACATTCACAGTTAACCAACAAGGTCAATTAACAGCCGCTGCCACAGCAAGTATTGCAGCTCCTGCATCATTCTTGACTGGTAACACACTGACTTCAAACATTGTCATTAGTAGTTTAACTTCGGTTGGTACACTGGGCAACTTGACTGTGACAGGCAACACCACAAGTGGTAACTTTATCACTGCTGGCAATGCATTAATAGGTGCAACATCTGTAAACTTGTTGGCACAAGAAGCTCCGGGTATGTTTGTTGAAAGCTCAGTGGGTGCAATTGCCACAGTGCTTGACTTGATCAATCCCGGTGCTGGTACAGGTGCTGGCGCAGCCATTGATTTCTACAACTATGTTGGTAACACAACATTTGGCCCAGGCGCACAAATTGCGTCAAAAGATGACGGCACGTTTTCTTCAGAGATTGTGTTCTCTACCAAGGCCAGCACAGGCCTAGCCAATGCTGTATTGTCTCCACGTATGACACTGACATCTAATGGTCAGTTGACTGTTGTTGGCAACATCATTAGTTCTGCCAACGTAGCCGGCGCCAATATTATTGCCAGTGCCAATGTCATTGGCGGCAACATCAACACAGGTGGTTTGGTTTCAGCAACTGGCAATGTGTCAGGTGGCAACGTCACAACTGGTGGATTAATTTCAGCAACAGGTAACATCACTGGCGGCAATATTTCAACAGCAGGTGCACTTGATGCCGCAAGTTTAAGTGCAAGTGGTAACGTAACCGGCGGCAACGTGTTAACTGGTGGATTAGTATCCGCAACTGGCAATGTGTCAGGTGGCAATGTAAACACAGCTGGACTGATAACAGCAACTGGTAACGTAACCAGTGGCAATGTGAACACAGCTGGTCTGATAACAGCAACTGGCAATGTGTCAGGTGGCAATGTAAACACAGCTGGACTGATAACAGCAACTGGCACCGTAACTGGCGGAAATATTGCAACTGGCGGCACAGTCAGCGCAACTGGCAACATCACTGTTAACGCATCAAGTTTCTTCCTTGGTAATGGTTCACAGTTAACAGGTGTTGCAGCCGCTAGTGTGAACGCTGCCAACTTAACAGGTAACACACTAGCAGCCAATGTTATTAACTCTAGTTTGACAAGTGTTGGTACACTGGGTAACTTGACAGTGACAGGCAACACCACAGGTGGTAACTTGCTAACAGGCGGATTAGTAAGTGCAACAGGTAACATAGATGGTGGCAACATCAACACAGGTGGATTAGTAACAGCAACTGGTAATATCACATCAGCGGCCAATGTTACCGGTGCTAACCTTGCAACTGGTGGATTAGTAACATCAACAGGAAACGTGATTGGTGGCAACATCAACACAGCTGGTTTAGTATCAGCAGTTGGAAACGTGATTGGTGGCAACATCAACACAGCTGGAGCAGTATCAGTAACTGGCAACGTAAACGGCGGCAACTTGAATGCAACTGGCATGAGCCTAAGTGGTAATGTTATTAGTAACCTAAATGTAACCAGTAATATTGCCGGCGGCAACTTGCTAACAGCTGGATTGATTTCAGCAACTGGTAACATTACATCAGCAGCCAATATTGCAGGTGGCAACATCGCAACAGGTGGTGCTGTCAGTGCAACTGGCAACGTAACTGGTGGCAATGTCAACACCAACACTGTGGTTGGTACAGCACTAACTTTAATATCCACAGGTGCTCTTAACCTATCAACCACAGGTAACATTGTAACAGGCAACGGTAATGTTGTTATTAACGGTGTTGCAACTCCTATACAGGATACAGACGCAGCCAACAAGGGCTATGTTGACGCAATTGCAAGTGGACTGTCACCCAAAGGAAGTGTGGTAGTAGCATCATATGCAGCCTTGCCAACATATACATATAGCAATGGCACAGCAGGAGTGGGTGCCACAATCACAGCCACAGCCAACGGCGCACTGACACTAGATGGTGTTCAACCAACTGTTGGATCAAGAGTACTAATCAAGAACGAAACATCAGGAAATGCGCCAGTTAACGGTATCTATGTAGTTACTACCAACGACGCTGGCTCACCATTCTTGCTGACTCGTGCAAGCGATATGAATACCGCGGCAGAATTCCCGGGTGCATTTACCTTTATTGAATCAGGCACAGTGCAAGCAGATACTGGATGGGTGTGTACTACTGACTCTCCTGTGACTGTGGGAACAACAGCAATTGTATTCACACAGTTCTCTGGTGCTGGTCAATATGCGGCTGGTACAGGACTAACACTAACTGGCACAACATTCAGTATTAGCAATACTGCTGTTACAACTGGCAGTTATGGTAACTCAACAGCTATCCCAACATTTACTGTAAATCAACAAGGACAATTAACAGCCGCTAGTACAGACGTAGTTGTTGCCCCGGCTGGTACATTAACAGGTAACACACTGGCCAGCGGTGTCATAACATCTAGCTTGACCACAGTGGGCACACTGGGTAGTTTGACAGTAACAGGTAACACCACAAGTGGTAACTTGCTAACAGCTGGTTTATTATCAGCAACTGGTAACATTACTTCAGCAGCCAATATTGCCGGTGCTAACATCACAACAGGTGGATTAGTATCAGCAACAGGTAATATTACATCAGCAGCCAACGTTGCAGGTGGCAACGTGGTAACAGGTGGATTAGTATCAGCGACTGGCACAATTACTGCAACGGCCAATATTTCCGGTGGCAACGTGCTAACAGCCGGATTGATCAGCTCAACTGGTACAATTACATCTGCTGCCAATATTGCCGGTGGCAATATCACAACTGGTGGTGCTGTCAGTGCAACTGGCAACGTAGATGGTGGCAATGTCAACACAGGCATAGTCAGTGCCACTGGCAATGTGATTGGTGGTAACTTGAATACTGGTGCTCAAGTAGTAGCAACTGGCAACATCACTGGTGGTAACTTAATAACAGGTGGATTGATTTCAGCAACTGGTAATATCACTGGTGGTAACATTTCAACAGCTGGTCAATTTGGTGCCGCAAGTCTAAGTGCAAGTGGTAACGTAACTGGTGGCAACATCAACACAGGTGGTGTAGTATCAGCAACTGGTTCCATCACAAGTGCAGCCAATGTTGTTGGTGGCAATATCACAACAGTCGGATTAATCAGTGCTACATCAACAATCACATCGGCAGCCAACGTTGCAGGTGGTAACTTGCTAACAGGTGGATTAGTATCAGCAACTGGTAACATTACATCAGCAGCCAACGTTGCCGGTGGCAACATTAGCACAGTTGGCATAGCTAATCTAGGCAACATTGGCATCTCTGGTGATACTATCACTGGCATCAACGGAATTGTCAAAGTTAACTCAGCACTGGGTGATATTGACTTTGCGGTAAGCGGATTAACAGCCAATATCTTCTATATTGATGCTGGTGTAAACACAGCCAGCTTTGGTAGCAATGCACAAACAACCAACGCATTGGTGGCATTTAATGCTACCAACTCAATCTTGATTCCAGTTGGTAACACAGCACAACGTCCAGGAACTGGCGTAGCAGGTATGGTGCGTTATAACTCAACAACTACTCAAGTTGAAGCGTATAATGGAACAAACTGGTTGGCACTGGGAAGTGCGTTTACTGTTATCACATCTGAAACCTTCAATGGTGATGGCTCAACAACATCATTCACATTGGGCAGTGCAAACTTCAGTACTGACAGTGTGATTGTCACTCTAAACGGTGTGGTACAACAGCCATTGGTTGCTTACGCAGTAAGTGGTACAGCTTTGGTATTTACAGAAGCTCCTGCTGATGGTGACGTGATTGTTGTGCGTGAATTGCAGACAACTGCCACTGTGGCAAGTCTAGCCAGCGGTTCAAGCACCCTAGGGTTTGCTACCTCCAACGGTAATGCTACATTTACCATTGCCGGAACCAGCAATGTAATGGTTGTTAGCGCAGGTGGGGTTGACATCACAGGTAACTTGACAGTGAGTGGTAACGCCACACTGAGCGGAAACATCCTGGGAGATAGAATCCAGAATGGTACAACCACAATTGATATCCAAAGCGCAAGCGGCAATGCCAATATTACTGTGGCAGCAACATCAAACGTTGCTGTGTTTACCACAGGTGGATTGAACTTGACCGGCAACTTGAGTGCAACTGCCAACGTAATTGCTGGCAACTTGAATGCATCAGGATTGAGCCTAAGTGGTAACGTTATAAGTGCCATCAACACCACAGCCAATATTACAACAACTGGCAATATTAGTGGCGGCAATGTCAGTGCAACTGGTATTGCAGGTACCTTGAGCACAGCGGCACAAACCAACATCACTTCAGTTGGTACATTGACATCATTGGCTGTGACTGGCAACATCACTTCGGGTAACATCAGTGCTACAAGCCACACAGGAACTACTGTTAGCGTAACCGGTAACATCACAGGTGGTAACTTGATTGCAACTACATTTGTTGGTAATTACTCAGGTACTACAGCCAACATAACTGGCAACATTGATGGCGGCAACTTGCGCACAGCTGGATTGGTAAGTGCAACTGGTTCAATCACTGGTGGTGCAATTACTGGCTCTAGCTTAACAGTTGGAACTGGTAATATCACCGGTGGCAACATTGTCAACGGCAACGGCAACGGCATTGGTAATATTGGTAGTTCTACTGTTTACTTCAACACTGTGTTTGCCAAAGCAACATCAGCACAATACGCTGACTTGGCAGAGCTTTACACAGCGGACGCCGAGTACGAACCGGGCACAGTGGTTGAATTTGGTGGCGCAGCCGAAGTCACATTGTCAACCAAAGTGGGTTCAACTCGTGTGGCAGGTGTTGTGAGTACAAACCCAAGTTACATAATGAACGCATCATTACAAGCTGAGCACGTGGCAACAGTGGCACTACAAGGTCGTGTACCATGTAAAGTTATTGGACCAGTGAGCAAAGGCGACATGATGGTAGCAGCCGGCGGAGGTTATGCCAAGGTTGATAACAATGCAAAAGCAGGTACCATTATTGGTAAAGCACTAGAAGTCATGCACAACCCACACGGTGTGATTGAAGTTGTGGTCGGTCGCAACTAAACACAGTTAACACTGTGACAAAAATAGGACTCTTGGTAGTCCTATTTTTTTGACTAAATATATCAATAAACTGGACAAAACATGGCACTAACCCGCATAACCGCACAACAAATTTCCGACTCGGACTTCAAACAGTCGGTGCGTGTGGTCAGCACTGCCAATACCAATTTAACAGGTGGAGCACCTGATGTTGTTGACAGCATCACACTGGTATTAAACGACAGAATTTTAGTGGTAGGCCAGTCCACTGCCAGTCAAAATGGTCTTTACTATGTGACCACACTGGGCAATGGATCCAACGGCACCTGGACACGCACAACAGATGGCAACGCCTCAGGCGAAATTTCCTCGGGTATGATCCTGGTAGTTACAGAAGGCACCGCCTACGGCGACTCTGAATGGTTGCTGACCACTGATAATCCAATTTTAATTGGCACAACCAGTTTGACGTTTATACAACTAAACGCAACCATCTACAATGGCACGTCAAATGTGTCAATAGTCAACAGTGGTAATGTGGTATTTGGATCTGCAGGAACTGCCAATGTTGCACTAATTTCAGTCAACGGTGTTTACGTCAACACCAACCTATACGTTTCTACAGACGCTGTGATAACAGGCAATCTAACTGTTAATGGCACAACCACCACCATCAACTCCAACACAATCACAACCAATGATAAAACTATTACGGTGGCCAACAATCAGTCAACCGGTGCTGGGGTTGATGGTTCAGGATTTGATGCTGGGGGCGGTACTCCCATAGCCACCTGGAGATACAACAATGCCACCACCAGCTGGCAGAGCAATGTTGGTGTCACTCCCTCTGCAAATGCCAGTCAAGCACTGGGCGGAGCCAGTAATTACTGGGGCACAGCCTACATCACAACAGTGTTGGTAACAGGTAATGTCACAGGCGGAAACGTAATAACAGCCGGAGTTGTATCAGCCTCCGGCAACATCTCGGGAAATTACATACTAGGCAACGGATCTCAGTTGACTGGGGTTGCCACAAGTTATGGCAATGCCAATGTTGTGGCCAATGTGGCTGCACTTGGATCAAATCCTGTCAGCACCACGGGCAATGTGTCAGCAGGCAATGTACTGACCAGTGCCGAAGTTATTGCCAGTGGCCTTATACAGTCTGGCACAGGACTCAGCACTGGTGGCTATCTAAGTATAGATGGCACCACCGACTTGCACAACACCACTGTGACCGGTAACTTATCAGCCACGGGCAATGTTACTGGCAATTATGTTCTGGGCAACGGATCACAACTGACTGGTATTGCCGCAAACTATGGCAATGCCAATGTTGTGGCCAACTTGGCTGCACTTGGGTCAAACCCTGTCAGTACCACAGGCAACATCACAGGCGGCAACCTAATACAAGGCTCCACACGAGTTTATAAATGGACAACCGCAACATCGGCCCCGGCCAATCCGGTTGCCGGTGATGAATGGTACAATTCATCAACTGATGTGTTGTACAAGTATATCGATGACAGTGTGGGTAGCCAATGGGTTGATCAAAGTTTCCCCACCAGTTTTGGAAACATAACCATAGCCGGCAATGCCAATGTAACAGGCACCATTGCCGGCAGCGGCAATCTATCAGTGTCTGGCAATATCAGTGGCGGTTACATCCTGGGCAGTGGTAATATCTCACTCTCAGGCAACGTCACAGGAAATTATATTTTAGGCAACGGCAGCCAGTTAACTGGTATTGGAGCAAGTTATGGCAATGCCAATGTTGTGGCCAACGTGGCAGCCTTGGGTTCTAATCCTGTGTCAACAACGGGCAACATCACTGCCGGCTATTTTGTTGGTGACGGATCTGCACTCACAAGCATCGCCGCAACCACAGCAGGCACAGTGACCACAGCCGCACAAGGCAACATCACCTCAGTTGGAATATTAACAAGTTTAAGTGTAACTGGCAACGTCACGGGCGGCAATGTCACAGGCACCAATTTATACGGAACACTGCAAACTGCCACTCAGCTGAATGTCACTGGACTTGGAACATTGACCACATTAATTGTGAGTGGAAACACCACAAGTGGTAACTTGTTATCAGGTGGGCTAATATCAGTTGCCGGCAACGTCACAGGCGGTAATATTAACACTGCCGGGCAGGTATCAGCTGTGGGCAACGTCACAGGTAATTATATCCTAGGCAACGGATCGCAGTTAACTGGACTACCAGCCACATACGGCAATGCCAATGTGGCTGCTAACTTGGCTGCATTTGGATCAAATCCAATCAGTACCACTGGCAACATCACTGGTGGTTATATTTTAGGTAATGGTAGCCAACTTACAGATGTAAGTACTGCTGCCAGGGCATTAGGCTATTCATTAATATTTGGAGGATAACATGGCAGCACCAAACATAATCAGTGCAACAACAATCAATGGTAAAACAACAGGTGCAAACCTAACAACAACTAACTCAACCACAGTATTAAACAATGCTGCCAGTAGTGGCAAATGTTTAAAAGTAAATGTATTAAACGTAGCAAACTATGGGGCAAGTGCAGCCGTTATAACTGTTGGTTATTATAATGCAGCCAACGTTGGCGGAACATTATTTCAACTTGTGGGTAATGTAAGTGTACCTAGTAATAGTACATTAAATGTTATTGACAAAACAAGTCAGTATTACTTAGAAGAAAACAGTAGCCTAGGAGCCACAGCTGGTACAGCAAACACATTGTGTGTTACTTGCAGTTATGAGGATATAAGTTAAAATGGTTAAAAGATATTATGGTGGAATAATATCTGCTACGCAAGCTGTTGCCAATTCAACTTCTGCCTCTGGATTTTTTAGTACTAGCCAGCAGATGCAAGCAAAAAACTCTGGAAATTGGCCAGGCTCCTCAAACGCACCACCTACAGTAGAATATCTTGTAGTTGCCGGTGGTGGTGGCGGTGGATATGATAATGGCGGTGGTGGTGGAGCGGGCGGCTTTAGAACCGCATCTGGTTTTGCAGTTTCGACTGGATCCCCTATTACAGTCACTGTGGGTGCTGGTGGAATTGGCGGAACTGGTGGTAATAAAGGTGGTAACGGGACACCGTCAATTTTTGATTCAATTACTTCTACCGGTGGCGGTGGCGGCGGCGACCAAAACCAAAATGGCGCAAATGGAGGTTCTGGAGGCGGTCGTGGATTATTTGCAACGGGATCTGCCGCTACTGGAGCGTCGGGACAAGGTAACAATGGTGGATTATCAAATAATTCCGATTATGGTGGCGGCGGCGGTGGTGGTGCTGGTGCAGTTGGTGCAAACGCACCAGGAAATTCTTTAGGAGGTAATGGTGGCGATGGGTTAGCAAGCTCTATTACTGGAACTTCTGTATTTTACGCCGGTGGTGGTGGCGCAGGAGGTAATGGCGGCGCAACTAATAGTTTAGGCGGAAATGGCGGTGGTGGTGTAGGAGCTAGATTAGGTAGCAATCCAGGCGGTGGAGCACCAACGGTGGGTACAGCTAATACTGGCGGTGGTGGTGGTGGTGGTGGCGGTAGCAATGCTGCCGGTATTGGTGCATCTGGCGGCTCGGGTATTGTAATTATTCGTTACGCAGACACATATGCAGCCGCAACAAGTACTACTGGATCTCCGACAATTACTAATCCAACAGGATATAGAGTGTATCAATGGACTAGCTCTGGTTCAATAACGTTTTAAATAGGAAATTAAATGAGTCATTTTGCACAGATAGATCAAAACAATGTTGTTATACAAGTTCTTGTAATAGAACAGGATGTGATAGATACTGGTCTATTTGGAAATCTAGGCTCTTGGATTCAAACTTCATACAACACACACGGTGGAGCACATGCCACAGGCGGTACGCCTCTTCGTAAAAACTACGCTGGCATTGGTTACACATATGACCGCACAAGAGATGCATTTATTCCACCACAACCGTACACCAGTTGGACACTAAACGAAACCTCTTGTCTCTGGCAAGCACCTGTTGAGTACCCTGCAGATGACAAACACTATGCCTGGAACGAAGCCACTGTGTCTTGGCAAGAAGTCATTGTCTAATAAATAAAATATGGCATTCCCAACATCCCCCACAAACGGTCAAACAACCACTGTCAATGGTGTACTGTACACCTATAGTTCGTCTACCACCGCCTGGAATGTGACCACAGCATTTACCGGCAACATCTTGACCACCACATTGAGCGCAAGTGGTAATGTTACCGGCAATTTCTTCCTGGGCAACGGAAGCCAGTTGACTGGAGTAGCGTCTGGCACAGCCTCTAATATTGAATCAGGTACCAGCAATGTCAAAATAGTCAGTTCTGGGGGAAATGTTTCTGTAGGTGTGGGTGGAATTGCAAACTTAGCAGTATTTGACACCGCAGGTAATGCCACTATCACCGGCAATTTGCTCATGACTGGTAATGTTTTCCCCACCGCAAACAACACCTACTGG
>Ga0181349_1001054_pt1 | contig 11802 bp, 17 predicted proteins | sample Su13VDMM110SD_FD_130106 | JGI IMG/M metagenome (GOLD analysis project Ga0181349, IMG submission 130106) | Freshwater viral communities from Lake Michigan, USA - Su13.VD.MM110.S.D | ecosystem: Environmental > Aquatic > Freshwater > Lake | place: USA: Michigan | collected 2013-07-16 | reverse complement strand
TGGTGTCTGGGGGAATTGTGTACAAGTTGAAGATGCTGACTGGGTTACGTGGGTTGATTGGCTCGCTGCGGATCTGGAGGTTAGCGTTGCGCAGCACACCGCCGATGGTCTCGGGGTAACCAATCTGGGAGCGCGCGTCCAGGTAGTTCTGGCCGCTCAAGATGTTCGCTGGGCTGAACTGACCAAAGTCCTCGGTCGCAGTCACCTCGCGGGGGATGAGGCCAGCGCCTGACACATCGAAGGTGGGTCCACCCATGCCTGACACGGGGGCTGCGCCGATGCCTTCAGACTTGCTGACTGGCAGATCGGCACCACCGACACCTGAGCTATAATATGACATGCTGGGGCGGTAGCTAGGATAGAAGAAATAAATTACCAGAGCCGCCACAACCAGAAGGGCGAAAAGGGCACGACGGTTCATTGCCATTTATATTAATAGACAAATATTTTTTAGTCGATGTAGTCGGCTGGGTCCGCCTCGACTTCATCCTCCTCTGGGCTGTCACTGAACAAGTACTGCTTGGAAAATATGGGTGACTTGGGGGCACCGCGCACACGGACCTGGACAACTCGCCAGATGGGCCCGAACGACTTTTTGAGGAACCACAGACCGGCCAGCTCGAACAGAACGTCGCACGTCGTGCCCTCCTTCACCTCCTGGAGCTCGAGCTGGTTCTTCTTCATGTCGAAAGCAGTCAGAACAACCTCACCCTTGAGTTTGGCTGGTGCAACCGACAGGGTGTCCTCCGTCAGAGAGTCCTGGAAGGCGGTCTGGATGGTCTCGTCGCTCAGCTCCTTGCCGAACCACTCCACCTTGGACTCCTTAGCCTTGTTGATGATTTCCTCGTCACACTTGTTGATGATTTCCTGGCCCGCCTCTGGGATGCGGAACGAGATGTTGCTGCCTGACAGAGAGTCAACCAGCTTGACACCGTTCACCTGGTGCAACGCATGAGCCATCTTAAGAAAGTAGCGACCGTCCGGGAGCTTGACTGGGGTACCGTACTCCATTTAGTATCAACAAAAATATTAATTAATTGTAATGAGCGCAATCAACTGTTCGCCTGATTGCTCCTGCCTGCCATCACCTTCAGAGCCTGGAAAAACTTTTTGTGCATTTGTTGACCGACAGAAGGGGTACACGAGGCCGTGCAAGGCTTCCTGCTGTAAGAATGCGTGTACTGGACGCCAGCCCGAAACGGACGAGTCACTGAAGGCGTCAAGTAATCCAAAACTGCCGTACGGTTTTGGTGAGAACCTGCCCACGTCGGACAAGCCCTCTGTGCAAAACTGGGTTCGGGCGTTCCAGTCAGACCCTATGTACATGCACACAATTGTGACCAAGCCCGGTACGTACACGGACCCGCAGCCAGTCAAGCCTTATCCGCTCATACTGACGAGTCAGCCTCCAGCGCGACCAGTGGTCGAAGAAACCGATAACCGTCCATTGGTCACATTCATTGGAACAATGGCACTTACACTTGCTCTTCTCCTGTAAGCATTTAAAGCAGTGGGTCTACTGTATAGTAGAAAAGATGGCATCTATCACCGAAACCCCCGTGACTCTCGAGCTGCTGGCCAAGGAGCTGAAGGGCCTCCGAAAGGATGTCCGTAAGATTCGTCAGTACATTGGCGACCCCAGCGGTGAGAAGGCGGCTGAGCGTGCCAAGAACAACGGTTTCAACAAGCCCCAGAATGTAACCCCGGAGCTGCAGAAGTTTCTGGGTCTGCCCGATGGAGACAAGGTTTCCCGTACACAGGTGACGAAGTTTGTGAACACCTACGTGTCAGAGCGTGGTCTGAAGAATGGCAAGCTGATTCTGATGGATGACACCCTGCGCGCCCTGCTCTGCCCCCCAGAGGGTGAGGACGTGTCGTTCTTGAACCTGCAGAAGTTTGTCAGCCCGCACTACATCAAGGAGGTCAAGCCGCCAGCCCCTCCCAAGGAGAAGAAGCCGGTCGCAGTCAAGGAGAAGCCAGTAGCAGTAGCCACCACCGAGGCGCCCAAGGAGAAGAAGGTCCGTCCCAAGGTGGTCAAGTCGACGGCGTGAAAAGAGACTTAAGAATTTGTGTGTAATATGATATAACAATGGAAGAGGAGCAAGAGCTTCCTTTGCTCCCACGCGAAGTACTGTCTACTCTCGTGGGTACAAAGGTGAAAGATGTCAGTCTATATCGTCGCGCATTTACGCATAAATCTGCTCTCAAACGTTACAAGGGACTTACGGGGTCCTATGAAACGCTTGAATTTATGGGGGATTCAGTGCTAGGTTTCATTATAACCAAGCACTTATTTGATTTATACGAAAAACATCAAGAGGGGTTCCTGACCAAGGCTCGCACCAAGATGGTCCGAGGTAAGACGCTGTGCGAGATTTCTAAGAAGTTGGGTCTGGACAGGTATATCCTCATGGATGAAAAGGGTATACGCAACGGCTGGAACAACAACGACAACATTCTTGAGGATGTGTTCGAGGCGTTTGTGGGAGCAGTCTACCTCGACCTCGGCATGGTTTACGCAAAACAATTTATTATGAATTCTTTTGAAAAAATTGAAGTAAACCTGGATGATGACAACTACAAGGACCAGCTGATGCGCATGTGCCAAGCTATGAAGATAGCCATACCCGAGTACCGCCATATTACAACCACGAATGGTCGATTTTTCATTACGGTTTTTGTGGATGGTATGGACTGTGGGTCGGGGTTTGCTCTTACAAAGAAGGAAGCAGAACAAAACGCGGCTGAAATGTTGGTTAAAACAGACCCTCGATTTAAAAGTAATGGACATGGACCCAAAGGTGAAAGAGCTCCTCGGCCGAACCTACCATGACCAGCGGTCAGAGGCTTGGCTCCAGCTGCGCGAGGAGATGCTGACAGCCAGCGATGTCGCGTCTGCGCTCGGTGATAATCACTACGAAACCCCGGACAAACTCCTTATGAAAAAGGTGCTCAAGCTCAAGTGGGCAGGGAACGCAGCGACTGCACACGGCACTTTGCTCGAGCCCATCGCGCGTGACCTGTACGACGCCCGGTACAACAAGAAGAGCCACGAGATTGGGCTCGTACAGCACCCTGTTTACAAGTGGCTCGGAGGCTCCGCTGACGGTATTACAGAGGATGGGATGCTCATCGAAATCAAGTGCCCGCTGTCTCGCAAGATTGAGTCCAAGGTGCCTAAGCACTACATGCCGCAGATTCAGCTGCTGCTCGAGATTTTGGACTTTGAGGACTGCGACTTCATCCAATACCGACCAGATGGTGAAAAGCCCGAAGAGTTTAACGTTGTACGGGTCAAGCGCGACCGGCAGTGGTTTGTGGATGCACTGCCAGTCATGCAGGCATTCTGGGAACGTGTCCAGACTGCGAAGCGAAATGGTCTGTGCGATGTCGAAGTAGATATGACACCCTACACACCACTTAACGAATATATCTGTTATATACAGAGTGAATGAATGAAATGCCCACATTGCAAACGAAACAATGCGATGCTTTTGTGCAAGGAGTGTTCTTCCAGCTGTTGCTATGGCTGCATACAGCTTGAGGTGCACCAGTGCAAGGGGGCTCTCCAGCACAAGCTGAAAGAGCTCGCCTTGCTCGAGTCTAAACTACCAAAAGTCATCGGACAAAAAATTAATAAAATTTAAGGGTCAACATCACACCTGCCCGGGCATTTTGCGCACGACGTGGTCTTTAAAAAGAGGTGCTGATGGCCTTTTCCATCTTTTACTTGAGATTTTTGCGAAACACAAACAGTGTCGCTGCGAGCGCCACGATGAGAATAATCAGTGTGCTGTTATCCGAGGCGACACGAGCAGCTTTGGGCATGGATGGGCGCGCAAACGTAACGTGTCCATCATCATACTGGTATTTGCGCGCTGGGAACATGGGGAACGGTGCGTTGCCTCTGTCACCTACTGTGTTGGCCATCATGCCGCTGGACATGTTGATGCGGCTCGGTGCAAAGTGGTCCGGGGTATCGTCCGGGAAGACGGTCCCGGTCTCGGCTGGGATTGGGTCGATTTCTGTAGTATATTGTGCATCCAGTGGCGTCTTGTACATGCCGTCAGTGGGTACACCAAAAGTCCCCGTAAGCGTGTACGGGTTTATGCGATTCATGCTGAGCTGGTCATCAACCAGCATTGACAATGCCATCGTTACTATGTACGAAGATAAACTTTTGTGGCCATCTTTTCACGGTGGATGTTCCACATATGGTCAAGGTCAACATTCAACATGTACGACAGCTGGAACAGATAACTGAATACGTCACCCATCTCAGTCACAATATCAGTCCCCTTGTCTTTTTTTAGGCCAGTCTTTTTGAAACTTCGCTGGTGCTGACGAATAGCGCTCGCCAGCTCGCCAATCTCTTCTGTGAGTAAAAGCCATACCGTCTGAACGGGTGCCTTGTCCCATCCTTTCGTACGGCACAGCTCGTACGTCTCATCACGGTACTGATTCATCATATCTACTTTTATGTTCAAACCCTTATCATAGATTCACGCTACCTATTCTCCGACGAAATACCATCACTATCACCATTACCGCCACCAGTGACCAAAATTCAAACTGGAGCACCCTGGTATCCTCTGGCCTGCCGTACTTTAGACTGCTGCCCAGACGCACACCCCGCTCAATCAAGAAAAAGATAAGAAATCCAATAAGAATCTCATCGAGTGACTTCATAATTTAAAAAGTTATTTTTAAAATCGAGCCGAAGGGTCGGATCCCGACAAGCAGCTGACCCTATGGACCAGACTTAAAATGCAAACTTGTTGTTCTGACCCATCTTCATGCCACGGGTGCTCGTGTTCTGAGCGTTGATAAGGGGGGCCGGCAGTGTGCTCGAGTCGCGCAGGTAAATCAGCTGCTGCAGGACACCCGGCAAGACGTCGCGCATAGCCTGGGTCACCACCGCGTTATTCATGGCCTCGAGCTGACCCTTGACGTTCTGGAAGGGGTCGCGCATCATGTTCACATAGACAGCCTTCATGTAGGCCTGGAGGTCACCATCGCTCTGACGGTCGATGACATACCCTGTGCGCTTGCGCGCCTCCTCAATAATGGCCAAGTGCAGAGACTCCCGGTTGAAATCAGAAAAGTATGAATTACTCAGAGGAGTCGGCTCGATGCGTGTAGCCATTATTATATCATACCAATAAAATTTCGACCCGGGACCTGCGTACCGACCACTTAAAAAAAACAATCAAATGTTTTATAGAAATGCAGGTCATCAAGCGCTCCGGAGATGAAGTCCCCATGCTGTTCGACAAGGTGACCAAGCGTATCCACAAGCTCTGCGTGGACCTCAAGGGTGTCCAGGCTGACAAAGTGGCCCAAAAGGTATTCTCATCAATGTACGACGGCATCAAGACCAGCGACGTGGACAACCTAAGTGCCGACGTGGCAATCGACATGGTGACCGAGAATCCGAATTACGAGACACTCGCGACCCGCATCATCGTCTCTGACATGCACAAAAATTGTCCTAAAACTTTTAGTGATGCCATGGTTGGTCTTCACATCCGCGGGGTTGTTTCGGATTACTTCATGAAGTGTGTCGCGCTCGAACTGGATGCTGAGATTCAACACGACCGCGACTATGACTTTGGTTTTTTTGGTATCAAGACGATGCAAAAGAGCTACCTGAATCACGGTGAGACTCCCCAGTATATGTTTATGCGCGTCGCGATCGGCATCCACTGCGACGACATTGAGCGCGTCAAAAAGACTTATGAATTCATGTCAAAGAAGTACTTCATCCACGCAACCCCTACCCTCTTCAACGCCGGCTCGACCCGACCCCAAATGTCCAGCTGCTTTCTGCTCGGCATCAAGGAGGATAGCATCGGCGGCATCTACCAGACGATGGAGCAGTGCGCCAACATCTCCAAGTGGGCAGGGGGCATAGGTCTGCACGCTCACAACGTCCGCGCCAAGGGCTCGCGCATCGCCGGTACAAACGGCCAGTCTGACGGCATCATCCCTATGTTGCGCGTGTTCAACGCGACGGCCCGCTACGTGAACCAGGGCGGACGGCGGAAGGGCAGCATCGCAGTCTACCTCGAGCCGTGGCACGCAGACATTATGGAGTTTCTGGACCTACGGCTCAACCAGGGTGACGAGGAGGCGCGCTGCCGCGACCTGTTCACGGCCATGTGGATTCCTGACCTCTTCATGGAAAAGGTGGAGCAGGATGGCGAGTGGCACCTGATGTGCCCCAACGAGTGTCCCGGCCTAGCTGACGTTCACGGCGAAGAGTTCAACGAGCTGTACCGGATGTACGTGGCTCAGGGACGCTTCCGCAAGGCTGTCAAGGCGCGCCAGGTCTGGGACTCGGTCCTGCGCTCCCAGATTGAGACCGGCACCCCCTACATGCTCTACAAGGATGCCTGTAACACCAAGTCGAACCAGAAGAACCTTGGCACAATCAAGTCTTCAAACCTTTGCGTAGAAATCATTCAGCACACCAGTCCAGAGGAGGTGGCTGTGTGCAACTTGGCCTCTCTCAGTCTGCCAGCCTTTGTGAACGAAGGACAGTTTGACCACACGGCGCTACATGACATCAGCCGCCTAGTAACTCGCAACCTGAACAGAGTCATCGACAATAACTTTTACCCCGTGCCAGAGGCGGAATGCAGTAACAAACGCCACCGGCCCATCGCTATCGGTGTTCAGGGGCTGGCGGATGTTTTTATGATGTTGGGATTGGCATTTGATAGCCCGGAGGCTGCCAAGCTCAACAAGGATATTTTTGAGACGATTTATCACGGCGCACTAACCGAGTCGTGTCAGCTCGCGAAAGATGAGGGGGCCTACGAGACGTTTGCAGGGTCCCCAGCCTCTGCGGGTAAGCTCCAGTTTGACCTGTGGGGTGTCACGCCTTCGCGCGCTGACTGGACAGAACTCAAGGAGCGTATCTTCCAGGATGGTCTTCGCAACTCGCTGCTCGTGGGCCCTATGCCGACAGCCAGCACGGCTCAGATTCTTGGAAACAACGAGGCGTTCGAGCCGTACACGACCAACCTGTACCTGCGGCGCACGCTTGCGGGCGAGTTTGTGATGATTAACAAGCACCTGGTCAAGGACCTGCAGGCTATCAACATGTGGAACAAGGACACGAAGGACCAGATTATCCGGGATGGTGGCAGTGTGCAGACCCTGACTATTCCACAGCGCCTCAAGGATATTTACAAGACGGCATGGGAGATGAGTCAGAAGGTTCTGATTGATATGTCGGCTGACCGCGGCGCCTTTGTGTGCCAGTCTCAGTCTCTGAACATCTTCATGGAGAATCCTTCTATGGCCAAGCTGTCTAGCATGCACATGTACGGCTGGAAGAAGGGGCTCAAGTCGGGGATGTACTACTTGCGTACGCGCGCCAAGGCTAAGCCCATCCAGTTTACTCTCGACCCTGTCCAGGCGTGTCGCCGCGACAACCCGGAGAGCTGCGAGATGTGCTCTGGTTAGATACTTAAGAATATATCCCAAATATTCATTAATGGGGTGGGGTATCTGCTTCGCACTGGACGAGAGTGACCGTGTCTACTGTGTCGATGGATGCAACTGGCATGCGCGTGAGTCTGACTATGCCGACTTTCCCGCATGGCCCTCGGCTCGTCGGGCAGTCCTGGAATACTTTGAGGGCGAGGCTCACAGCGAGCTCGACATGATTCGTGACGAGTGCCCCGGTACAGCTGCGGCTCTCAAGGAGGCGTGCCTGGAACACATGAGCGATGCGCGGCGCCACTACACCCGCATGTCGGGTGATAAAAAGCGTGAGCTTCACGAGACGACCCTGGCTGAGCTCGAGAAGGGTCTGGACGATTTTACAGAGTCGTCAAAGGATGCGTACGATAGGTACAATGAGTGCTCAAAGGCTTGGAAGGTTTACCAAAAGTGCCCACCCAAATACACGGCAGCCAAGACGCGCCACCAGGAGCTCGAACGCCTAATTGCGCCTCTCCGCCTCGAGTACGACATGGAGATGTGGGCCGACCGGTACGATACATACAGTCGCAACGCGCGCCGGTACACAAAACTCGTCAAGCTTGAGAAAAAGTTCCCCGTCACTCCTTGAAAATAACACATCCCAAAAGCATCCCTATACTCCCTGGCAGCACATTGAAAGGATTTGTACTGAATAACATTCCTAGACTCATACTCAAAAAAATAATTGGAATAAATATTTTTTTATCACGCTCCGGTGGACTCTCTTCTGGCTCGGATTCGGGGGCTACCGGAATAATAATCTCAAATGCTTGGTCCGTACGGCACATTGGACACTCTGTCTTGAGGACCATGCATTTTATGTAGCACTCTGCGTGCATGTACTTGCGGCAACACCCCATCTGGGTCACGGCACCTGCTATTCCTTCATAACAAATCGGACAGTCGTCCTCCATAATTAAAGCATATAAAATATCTATAATTATGAAGGTTAATATTCCTAAGGCTCTTAGGGAGCAGGTTTGGTTGGCTCACATCGGCAAGAGGTTCGAGCACAAGTGCCTGGTTGGTTGGTGTGAGAACAAGATGACGCCGTTCACCTTTGAGTGCGGCCATAACATCCCGGAGAGCAAGGGTGGCACGACGTCCATTGACAACCTGCGACCAATATGTAGCAATTGCAACAAGTCTATGGGCAACAGCTACACCATCGACGAGTTTAGCAATATATCCAAAAGGACATCTTATTTGTTCGAGTGTTTTCGGTTTAAAAAGAATGAGACAAATGATTCTAATGAAGTGGATCGGTATCAACATCAATGACATCGAGACTACTTTTACGCGTGGTATGGCTCGCTTTATCGGACTCAAGTTTCAGATTCCACGCGGCCTCTGTCAGTACGGTCTGAGCGAGTACAAGTCTATTAATATCGAGATTGGAAGCAAGGCGTTTGTCAACTGGTGGCGCGAGATGGAGACGAAGCTGTGCGCGGCCGAGCCGTTCAACTCGAATCTGAAGGGGTCGAGCCTGCGCATCAAGGTGGAGGATGGCACGCCCGTCTTTGACGCACAGCGCAACTATGTGGGGTCGTACACGACAGCCGGAGAGGGGGCCGGCAAGCAGATGTCGTGTCTGATTGAGATTACAGGTGTTTACTTTTTCAATAATCAGTATGGTTTGACTGTCAAGTGTAGTCAAATTATGGTGTACGATGACGTACAGCCGCCAGAGGAGGAGGAGGAGGAGGAGCCTATTGTGTCAGTATCAAAGTGCGCTCTTCTCGACGACTAGCGACGACGAGTATAAAAGGGGGCTGGTGGCAAACCGCGGCCGCCCTGGTTTAACCGCAAGACGCGTGCGGGCAGCTGCTGTACGTAACGCGGAACACCTGGTTGCTGGTAGTAGTAGTACTGCGCGAGCCCCCGCTGCACAGGAGCTCTGTAGAACCGACGGAAATTCCGGTTGTAATAACTTGTCGGAGTACCACGTATGCGTGAGAAACGGTGCATGTACGCATCTTGTTGTTTAATCTGCTGAAGCAGACTATTTTGTTGACTCTTCACGAGCTGACGCAACTCGCGCGCATTGTTCTCGCTTCGGCGCGACCGGTTGCTCGCTATGTTCTGAATCGCCTTGAGCTTCTCTTTAAGCTGCTTGTACCGCATGGTTACTGACTTTGCTGGCTGAGCCGGTGGTGGTGTTTCTTTTTTGGGAAATTTCATAGCCGACGTGCCTATGTTTCTTGTTGCAAAAAGGAACTTTGGTTTAGGCATACTACGAGTTCTTCGCGTCCTAGTCGTGGATGGAATTGTCCCCCCGGTTCTACTCCCTGGCGAGGGGAAATTCTCTTTACCATAAAGAGACACCATTAATGCAAATACCCGAGGATATCTTTCTCTTATTTGATTTCTTGATAAACCCTGGCTACGCAGCTCCTGATATCTTCCTGTAACCGTACCTAAATGTAGGTTACTATTCGTGTTTGGTGTGGAACTCGACATCCTATTCTATTTAAAGAAAATTACTTGGACCCGTAGATTTTGCGCGCCTCTGTCAGAAGCTTGCCCTTGACCAGCACAAAGCCGCTGGCCTCCTTCTTCGTCATTTCCTTCTTCTTGACGAGTGACTTCTTGGCAGCCGCGACCGCCTTTATCCAGGGGTTGGCCTTCTCCTGCTTGGACTTGGTGACGGAGACAATTTCACCCTTGGGGTTCTTCTTCAGGGAAGAGTCGCCCTGGTGGAAGCGGACAGCGCGTGATTCAACCATTGTATATGTTACACTGAGAAAAGTTTCGCCACCTTGCGGATGGAGACGGTGCTCTTGGTCTTGGGCACCGACCCCGCGAGTCGCTCGTCGTTGAGCACCTCTGCTGAGACCTGCGCCTTGTGCCCCTGGAGGTCCATGATGCTCTGCTCGACACTCGGGAACTGCTCCGTCCCTGTATACACCAGTTTGCGCACGTACACCTTGCTCAACTGACCCGTGCGGTGCGCGCGGCCAATGGCCTGCAGCTCCGTCGCGGGATTCCAGGCTGGGGTCGTGATGTAGACCCGGGTCGCCTCCTGAAGGTTGAGGCCCACGCCACCCGCCTTGATTTGGATGAGGAAGATGGCACCGCGGCTGCTCTTTTTGAAGGCGCCGATGCGGTACTCACGCGCCTCCTTGTCCACGCTGCCGTCTATCCGGTACACCTCGCAGTTGTACTCCTCGAGCCGCCGCTGAATCTCATCCATCTCGCCCATAAACTGCGTGAAGACGAGCGACTTTTCCGTGGGGTGCTCGGCTATCATCTTGAGCAGCGCGTCCATCTTGGCCGACTCGCCAGACCACTTGGGAATCTCGCGCTCCTCCTTCTTGGCCATGCCCGTCAGGAAGAGCTGTGGCCACGTCATCACCTGCCTGACATGCAGCAGGCACTCCAGAATCTCCATCTGGTGCGTGCCCTGTGTGCCAGCCTGGAAAATTTCCCGCACTATGCCCTGAGCCGTCATGAAGACATCCTGGTAGAGGTCGCTCTCTTCAGAGGTCATAGCCAGCTCCACATTCTGAAAGTCGCACGGCGGCAGCTTGAGCCTGTCGTTCAGGTCCTCCTTGGTACGCCGGATAACGTACCGGGCGCGAACCTCCGGTAGGTAGCACTGTACGTGCGACTTGGTGATTCCCAGAATAGCACAGAGGCTCACAAAGTCCTTGACCGAGTTGAATATAGGCGTGCCAGTCACCAGCCACTTGATAGGAGAGCGCAGCGCTAGCACAGCCACACCCGTCTTGGACTTGATGTTGCGAACCTCGTGAGCCTCGTCCAGAATGACGCGGTCCCAGCCCACCTTTTGGAGCTCACCGTCACGCACGACTGAATAGGGCGCAATCACCACAGTCTGCCGAGCCGCGACAAACTCGGGTATCTTGCGTTTTGTGCCGTCATAAGTCAGCGCCTCCATGTGCGGGGCAAACTTTTGAATCTCCGAGACCCACTGGGACACTATCGACTTGGGCACTATGACCAGCGTGCGTCCCCGTGGGTTGGTGCACATAGTTGCCAGAAGCTGGACCGTCTTACCCAGGCCCATCTCGTCACACAGAAAACCACCAGGGTAGTCCGAAGAGAGCTCGCGCTCCACGAGCCACTTGACACCATCGTGCTGGTAAGGCGTGATAAGACGTGTACGGAGAGACATTGTTTTTGCTTTGAACTCTGGCTCTAGTCTCAGGACACTGCAGGGAACATCGCTTTTTTTTGTCGGCCTATAGTAGTGATGGAGGCGAGAGTCCCTAGAAGGAACAACCAACCGCCTCCGCCTCCGCCAAAACCACAAACCACCAACACAGGTACTGGTCCCAACGCGCC
>Ga0181349_1001052_pt1 | contig 11810 bp, 16 predicted proteins | sample Su13VDMM110SD_FD_130106 | JGI IMG/M metagenome (GOLD analysis project Ga0181349, IMG submission 130106) | Freshwater viral communities from Lake Michigan, USA - Su13.VD.MM110.S.D | ecosystem: Environmental > Aquatic > Freshwater > Lake | place: USA: Michigan | collected 2013-07-16 | reverse complement strand
GAGAAAGAGTAGTTGGTGCCATCGATGGTATAATCTTTGTGATAATCACTGAATGTCAATGTTTGATAGCCGGGCACTACCAGTTTTACAAACAAGTTAGTTTGTATGCTCCTATAGGCGGATAGGTCGATGCTCATTAGATGGCCTCCACAAAAACAAAGGGTCCGCTCCAACTGACTTGATCATATCCAAATATGGTAAAGGTAGGCATGCTGACGCATAGCACCCTCCAGCTGACATTCTGTCCCACCGACAAAGTGTAGTTGCCCGCGGATTCCCTTATGGGCCTATGCACTGTGATGGTATTGCTGTTGTGATCAACATCGGCTACCACTGTGTACACACTGCCGGGAGAATCTTGCAATTGGATATAATCTCCTGCCCTAAATTTAAATTGTCCGCTGGTCAATCCCGAGGTGCCTGCTGTGATTGTGAGTGTGTTGCCACTGGCATAGCTCACTGTGATAGCAGTGCTGTCGAGAGATAGGTTGCCGAGATAACCGTTTATGTAAGAATGGCTCTCCTTGTTGATGGCTATGGTGTCTTCTGTTGTGCGGTCCAACGCCTCTACTAATTCTATCAATCTCCTGTTGTCGCTCCATCGTATGCCGTTGGGCAATTCCACGCTGAATTCATAGACCTGTCCACCTAGGCTGGTGCTACGCACCACGCCGCTACGGCTCACTGTCTGTGCCACTTTCTTCCTCTTGCTGATGCCTATGGAAGTGGCGTTGTCTATCACGTATTGAAAACTCATACCTTTTTATCTCCTTGTTTGCGGCAGACTTCTCCTGCCTTGTTCTGTTATCGCGAACAACAACTCGGGCTCCGTTGCCAGCAATTGCCTAAAACTAAAGGCATCCACAGCGTTGATATTATATGTGATACTGCCCATGCCCAACGGTGTGATGTTGGCTGGCCCACTGATCAATTCAGGTCCCGATTCTCCCGCTATGCCCATCTTGCCAGCTGGTAGGAATCCACCGTTTGCGAAGAATCCCCCGAACACGTCGCTAATCTTGCTGAATATGCTGCCACTGCTCTTCTTCCCCCCAAACACCACGGCGATCAATTCTCTGATGTTGCTCCTCAATAATTCTTCCAGCACGGTGTTGATGAAATCTCTGAAACTGAATTTTCCTGTCTTGGCAAAATTAACAATGGCATCTTCCATGCCCCTTGTGGTGATCTCGAACACCCGCTGTGCCTTGAGTGCCGCGTTGGTGGCCTCGTCCGAATATTTCTTGAATGCTTCTTCCCATCCATATCCAAAGGTCCTTTGATTGGCAGATGCTTCTTCCACCATCTCTCTCTGTTTGGCTATGGCCTCTTCCGTGGCCGTCGTGATACGTTCTATCTGTTGAGATATGGCCTCGGCATTGCCTGGTATCATTGCCTTTTGTAGCTCTTCTACCTGTGTCTTTAATTTTTGTCTTAAAGTGTGTTCAATCTTGTTGATCTGTTTCTCTAAGCTGTTCATGTTGACAGTCTTCAATTCATAAGCAAGATCCTGTGTGCTGTTCTCTATCTCCCTTATGGCCTTGTCTATCTCTTTGAATTCAAAAGCTATACCTTGATTGCCCCCACCCAGTGCATCCTTGCCTGCTATTTTTACATCATCCAACGTGCCGGCGAACTTCTTCGTGGCCTCTGCGGCCTTGGCTAATTTTTGGTCATATTCATCTAGTTTGGATCCCACGAATTCAACCAACCCCCATTTTTTGGCTTCGTTGGCGGTGTAGTTTAGAGCCTCGCCCACCAGTTTGGCAAAGTCTTGTGATGCAGTGCCGGAATATCCAAATGCACTGGCCACGGTGTCCAAAGCACCCGCCAATAAACGGAATGGTGTGGCCACTATGTCAGCGATATCCTCGCCTAGCTCAATGATTATGCCGCTCATGTATTGTATGGTCGCCGCTGTGGCTACCAGCGTTCGTCCCAACCCCTCTCCTAGGGCACGTGAAAATTCAGTATTGCTGGATATCAGTTTGGTTAGATCGGTGAGCACCATGCCCACGGCCGGTCCCAATCCCTGCCCCATGGCATCCGCGGAGTTTTTGACCGCCACGCCAAATTTGGACATCTGCGTGGATAGGTTCTTTAATCGCTCTTCTGTGGCTCCACCAAATCTTTCCTCTATGCCTTCCGCTAGAGCATTGACTATGATCCTGGCTCCCTCGGCAGATTGACCAAACTCACCAATCTTGCTACGGACAAGGCCTAACTTTTTTTCTAATATGTCAAATACGGGAACGCCTCTATCGCCTAATTTCTTTAGGTCGTTCAGCCCCAATCCGCCCGCTGTGGTTCGAGCGAACAGATCTGTCATGGCCTGCAATGATCCCACTTGGTCCGTGGTTATCGCGGCAGCGTCTGAGAATACTTTGAATAATCGCTCCGTGGGTTTGATTCCCGCCGCACCTAATTTTATATAGGCCTCGGTTAGGTCTTCTACTGTGAATTGTGTTTTGGCTGAAAAATTCTGTATCGCTTGGAATGCCTGTGCCCCGCCCTCTGCGGATCCAGCCACTGCTCTCAAACTGGCCCTTAGGTCGTCAAATCGTGCTGTGATGAGTATGACATCTTTAAGTGCTTCTCCCACTTTCAATGCCGCGAATGCGGCTGCTAGGACACCTATTGCACCTTTGAGGCCTATGACACTCTTCTGTGCCGCTTCTGTGTCTACCTGGATCTTGTATCTGTCAATCGTGGCCATGGATGCTATTTAAACTCTTCCTTTACCAGTTTTCGTATGTATTTAATGGTGGGTTGGCTCATTCCGTCTGGGGCCTGTTTGGACCATCCCTTGTCCAACCTATTGGCATATGGATAATCTGCCTCGATTATGGTCTTGTTCTGTAATGATGTGTTTTTGCGGGCATTACCGGTTTTTTTTGGTGTTATGCCCTTGAAAAATTCGTATGCCTTTTGCGGGATCTTTGACACTTGCTGTTGGCGGCGATTTAACTTGGCGGCTATTGCTCGACTTATCACTTTTAGGAACACTCGCATGCTCAACCCTTTCTATCATTGCCTGCAATTCATCTTGCCTGTAATTGGGGATAGGCTTTTCTCCCCGGGCAACCTTTTGCAGATATGCCTCATACTCTGCGCCTCTAATGGCACATTGTGCATCGATACTCCAACCACTTGCTAACGCATGGCTCGGTAAGCATCCATACCGTTTGGCCACAAAGTCCAATGTTATCCAAGAATTTACTTCTGGATCGGGCTTGGAGTAGTCGGCAGTTTTAAGTTTCCCAATTTAGCTACCACTCCCTCTATCACTTTGACAGTGATATCTAGTGGTAATAAATGATCCGCTCCCAGCGCCGGTTCACCCTTGTCATCCAACACTAGTTCGCTGATAGTATTTACAACCTCTGTCATGTCCTTTTGATTCAGTTGTGCCAGCTTGAGATATGTGGACATGGGTTGTCTATCATAACAATAGAACTCCACGGGCTCTCCGTAAGTTTTAACTATTGCGGGATCGTTGATAGTGATCTTTATCAATTGCGGTTTTGCGGCTAATTTATTTAATTGCATCTTTTTATCCTTTTCTGTTTATCAGTTGATTTAATACAGCAACCAAGAACGACAAGCGGCTACGGGCCTTCCTTAGATCGCCATCCGCACAGTTGACTTCATTCTGTGCCTTGGCGCATTCTGCCAATAGACTCTTGTACAATTCTAGTTCTGTCTTTGTATTTATAACATCCATTATCTGTTGATCATGTTATTGACTCAGGGCCCGGAGGCCCTGTGCCGCGGAATTATTACTACGTTCCGTATTTGTTTAGTGTTGCAGTTGTGCCCACTGTGTATGAACCGTCCACTGTGATAGTGATCGGTGATACCCAAACAGGAGCATCAGCTGATACAGTAGGAGCCAAGCCGGTAATGTATCCAGTACCGGTAATGAACTTGCCTGCTGATCCCTCTGATGTATCTCCTAGGTATAGGTCAAATACAACAAGATCTTTGTCCGTGGATAGTCCAAAAACGCCCTTGGCAGCTGTTGATAACGCTACGTTGGCTGTGGAACCATCTTCGTTTGTTGTGCTACCAAAGAATCTGTTCTGGTCTAGGACAAGGTTCATTGATAACGAGTTTGTGGCCGTTGTTGCAATATTTTTTTTGGCTTGTGCATCTAATTGTGTCCAAGTGAATATATCATTCGCCGCATTTACAGTTATGTCCTGTAAAGCCGGAATGGTTAAAACATCACCTGCCTGGGTATAGACGCCACCAGTTTCATAGATTGCAACTCGCAGGACTATCTCTTTAGTTGATACTCCTGGGGCTGGGTAGATATATGACATATGTTTTTCTCCTTATGTGTCAAGTTGTGTCTTTACAAATGAATAACTCACTGTCGTGATCACTATATCGCCTTCATATGCAGTGCTGACTGCCACCGGCTTTCGATTGAAACCATTCACGGTGTCATCCAAAGCAACGGCCTTCATGCTGGATATTAGGCTGTCGTAATTGCTAGGTAAAGTTTTGGCATCTGTTCCGACTATTGCGTTCACGGTGATTACTTCATTGTAAACACCGTTTCCATCTAGTGTAGAAACAAGAGGATCTTGTTCAGTTTGTGGTAGATCGACATATATTGTTTTTATGTTCTGCAGATACAAGGGCGTGTCGCCTTGATCATACGGCAACACAGTCGAAACCGTGAAACCCGCTTCTGATATAGCCTGCAATTTTTCCAATATAGTCGCTCTCATTATCTGTATCTCCTAGGAGACACAGTCGCTGGTTTGAACTCCGTGCTTTCTAGCACATCATCGCCATCGAAATCATACCACGAACCATCTGATATCAGCTCTTCGAACAGGGCATTGTACTTCTGTTGATAATATCCAATTTTTTGCCTTTCAGCATCATTTTCATTACCGAAGTCTGCCACCCTGGGAAGGGCATATTCATACATGCAGTGATACACACACAAATCAGTAAAATCATTCTTCCTAGATAGGATGCTCATCGCATCCACCGCGGGAAGGTCTGCTCTCGAATTGATAGTCAGACTTTGATTCTTAGTTGTTTGCAGTTCATACCACCACGTGCTGGCTCGCAGTTGTGTGAGGATCCTCTCAGTGCTACGCACCAAAAGGTCCTCGACCACAGTCTGTGTAAGGGCCTCGTTTTCCACTAGGATGCGGTTATCCCTATCGACAAAATCGTCGTATGTCGCTAGTGCTATAACCGAAGTCGTAGTTTGTACGAAAGCCATTGCTATCCTCTATTACGAGTCTAAGTGCATGAAGACACCTCTTGAGGCATCCACTACACCTACACCTGCGTGTAAGTTTGCTACGATATCGAAACCAACTGCTTCTGCTCTTCTCGCGATTTCTAAATCAACGTTCTTGAACATGGCAATTCTTAACGCATCCGCCGCGAACACAACAGCAGTAGGATTCACTAATCCCGTGTTTGTTGCTGTTAGGTAAGCAGACACGAACGCATCCGCTCCAGCGATTCTTCCAACGAAACCAGTTCTCATGGCTTCATTTTGATAATCACCACCCGCGAACGCCTGTGCTCCAATTTCAGACATGATGGCCTGATATTGGGTGGCAGCGATGATGATCTTTAAAGGACCAGTTTCGCCCGCTTCTCTGATTGTGCCCATAGCTTTGTAGATCTCGGACAATTTAAGAGTTGAGTTTGTTGCGTCTTGTTGGTTTGTCAAAGATGCGAAAGCATTTGAAACATCAGTGTCAAATTTAGATTGGATTGAATTTCCAAGAATTCTACCAATTTCATTTGTGTCGATGCCACCTAGATCTCTTAACACAGTTCTAGATGCGTAGATGTTTGCTGGTATCTCCACCTTTGTATCTGCTATCACAGTGGCCGATATGTCATCGGTTCCTGAATGATCGCTAGATGTTAGTTTTGTAGTCCTTGCGGCATATGTGCCGGAAGCAGACGGTTTCAACACAGGCACTTGTGCTGTGTGCGAACCCGCTGGTACGTTCACGAAAGGAATCAAATTACCGCCTAGGTAAAGAGATGCTTCGTGCGCCGCGTAGACTGTAGCGGCTTTGGTATTCACGACCAATGATTCTAGGTCGTATGGTGCATTGTACGCCATTTATTTTCTCCTTGTTATACAAGCCCTTGTTTTTGGGCCTGCTTATATTGTTTTCTATGATCCGGATTGGTCATGTCCAATCTCTTTAGATCAAAATTATCTGGTGTGAGGCCAGTTCCTACCTGCGATTTCGTTGCAGTGGTCGCCGGAGAGGCTCCTACGAAGTGTGGGTTCTCATCCAAGAATTGCCTTACGAGCATTTCTGGGGTGGTCTTTTTGCCCTTGTCATCGTACTGTACCTTACCGTCCGCACCCAACACTTCCACGTCTCCGTCCTCATTAAGTTTTACTCTTGCGAACAATAACTGTTGTACCTGCTTTGGTGCTATGGCCTTGTATTTGGCCGCGGCATCTAGCAAGGGCGTGTTCACCTTGTATTCCTTAATGACTTCATCGCGTTTCAATATCTCTGCGTCTTTCTTCTGTGCAAGTTCTTCTAGGGTCTTTTGGAACTCTCCCCTCTTGATTGCTTCCTCGGTCTTTTGTTTTTCCGAGTCTGCCTTGAGTTTCTTGAGTTCATTCAAGTCCCCCAATTCAGAATATTGCTTCTCATATTTTTTAGCTAGGCTGGATTTCAACCCCGCCACATGATTGTCAAATTCTTCCTTGGTGTAAGTCTTGCTTTCTTTTGTTTCCTGTGTTGCTTGTGTCGAAGCCACAGTTGCTTCATTTGCCAATGATTGATCGCTCATCGTTGCGTGCCTCCTTAGGAGTTGTTGTTATTTAAACCGTTAGCCGTGGTATTTTCTGTACGCACTTCTTCCGGGTGGATATAGCCCCTGCTCATTAGGGCGTCATGTTGCTCCTCGGTGCTGACCAGTTGAGCGGTGCCCGTTGCGGGGTCCTGCATCACGTGTGGTTGCATCTCGGATAACACTTCGTCCGGTACATAGCCCAACAGCTCAACGATAGAGCGATCGATCAATCTATGTACTGCAGGATTGTCCGATGCCTTCCTCGCTGATTCTAGTTGTGCATATTCATTGTGAACATCTCGGATGTTAAATGATCCGGGATATTCGATCTCACAGTCATATGGCTTGTCCATATAATCCGCAAAAATTCGCCAAATGCCCTCTTCCGCTAGCTCTAGGTTGTCTGCCTTCTCGCTCAGTCGAGCCGCGAGCAATTGAAATTCTTGTTCTTGTGCCACTCCGCTCATCCTCGCAGCCTCGGTGCTGCGGATGGATCCTATGTTGGCCATCTTCTCTATGGATGCGGATATGTGTGCTATGCTCTTGAGTATGGCATCCACTGATGCGCCGTTGTAATCTAATATGTAGGGCTTGAGCTGTGGATCTAGGTTTTCTGATATGTGTATGATGGATCCCGCTCCGTTGCCTGTTATGGTGTCTGGTGTGCATACCAACGAAGGATGTGAATCCATACGTATGGTCTGCTCCAATTCGTTGATCAGGTTATAAATGGTCTTAGACGCATCGGCAATATCCGCTAGATCCGATATGCCCAAACCACGCACCGGTGATTTCTTGTTGTAGACGCACACCGCGGGAATATATCCCAATCCGTTGACTTCTTGTTTCTCTTCTAATATTTGTTTCTCTCCCTGTGCGGGCTCATTGATCACTGTGGTCTTGATCATGTCGGAGGTCCATTCTTTGATGGTCTTGACCGTGCCGTTGACGTCTTCTATATAACGGATATAGTCCAACCGGTAGGCGCCGTTCGCAGTCCTCGTGTAATTCCAATCCACCACGGCCAATGGCGTCAGCAGGGACATGTAGGGCCTCACTCCGGCCAACTGTTCATCTGCTCTTGTGGTGGCTCCTATATAGGGCTTGCAGACTATGACCCATGCAGATCCAAACACAGAGCTGTACGTGGCCACTTCTTTCATGAAATTATCTAGGCTGGTGCCATCCATGTCTGCGTCCTTTATAAAGGCCATGGTCTCTGCCAATGGAGCCAACGATCCCAAATCTCTAGTGGGCTTCTCGCGAAACAGGAAACTGTTATACACACTGATAACCGAGGCGCAGTGATTCTCAAAATGGCTGGAACTCAATCTATATCTATAATCCGAATCGGTCTCCAACATGTATTTGATTAGGTGCGATCCATCTCTCCAGCTCTTGCCACCTAGGTATGCTTCTAGGAAATAGTCCCATCGGGGTTGGTGTTCTGCGTAGATCTTGTTGCCGGATCCTAGGCCGTCCACTACGTTTGAAAATGTATTCATTATGCTCATGTTATGCTCCTAATTTGTGGCCCCATCTAACGGGCGCCTGTGGTATAATGTTTTTCCTCAAGGGTTCGAGACCATCGCAAAGATATCTCACACAATCGCAAAAGTGATCCCAACCGTCGGCCTTGTCGGGAACGTGGGTGTTTTCTTTATAATTCCACCTATCCATACTTTCAATCAAGTTCTTGCAACGGGGGTCAATAAACAATTTTTGCACTCCATCTGCGTTCAATAGTAAGCTATTTACCGTATTGACTGTGTCCCTCACAGGAGTGTGGTGCCTAGGTGCCCTGACCTCGATGCCGGCATTCTCTAATATGGTAAAATCGGTGCGGCCCACAGCGGAACTCTTGTTCTGCCTGCCCGCGGGATCCGCATAGGATATCAGCTTGGAGTTGGGATATCTCCTACGCATCTCATCTGCCATGTCCTGTGTGTTGCTGGTCTCTAACTTGATCTCATCGAACACGTGGATGCCCCTCTTGTCCCGCGTGGCGAAGATCACTGTGGCGGGCGTGTAGTTGAAATCCTGTCCACAGAATATGGTCATGGGCGTGTCCCCATCGTAGGTCTTGACACTGCGTTCGCGATCAAACTGATAGAGGATCTTGGCTCCCGTGGTAATGAAGTCCGCTAGGAACTCCTGTGAGAAAGACTTGACGTCCATTTGGCCCCGCGCGGAGGCTATCTCGGATTCGCTCACTATGCCCCCATCGATGGTGCGGTATTGCCAGCGCCCCCAGTCCGGTAAATTCTGTGCCTGTGAATAGATGTCATAGAGGAAATTGGCCTTGCCCTTGGGCGTGCCCAGCAACAGGGCGTGTCCCTGCCGATCCGCCAACACTGGCCTGATGACCTCGAAGTAGAACTTGGCCTCGATGTCCTGACATTCATCCAGCACAGCAAAGTCCGCTCCCAGTCCCCTTATGTTCTCGCCCGCTTCAGCCGATCTCAACAGTATCTGAGAGTTGTTCTTCAACCTCAGCCTGAGATCGGATTCATTGACAGATTGCAGCCAATTGAGATCCTGCAGTTTCTTCTTGAGCACGTCAAATATCACCTGCTTGGCCTGTCGGTATGTGGGTGCGATGTAGAGGCACAGGCGATTGGGCTCGCGTGCGAAACGTGCCAGTTCCCTGATGGCTATGTGGCTTTTTCCGAACCTCCGTCCGCAAACTCCCACCCTGAATCTCAGTGCGGATTCCGCTATGGTCTTTTGTGCTGGTGTGAGGGGCAGGTTAGTCCTCCCAAGGCAGGGTCTCGTTGCTTTGAGTGGATTGGTTGTGATCTGATTGCGACAATAAATTCTTGCCCAACCATATCAACATGGGCACACTGCCACCCATGGCCACCCGTAGCTGTGTCCTCCGGAGGCTGTTTTTGGTTTCTAATTTGGCCTTGTTTATGATGTCTGCAAAATGATATGTAATGGTCTTTTCCGTGGTGTCGAACCAGTCCGCTATCTCACGCGTGGTGCAGTGCAGTGCGGCTAATTTTTTCACTTCTTCCGGGTCCACTGTGGTCTTGTGCTGTCCGCGGCCCACTTGCAAGGCCTTGCGGGTGATGGACACTTCTTCCGTTTTTCCTGACATAGCTGTTGCTCCTAGGCTGGTATTTATGGCTAAGCCAACTGTATTATGTCCTGTTATAATAGGACGCTGACGTGTTTATTTATTGCTGGGGATGGCGGGCTGTGTGAACAGTGCGTCAAACATGGATTCCGGTTGAGCCAATTCCGCTTGAATGTCTATCTCCTTGCCCATGGAGTCATACACGAAATATTCCGCGTTGTGGTCCTTGAATGCGTCTGCGTCTATGCGATCGGGATGGTTGGCGCAGTAGGGTGCCCCATACACTGCCACCTGCCGGCCCTTGAGGATCTGCTGGCGTATGACCTTCCACGTGGAGTCGTTGCGTAGATTGGTCATGGTCTGCACCGCGATGGGTTTGAGGGTGTCAGCGTCGATGCCCAATATCTTGTATCTGCACTTGCCCAACTTCTTGTACTTGGGATTGTTGCCCACGTAGGGCAGAGGTCCGATGACCTCGTCCAACAATGCCTTATTGTTTTTTGACATGTGTGTTTTCCTTCTGTCTCGATCTAATGAGATCCATGATGTCCTGTGCCCTCTTCTCACTGCTCCTGTGATAGGCCAACGCAGTCAGCGTGATCTCTTCCATGGTGTAGCGTTGATTCTCTATCAACCAAGCCAATGGTTTCAATCTGCGTAGCTCATATTCTTGCAGTGTGTCCATGATCATGGGTTTGGGTCGGGGTTTGTTTGCTTTGTCCTGTAGCAGTGTCTTTAATGTTTTTTTCTCTTGCATATGTTGCTCCTTTGTTGATTAATTGTAGCACAGTGCACCACACTGTGTCAATGTTTTATTTCTTGATGCGTGGCCTCACCGCCGCGCGGCGGGTCCTACGATATCGCTGGCCATCCTCGGTTCTCCGGTAGTTGCGTTGCACCGCGTCCCCTCGTTGCATCATGACCATGTTGTCCTTGCTCCATGCACCCCGCGTGTCCCTGCGGCAAAGGTTCCAACTCTGCCTCCCGGTGCCTCCGTGTGGTACGTCCCGCAAGAGGTCTAGATAGTCTTCAAATGTGATCTCCCATGGTTGGCACCAATAGCGTGCCTGCACCCTTGCTCTTAAGAATTTGTAGTGTATGGCCTTGATTGCGGGATCCTGCCCATACTTCCAAATGTGCGGCCTGAGCACACCCTTGATGGGTGATGGTCTGCCCAGTAGTGGTGAGGGTCTACCTTTGAGTGGTGATGGCGTGCCCTTCTTGACCCCGGGTGGACGTTTAATTTTTATAGTTGTCATCGTACTATTTATAGTATATGTTCAACTCCACCCCGTGTCAAGAGCCTAGGCTGAATTAGTTTACCAAGGCTGTGCGGCTGTCGCGTCTCACCTTGGCCTGTTGTGCGTGTTGCAAGTGCCCATACCTACGCAGGCAATACTGTATCCTCTTGCAGTTGACACCCAGCCGCTGACTCCATTGGTGTGTGGTCAGCCCCTCGAACAATCTACGTTTCATTGGACCCAACCCCTCTGCCTCTCGAGAGCTAGGAATTGATCCGGCTTGCCCCCCCGCTGGAAGAACGTCCGTATCCTGTTGTCCCATGACGGCCATGACATGATGTTCGGATCCAATCCCCACAGCCTGCCCCATTGCCTCGCTGTGCGGCCATGGTATTGTGTGCCACCATGGGAGATCCCTCTCAAATGGGGCGTCGGCGTCCGACCGGGCCGGCGCAGTGTGTTGGGCCTTACTCCCCGTGTAAAGGCGCGGTCTCGCCCGATCAAGGGCTGGTCGTGCATCCTGACACTGGCCCCGGGTGCAAACAGCGCCTCGATCGTCTTGGGATCTAACGGCATTGCAAGTGCCTCTCTGCCATCTTCTCCCATGTGTCTGGTGTCAGCCGGATCTCACGTGCTATCATCTCCGCGGTCCTCAGGCTCAACCTCTTGACGTCGGG
>Ga0181349_1001050_pt1 | contig 11829 bp, 15 predicted proteins | sample Su13VDMM110SD_FD_130106 | JGI IMG/M metagenome (GOLD analysis project Ga0181349, IMG submission 130106) | Freshwater viral communities from Lake Michigan, USA - Su13.VD.MM110.S.D | ecosystem: Environmental > Aquatic > Freshwater > Lake | place: USA: Michigan | collected 2013-07-16 | reverse complement strand
GCTGATGAATTACCTAATGAAGAACTATTAGAAGCATTACCAGATATATTAACAAACTCAGAATCTGATGTTATTTTAACTCCTAGAATTAATATTGTAGAAGGTATCACACCTCAACATTTACAAATGTGGGGATGGAAACAAAATGATAAAGGATGGGTACAATGGCCTGATCCTCAATGGAGAATATTTAAAAATACTCCTGATATCAAATGGAAGAATAAACTACATGAAGTGTTAGATGGATATAAGACATATGCTTACCTACCAGAATTAGAAGAATATTCTCTATATCATTATAAACATATATCAAGACAAGAATCACAAAATAATTTCTATAGTAAGTTATGAAAAAAGTATTAATTACAGGTATCAATGGTCAAGATGGATCTTATTTAGCTGAATTTTTGCTTAATAAAGGATATGAGGTGTGGGGAATACTAAAACGTAATTCTGTAGCTGAAAACCAAACAGCAAGAATTAATGATGAAATTTACCCTAAATTAAAATTAGAGTATGCTGATTTAACTGATCTAGCATCTCTAATTAGAGTAATACAAAAAGTACAACCTGATGAATTATACAATTTAGCTGCTCAATCTCATGTTAGAATCAGTTTTGACCAACCATTATATACAGCGAATGCTACTGCTATAGGCGCTTTAAACGTATTAGAAGCGGTTCGAATGGTATCACCCAATACTAAAGTATATCAGGCTAGTAGCTCAGAAATGTTTGGTAACTCAATTGATTCTGATGGCTACCAAAGAGAAACAACATCAATGAACCCAGTTTCACCTTATGGATGTGCTAAAGTATTTGCTTATAATATAAGTAGAAATTATAGACATTCATATAATATGTTTATTTCAAATGGTATATTATTTAACCATGAGTCACCTAGACGAGGAACTAATTTTGTAACAAATAAAGTTTGTAAAGAAGCAGTTAAGATTAAATTAGGATTATCTAATGAATTAAAGTTAGGTAATTTAGATGCTACTCGAGATTGGGGTCATGCTAAAGATTATGTTAGAGCAATGTGGGAGATATTACAACTAGACAAATCAGATGATTTTGTTTGCGCAACAGGAGTTTCTCATTCAGTAAGAGAACTTTGTGATCATGTATTTTCCTCATTAGATTTAGATTATAAAGAGTATGTAACCCAAGACGAAAAGTTTTTACGTCCTGAAGAGTTACATAATTTAAAAGGTGATTCATCTAAACTAGTTGAAACAACAGGATGGACTCATGATTATACATTTGAGTCTATGTTAGATGAAATGATAGAATATTGGTTAAAAGAATTTAAAAATAAATATGGAACATTTTTATAAAGATTTAGGAGAACATTGGTTTACATACCCCAATTTGTATTCTTATATGGTAGAAAAATATCCTACTAATTCTCATTTTGTAGAAGTAGGTGTATGGAAAGGCATGAGCGCAGCGTATATGGCTGTAGAAATTATCAACTCAGGAAAAGATATTAAGTTTGATTGTATTGATAATTGGGAGTTTGTAGCTGATCTTCAAGATGATATCCCTCAAGAACTATTTGGAGAAGATATATTTGAAACATATTTAAAGAATATAGAACCAGTAAAAGATAAAATAACTTCAATTAAATCATTATCTTGGGATGGAGCTAAACATTATGAGGATAGTTCATTAGATTTTGTTTTTATTGATGCCGCTCATGATTATGAAAGTGTAAAAAAAGATATCAACGCTTGGCTTCCTAAAATTAAAAAAGGAGGAGCAATAGGAGGACATGATTACGAATGGTGTGATGATGTTAAAAAAGCAGTCCATGAGTTTTTCGCTAATAAAGAAATCTACCAGACTGAAGGGTGCTGGGTTTATTTTAATGATTAATTATGAAAATATTTACTAAGTTTTTTAATTATAAAACTTTTGAACAAAAATTAGAAGAATATAAACATATAGATTTTTCTTTATTTATAGATGATATTCCTCAAAAACAAGAAGATTTATCCTCAGTTAATATAATTGTATTACAAGAACCTAATGAATATTTTGGTATGCATGATTGGGTGATACAGAATAAAGATTTATTTACAGTTATATTAACTTGGAATGATAAGGTATTAAATAAATGTGATAATTCATTATTTTTACCATTTGGTCACTCATGGTTTAAACCAGATCAATATTTAAAAGATCATCTAAAAGAATTTAAAATATCTCACTTATGTGGGGTATTATTAAAATCATATGGACATCAAATGCGTCATGAAATTTTAGATAGAGAAAGTGAATTTAAAATTCCTACCCAGTTTTATAAAACAATAGGAGATAGACATAATTTAGAAGATGCTAGAATAGGTAAAGAAACAGTATTTGGTAACACCCAATATGGAATAGCAATTGAAAATTTTTCTCATAGAGGATATTTCACTGAGAAAATATTAGATTGTTTTTTAATGAAAACTATACCTGTATATAATGGTTGTACTAGTATAGGTGATTTTTTTAATGATAAAGGTATAATAAAATTTGGAAATATAGATGATCTTATTTATATTACTAATCAATTAGATGAGAATTATTATAATAATCATAAAGATACTATTGAAGAAAATTATAAATTAGCTATCCAATATATTGATTATGAACAAACTATTTCAGATAAAGTAATAGAAATATTTAAATTAAATAATTTATGATTCAAATATTAATACATGTTTTACCTCAAGAGATAGATCAATTAGAACAAATTTTAATTCGATTAAAATATAACTCTAATTATTTAACTAGTAATGAAAAAATATTAGTAGATGTTGTTTTAAATTGTAACTTAATCGATTGGGACAATTCTATTTTACCTAAATCATTTTTTGTAAACAAATTTAACCAGCTAGAACAATTAACTAAAACTTGGGCTAATACTAAATTTGAAGTTAATGAAGATGGAAGTATTCAAGGTTGTGTATCACATAGAAGAAAAGCAATTAATGAGACAGAATCTAATGCTTTACTTATCTTAGATACAGATATATTCTTTAATAATACTTTATTGTTTTATATATCCAATGCTATTGGATTAATAAAAGATAATAGTCCATATTATATATTAACACCTCAAACTACTCCAATGTGGGATAACAGTTGGGATCCTATTGTAAATAATAATTTTAAAAATGATGGAATCCATTTCCAAAGTAGAGACCCATATAAGTTTGCTCAAAGTTTAGGAGATGTTAATGTAAAATCAATTAATGAATTTAAATTTGGAGGGGGATGGGCTACAGTTATTAGTACTCCTTTAGCTAAAAAAATAGGAATTCCTGAATCATTAGGTCATTATGGGTTAGAAGACACTTATATTATGACTTGTTCTCAAATAATGAGACAAAAAGGTATAGATGTAGTTCAATATGTTTTAGAAAATGAAATTATAGTAGAGGATCATTTATTTAGATTTAATCCATATAAAGAATATCTTACAATAATTAATAAGCAAGAAGAATTTAAAAAAATAGCTCATGAAAATTTTACAAATGAAATTAATAATTTTATAAAAAATAATAAAATATGAAAAATGTATATGATATTACAAATGAGTTTGAAAGCCGATTAGCAGATTACACTGGAGCCCCATATGTTATAGCTGTAGATAATCAATCTAATGCTTTGTTTTTAGCTCTAATGTATGAAAATATTAAAGGAACAGAAATTGAAATACCATCTAGGACATACCCATCAGTACCTTGTGAAATTATCCATGCTGGTGGGAAAGTAAAATTTAAAAAGACTAAAGGAAAAACACTTAAAGGAGCTTATCAATTAGAACCAACAAATGTCTGGGACTCAGCCCTAAGATTCACCTCAGACATGTATATTCCTAGTACACATATGTGTATTTCATTTACAGGACCATACAAACATTTTAAATTAAGTAAAGGTGGAGCTATATTAACAGATAATTATGAAGCTATGTTATGGTTTAGAAGAGCTAGATATAGTGGAAGAAGAGAATGCTCATATTATAATGATCATTTTGATATGTTAGGATGGAATTTCTATATGATGCCTGAGTTAGCAGCTAGAGGAGTATTACTTATGGGACAGTTTTATGATGGGAATGGAAAACCTAAACATAATGAAGATTTGGAATTACCATACCCAGATTTATCTAAATTTGAGATTTATACTAAAGCAAATAGAGAATGAGAATAGGTATAATGCAGCCTTATTTCTTTCCATATATAGGTTATTTTCAACTTATACATGCTGTTGATACTTATGTGAATTTAGATCATGTTAGTTTTATGAAACGAAGCTATATGACTAGAAATATATTAAAAAATAATACAAGTATAAATGTAAATGTATATAATGGCAGTCAAAATAAGAGTTGTAATGAAGTAATGGTTAATTTTGAGAATAAATACATAGATAAATTTAATAAAACACTCCAAACATTATATACAAAGAGCCCATATTACTCAGAAATAATAGATAATATTATTGCTCCTGAGTTTGTAGATAGAGAAATATCAATATCTCAATTCAATATAAGAATAATAAAGAAAATATGCTCTTATTTAGATATAAAAACAAATATACTTAATACATCTGAAGGAATGACAGAATTTAAAAAAGGAGAAGGACTAATGGATATAACAAATAAATTAAATGGTGATGAATATGTAAATGCTATTGGTGGACAATCTCTATATACTAAAGAAAATTTTAAACAAAACAACATTAATCTTTATTTTATTAAAATAGGAGATGTGGAATTTGATAATAAATATACTTCAATATTAGATTTATTATTTATGTATCCTAAAGAACATATTCAACAACAATTACTAAAATACACATTAATATGAGTTATTTAAAGATAGCAGAACATTACGATAACTGTTTTAAACAACATGGTGACAATAATTTAGGAGTTGATTGGCCAAATTATGAAGACACACTAACCAGACATCAGGTAATGTATGAAATAATTAGAAAAGATAATCCAACATTATTGGATTTTGGATGCGGACTAGGTCATTTTAATGAATGGTTAATAAACAATAATAAAAACACACAATACTCAGGATTAGACATTAATGAAGGATTTTATAATACATGTAAAACAAAATATCCAAATCTATCTTTTTATAATATAGATATTTTTAATGAAAATGATTTACCTAATTTTGATTATATTACAATAAATGGAGTATTCACCGAGAAACAAAAATTAACTCAAATAGAAATGATGGAATTCTTCACATCAGCTTTAATTAAATTATGGGATAAATGTGATGAAGGAATAGCATTCAATTTAATGTCAAAACATGTTGACTGGGAAAGAGAAGATTTATTTCATGTTTCATTAGATGAATTAGGATGGTTCTTAAAAAAGAATTTAAGTAGGAATTTTGTTATTAGAAACGATTATAAATTATATGAATATACAACTTATGTCTACAAAAACTAACTATATTGACCAAATTAAAAAAGAAGGATACTGTGTTATCCCTCAAGTATTTAAATCAGACCAAATTAATCATCTTCTTACTTTAGTTAAAAGTACTTATGAAAGAACTAAAGATGAAATTAGTCAAGATACTCCTTATTTAAATACTAATCAACCTAATATTTATAACCTTCAAAATAAAGATTTGATTTTTATTAACACTTTATTTAATATTAATGAAGTTGAACAAATATTAATTAGTTGTTTAAATGATGAATGGTATAAACAAATTCCACAAGACCAACCAAATTATATTCTTAGATCATTTGGAGCTAGATCTAGTAATATTGCTTTACCTCTACATATTGATTCATTTATTCCTTATAAAGGAGAGAAAGTAATTGCTATACAAATAGTAATAGTACTAGAAGATATGACTATTGAAAATGGATGTACAGTAGTAATACCTAAGTCTCATCAATCCGGAGAATATGCTGATAATAAAGTATATGATCAAGCAATACCATTAATTTTAAAAGCAGGTGATGTAGCTATCTGGGATTCTAGATTATGGCATGGAACAACAGATAATAAAACAGAAGGTACAAGATGGGCTATTATTGCTACATTTACTCGGTGGTGGATTAAACAACATTTTGATATAACTAAAGCACTACCTGAAGAAATTAAAAATAAATTATCACAAAAAGAAAAATCAATTTTAGGATTTGCATCCATCCCTCATTTATCAGAATATGAAGGAATTGAAATAAAGAAAGGATATAGTAATTTATGAAAAAAATAGTTGTATTTGGTATAAATGATTTAGCTGAGTTAGCTTGGTTTTATATGGATAATTTAGAAGCATTTACTGTTAATAAAGAATATTTAACCCAAAATAAATTTCATGAACTACCTGTTGTACCATTTGAAGAATTAGAACAACATTACTCACCTTTAGATTATTACTTATTTGCCCCTATAGCAGATAATAAATTAAGAGAAAAAATTTATAATGAAGGAATAAAAAGAGGATATGAATTTATATCTTATATTTCTCCAAATTGTACTAATCATGCTTCTTTAATTGGGAAAAATTGCTTTATATTAGAAGATAACACATTACAACCATTTACAATAATAGGTAATAATGTTATATTATGGAGTGGTAACCATATTGGACACCATAGTATAATTGAAGATAATGTTTTCTTTACTTCACATGTAGTAATGTCAGGACATTGTCATATTAAAAGAGGAGTATTTTTAGGAGTTAATTCAACACTTAGAGACAACATTATAATTGGAGAAAATAGTATTATAGGGATGGGTTCATTAGTTACTAAAAATGTTCCTGACAATGAAACATGGATCGGTTCACCAGCAAATAAAAAATAAAATGGGAATAAAATTAAAACATCGTCCAGAAAGTTTAGAACAATCTAATGATTTAGTAAAAGAATATGTAATGTCTCTTCCTAAAGGAGAAACATTTTATGATTTAGGATCATGTGTAGGAACATATGGTATATTAGCTTATTCTAAAGGTCTTAAAGTTTGCTGTTTTGAAGTTGATAAAGTAAATTTTAATGCATTAAATGAAAATGCATTTTGGAGTTTTGGATATGAAGATAACTTTAAAACCTTTAATATAGGAATAGCAGATAAAAAAGGAGAATTAGAGTTAAGGATAGGGCAACCTGAAATTGGGGGGCATCATAAAACATTAGCTCTTGATTCATTTTGTGGACACCCAAAAGCTGCTCAACATCATCTTACTACTATTGTTAAAGTTGACACATTAGACAATCTTATTTTAGAATATAACCTACCAGCTCCAGATCATATTAAAATAGATATTGATGGTTCAGAGTATGCTTTTTTAATAGGAGCAAATAAATCATTATTTTTAGCTAAATCTATTATTATTGAATTATATGAATATAATGAGTATTTTCAAAAAATAATAGATATTTTAGAAAAAGAATATAAATTTAAATTAATAAAACAAAGTACAGAACTTGAACCTGGTTTAAGAGATTATTGGTTTATAAAATAATATAGATAAAAAATGTGGATAAAACAAGGAAATATATTTAATAAACATCATGCTCAACTCCCGGTTGTAGATGTATATTTTGATACTTATAAAATATATTACTCAACTCGAAATATAAATGGATGTAGTACTCCTATGTCTATCTCAGTTTCTAAAGATAATTTAAAACAATATCTTTCTCCTATTGAAATTAATATTCCATTAGGCAAACCAGGAACATTTGATCATTATGGAGTTATGCCTACAGATATTATAACCTTAGAGAATGGAATTAAATATCTATATTATATAGGTTGGTCATTAAGAAAAGATATTCCATATCATAATACATTAGGTTTAGCAATAAGTAAAGATAATGGAATAAATTGGAAGAAATACTCCGATGGTCCTGTATTTAATTCATGTGCTTTAGAACCTGGATTTATAGGTACTTCAAAAATATTTAAAAATGATGATAAATGGATTATGTATTATTTATCTTGTAGAGAATGGATAAATATTAATAATAAATTAGAACCAACATATGATATTAAAGAAGCTATATCAAATAATGGAATTGATTGGACACCAACAAATAAAACAATTATACCATTAGAAGAAAATGAAGGAGGAATTGCTTCATTTCAAATAATAGGGAATAAAGCTTGGTTCTCAGTTAGAGGTAAGTTATATTATAGGAGTGATATCAAAGAATCATATAAAATTAAAACAGCTACATTAATAGATGGAACCTGGATCAGAGATAAAAATATAGATTTAGATGTGTCACCAGAAGGATGGGATTCAGAAATGGTAGCTTATCCTTATATAATAAAAGAAAAAGATAAATTAATAATGTTCTATAATGGAAATAAATTTGGTGAAACAGGTTTTGGTTACGCAACTAGAACAATTTAAAGAAAATGGTTTTATTGTTTTAAAAAATTTCTTTAGTAAAGAATATATAGAAACTTTAAGACATAAAGCTGAAGATATTTTCAAAATTCAGTTTAAGTATTTTGGATATGAAGATGATTTTAAAGAAAATATGATTCGTTTATTTAATGAACATGAATCTATCTTTATTAATTGTGGAAAAATTATCCAGACTGGTTTATTAGAGTTATATAAATTACCTTTAGAAGATAAATTAATTAATATAATAAAAGATTTAGGAGTTGAATTCCCAAATTTATGTACTCGTCCTGTATTATATTTTAATCATCCTAAATTAGCCAAAGAGATAATTTATTATAAAACACCTCCTCATCAAGATTGGTTATCTATGGAATCATCTATGGATTCATTAGTAGTATGGGTACCACTAGTGGATGTTAATAAAGAAAATGGATCTATAATAATATACCCAGGTACTCATAAGTTAGGACCTTTATCTTTTAAATCTAATGGAGGATTTGCTGAAGTAGAAATAGTAGGAGAAGGGATTCAACCTGAATTAGAAATAGGAGATATAGCTATATTCTCAACTTTACTCATACATGCTTCAGGAGATATATTAAACAATACAATTCGATGGTCTTGCCATTATAGATACACTAATATGTTAGATAATAATTTTATTGAACGTGGTTTTCCTAACCCATATGTTTATAAACCAATAACAAAACAATAATGAATATACATGTATTTTATAGTCATATAAATATTCAAGGAACAGATTATAAAGTTAGGCCTAATTGGTTTGATTTTGAAAAATGTTTTCAAAACTTTTTATCTACTATTAAAGGGAAAGATAACATAAAACTTCATGTTATAATGGATGGTAATATAGAATCAAATTGGATTTCAAAATATAAAGATAATTTTATAGGTTATGAAATACAAGGAGGAACAATGGAGAAGGCAGCTATAGAAATGTATAAAATAGCCTTATCTTTATTAGATAAAATGGATGATAATGATTTAATATACTTTCTAGAAAATGACTATTTACATATTAATGATTGGGATAAACATATATTAGATGTATACCAATCTTTTGAAGGATTAAATTATATTAGTTTATATGATCATAATGATAAGTACTTTGCTCCTCAATATGATGATTTAGCATCAAAAATAATTACCACTGACTCCCACCATTGGAGAACAACCCCAAGTACATGTGGTACATTTTTTGTACCTAAAAAGATATTTAAAGAAGATTATGAGATTCAAACCACAGTTATTGGGGATCATAATAAATATATATATTTAAATGAACATAAAGGAAGATTTATACTAACTCCAATACCTGGTTTATCTACTCACTGTATGGAAGGATTAATGTCTCCTACTATTAATTGGGAGCAAATAAATAAAAATACTATTGTAAAATGATATCACTAATTATACCAACATATCGCAACCCAGAATATTTGGATATATGTCTGAGGTCAACGATTGAGAATCAAACTCATAAAAATGAAATTATAGTAGCTGTAGATGGTTACTATGAGGAAAGTAAAGATATACTTGAAAAATATAATGATGATATTGTGATCCTAGATTTAGGTGAAAATCAAGGTATGCAAACTGCTCTTAATTTAGCTGTAATGAATGCTACTAATGAGTGTCTTGTTATCATTAATGATGATAATGTATTATGTAAAGATTGGGATGTAACTATTCTAGAGAACTTTAAATCAGGATCTGTACTTACAATTAATCAAATTGAACCTACAGGACCAGGTATATTTAACTTCCCAGTAAAAGACTTAGGTAAACACCCCAGAGAATTTAAATATGAAGAATTTTTAGAGTATGAACTTACAATAAGAAAAAATCAAGTAACATCAGATGGTGGTATATTTCCTTTTGCTATATCTAAAAAAGATTATATGATAGTAGGTGGATTTGATACATTATATCAATCTCCATTCATATGTGATTGGGATTTCTTTTTAAAATTAGATTTAAATGGAGTTCAATTTTATAGAATAAACAATATTCATTTTTATCATTTTGGAAGCGCAGCAACTAAAAATGGTAAAGAAGGTAATAAATTTAAAGAAACAGAACACCCAGCAGCTCAAACATTTTATTACAAATGGGGAATACCACCTCAACTATTTGAAAATAATAGTCATAGACCAAAGAATAATTTAATTAAAGGAATACAATTTTAATATGGAAAAAACAATTTTAATAACAGGTGTAGCTGGTTTACTAGGAAGTAGATTAGCTGATTGGATTATTGAAAATAAATCTGAGTATAAAATAATAGGAATTGATGATTTAAGTGGTGGATATAAAGAAAATATTCATCCTCAAGTAAGTCTATATCAGGTTAATTTAGCTGTGGATAAAATTAATCATATTTTTGAAACATATAAACCAGAATATGTTTTTCATTTCGCAGCGTATGCTGCTGAGGGATTATCACCATTTATAAGAACTTATAATTATGATAATAACTTAAGAGCCACTGCTACTATTGTTAATGAATGTATTAAACATGATGTTAAACGTTTAATATTTACTTCTACATTAGCGGTTTATGGTCATGGATATGGAGGAATATTTAATGAAAATCAAATCCCAAAACCAATTGACCCATATGGGGTGGCAAAATATGCTTGTGAGATGGATATTCAAATTGCAGGTGAACAACATGACCTAGATTGGTGTATTATTCGTCCTCATAATGTTTATGGTATTAAACAAAATATCTGGGATAAGTATCGTAATGTATTAGGTATATGGATGTATCAATATATGAATAATGAGCCTATGGCTATATATGGAGACGGTGAGCAAACTAGAGCATTCAGTTATATAGATGATAATTTAGAACCATTTTGGAACGCAGCTGTTTTACCTCAAGCCTCTAAAGAAATTATTAATGTTGGTGGTGTTGAAGAAATTAGTATTAATGAAGCATGTGATACATTAATTGAAGTGATTGGAGGTGGAACTAAACAATATTTAGAACAACGTCATGAAGTAAAACATTCAATTCCAACATATCAAAAATCAATTGATATATTAGGATATGAGTATAAAACATCATTAAAAGATGGTTTAACTAAAATGTGGGAATGGGCTCAACAACAACCAATGCGAGATCGTTTTGTATGGTCATCATATGAGTTAGATAAAGGAATTTATTCTTATTGGAAATAATAATTTGGCTCTAACTTATTCTTTATTATATTTAGATAAATAAAGGTTATGGGAAATAAAAACTACTATTATTATGCATCAGTTGATTCAAGTGCTGAACCATTAGGGTATTGTAATGCAGGTACAATAGGTATAGATGCAATTCATTTCTCATCAATGAAAAAAATAGAGATAAGTGATTTCTTAAAAATATATTCTATAAAGGAAAAAGATGAAT
>Ga0181349_1001048_pt1 | contig 11833 bp, 10 predicted proteins | sample Su13VDMM110SD_FD_130106 | JGI IMG/M metagenome (GOLD analysis project Ga0181349, IMG submission 130106) | Freshwater viral communities from Lake Michigan, USA - Su13.VD.MM110.S.D | ecosystem: Environmental > Aquatic > Freshwater > Lake | place: USA: Michigan | collected 2013-07-16 | reverse complement strand
CAATTTGCTTGTTCTTATTGCAATCCTGCTTTTAGTTCCACTTGGGTCAATGATATACGCCGGCATGGACCCTACAACGGGTTGGTTAGCGATGGTAGGAACCATTTTACTCACACTCATGATAGCAGTCAACTTTATAAATTCGGTGAGACTAATCCTTACGTGGAAGCCTTCTTTGACTGGTGGGAACAAGACCTCCACCGAACACTACAAGAACTCCGAATAACTGGCGGCGAACCGCTAATGTCAGGCTACACTTGGAAACTGATTGAGTGGTTCAAGACCAACCAAGGACGTAGCAACACTAAATTGGCCATCAATTCAAACTTGGGCATTGACATGGACAAGATGAAGGACTTTGCAGTGGCGATTGCTACATTGCCCAAGGTGGATTTGTATACCTCCATGGAGGCCACATTCAAACAAGCAGAATACATTCGTGATGGGCTAGACTACGATCAATGGTTGAACAATGTGTTGTACTTGCTGGAAGGCCAGTTTGTTCAAGCCCTGCATATGATGTGTACCATCAATGCATTGTGCCTAGACAGTCTTGTGGCCCATCTTGACATGATGTTAAGTTTAAAACAACGGTACGGGCGTGATAAGATCAATTTTACATTAAACATACTACGCTTCCCCAGTTTTCAAAGTGCCCTGGTATTGCCAGAAAAATTGCGTAATCAATATCGGTTGCAGTTGGAATCTTGGTTGTTCCACAATCGTAACAATCCTTGTTTGCACGAACACGAAGTGAATCATGTACAACGTCTGATTGACTATCTTGACCTAGTAAAAACTCCGCACTCGGAAGCGTTTGAAATGCTCAAGTTGTTGAATGATTTTAAACAATTTTACACACAATATGATCAACGCAGAGACAAAATTTTTACTATAGTATTTCCCAATCTGGCAGAATGGTATGACACATTATGAACCTAAAACAAACTTTAGAAGATTTCAAACGACGCTATGATGTATTGTCTGTGTTTGATTTGAACCAATGGTTTGATCAACCAAGCCAGTCACAAGAGCAATGGTTATCGGATCAATTCAAATTATTGTGGAGAGAATCGTATGAACCAACGCAACGTCTTGTGTTTACGCTCACCGCAGGAGATCAGTATGAAACTGAATCTGCAGAAATTGGAGTGGTACTTAAAAATACACAATTTTGGTTAAACCGTGTAGACATCAGTAATTTTTTTATAATTATTCTAACCAACGAACCCAACATTGATCAAATTCAAAATTCCCTGCAACAAATCAGCCGCGATACTGTCAATGTCAATGTGCATGCGATAGACGAACCTTACACACACAGAAAAACAACTGTTAGACTGCAAAAATCACACTATCAATACAACAGTTCTGATCTTGTGAACATGACCATGGATGAATTGTCTGATAGAGAAAAATTTTTGTTAACAGAAAGTAAAACTTTTTGTATCTATCCCTGGATTCATTTACATGCACACCCCACTGGGGAAGCATATCCTTGTTGTATAGCTGATCATAAAATAGGGCAAGTGGGGCACTGTCATGAAAAACCACTTGAAGAAATTTGGCAAGATGCGCCAATGCAACAGCTTCGAGACAACATGCTCAACGAACGGCCCAGTGCAGCATGTACCAAATGTTACGAGCAAGAAGACAACGGGTTCTTCAGTGTGCGCCGTTCAGCCAACAAACATCATGGTCAACATATCAAGAAATTAGATATCGCCCCGTTTAAAATGGTATATTGGGATATTCGTTTTAGCAACTTGTGCAATTTAAAATGTCGAAGTTGTGGCAGTATTTTTTCCAGCAGCTGGTACCAAGATCAAACTAAGTTGGCTGGACCTGACTGGGCAAAAAACAACAAACCGTTGATCTTGGCCGGACGTACAGAAACTGATTTGGTAGACCAATTATTACAGCACATTGATTATGTAGAACAAATTTATTTTGCTGGTGGTGAACCATTGATGATGGATGAGCACTATTTGATTCTTGACGAATTGGAACGTCGCGAAAAATTCAATGTCAGTTTGATTTACAATACCAACTTTACAAAAACAAAACTAAAAACAAGATCAGTATTTGATTATTGGCGCAAGTTTAAATCAGTGTCTATTGGAGCCAGTCTTGACGATTTTGGCGCTAGAGCGGAATACATCAGAAAAGGCACAACCTGGTCTCAGATTGAAGAAAATCGCAGAGAAATGATGGCTATTTGTCCCAGTGTTGATTTTTATGTCAGCCCAACCTTGAGTATTTTCAACGCATGGAACCTGCCAGACTTTCATCGGCACATGGTTGAACAAGGGTTTATCAAAGCACAAGACCTCAATGTGAATATTTTACAAGATCCGCCACACTACAGAATTGACATTGCCCCAGCAGAATACAAAGAGCGATTGGCTGCAAAGTATCTGGATCATGTACAGTGGCTTCGAGATAAAGATCCGTTGCAACGTGCCACAGTAGGGTTTGAAAGTGCTATCAAATTTATGATGGCCACAGACAACACACATTTGATTGACACGTTTTGGCGTAAAACTCACGAGCTAGATGGTATTAGACGAGAAAATATCATGGATGTGATCCCAGAACTGGCAGCGTTGAGATGAATATACCACACGATAAATTTTGTGTGTTGCCCTGGATCAGTATTGAAGCCAGTCCTATTGGTACAGTACGTCCCTGTTGCCTTGCAGACGATGAGATCCTAGACAATGCAGGCAACAAGTTTGAGCTGAGTACTGCTGAATTTGCTGATATACAAAACTCCGATCACATGCGTAAGTTACGTGAGCAATTTCTTGCAGGAGAAAAGCCACAAACTTGTCGCAAGTGTTGGAATGAAGAACGCGGTGGTCGTACCAGCAAACGCATGCATACCTTAGACAGACTCAAACACAGCATTGCAGACACAGAGTGGACAGCAGATGCCAAGCCCTTGATGTTTTTGGATTTAAAACTGGGCAACATTTGTAATTTAAAATGCCGTATTTGCGGCTCATGGTCAAGCAGTCAGTTTGCCACAGAAGAAATCAATCAATTGCCGCGTGAGCAACAAAAGTCAAGCCATGCATATCAAATGCTACGTGCCGGTGCCTGGCCCAGAGAGAATCAGCAGTTCTGGCAACAGATTGATGCAGTACTAACAGACATTCGCTACATTGAATTTACCGGTGGCGAACCATTCATGATTGACGAGCACTTTGACATGTTGCAAGGCATTGTTGATCGCGGCATTGCTGATCAAGTTGAAATACACTACAACACCAATGGCACACAATATCCTGTTAGAGGCGAAGCAATTTGGCGGCATTTTAAAACTGTGGAAATTGCATTCAGCATTGATGACATTGGCGACCGCTTTGAGTATCAACGTAGCAATGCCAATTGGCAAGAAGTCTGTGCAAATTTGGATCGTTTTAGAGATCTCAAAGAATGCCACAAAAACATAGTGTTACAAGTCTGTACCACAGTAAACGTATTCAATGTACGTTATCTAGATCAAGTAGCCCAATGGGTTGATCGAAATAAAGAAAGTTTTAATTTCGTATATTGGAACATGATGCACGATGCCTGGTACTTCAGTATTGCCACACTGCCTGACACAGCCAAAGCTGGTATTACCGAACATTTACATTCGGCGGATGTACCACCACAGTATCGTGAGGAGTTTGATCGTATTGTAGACTTCATGAACACAGGTGCAAGTACAGATGGGTTTATATTGCGCATGAAAATTGCAGACTTGGATCGCAAACGCAGTCAAAATTTACGTGAAGTTGAACCCGAGCTGGCTGACTTGATTGATTACCAATGAGTCTGTGCATGGCACCCTGGGTGCATACCTACTTGAGCCCACAGACCGAACGGCGTATGTGTTGTGCCAGCCGTGAACCTGCACAGAACTTTGAGCAGTACATAGACACAGCCGCAGGCACTGGTGAATACATTCCCATCACACTGGATGAGCACTGGAATTCTCCACACATGATGAGTGTGCGCAGTAGAATGATGGCAGGCGAAACATTGCCTGAGTGCGAAGTATGCAATCACAAGCTGTTGAACACTGACGTTTACCGCACATATTTTTGGCAGTTGTTCAAACATAAGTACCCTGACATCTGGACAACCACTGACACAGCAGGACGTACCACAATGCAGCCTGTTAGTTGGGATTATAGATTTAGTAATCTGTGCAATTTCAAATGTAGAACTTGCGGAGACATGTTGAGTAGTGCATGGGAAAGTGAACAGAAGCAACACAACATGGTTGACTGGTCTAATCCCAAGAATACCTGGATGCAGCCTGAAGTTCGCAAGGACATCACGGCTTTTCAAGACAGCCAGATTGAAGCAGAGTTTGCGGCAGCTGTGGAACAGCATTGCGTTGAAGAAGTGTACTGGGTAGGCGGCGAGCCCTTGATGTACGAACAACATTGGCGTTACATGCGCCGCATCGTTGAATTAGGGGATGGGCCACGAGTATATGCTAGATACAATACAAATTTATCCAGAGTGGATTATCGAGGTGTTAACTTATATCGCGATATTCTTAGCGGGTTGCGCGATTGGCAGATATGCGCGAGTCTCGACGGTACAGGCGCAATTGGCGAGTACATTAGAACAGGTCTTGAGTATGATTGCTGGCTTGAGCATTTTGGTCAGGCAGTTGAGATCCAACGTCACCGACGTCAAGTACGAATTGACTTTACGCTCACTCTGCCCGGAATGTTCGAAATTACACGCATTAGACAACTTGCTGAAACATACGGAGTCGAAGTCCTGGCTAAAGTAATGTTTTCTTTTTCTCCCAACATTGTGATGAGCCCGTTGGCCATGCCTAGAACATTGTTGGATCCGTGGATAGATGAACTTGTGCCCCAAGTGAATGGTGCGTTAGGTGACATGCTGACACAGTTAAAAACACGCCAGACCTTTGCTGAACAATGGCCAGATACCTACCGCCAAGGCCTTGCAAGTGGCCGGGATCGTGTGTTACAATTAGAAAGCATACGCACACAGAAGATCACCATGGCCGAAATACTTGCTGATCGTCCTGCGGTGCTAGAATGGTGGAACAACATTGCTTGATCAAATTGAAATAGACCTGCGTGGTGCAGATAATCTTACATTGTACATTGATGTAGCAGACAACAGCCTTAGTCGCAAATGGTTGAGTGCATTGAATGATATCTTACGTAATGATTTACATTTGGAAAAAAATTATTGCTGGCTAGGTTGGACCGAGAGTGAACGCACAGCTGAATATATTATAAGACAAATCAATGCCAGCATCTTAGCAATCAACACAGCTAACTTAGGCTACCACATCAATGATCATTTTACAGTGGAAGGCACAATACAAGACAACCTGGATGTTGATCATGAACGCATGAATCAATTGCATCGATACTTTGAAGATCTGCAAGGGCATTCAAGGCATATGAGCAAGTTTTGGCAGAATACTGATGTTGCTACACGTTGGCACATACGACAACTCAACTTGTTATGTCACGAATACGAAAGTCTTGTACTGAGCATGCGCAAAGTAATACAGGCACCTGAGTGGCGTAGACCCAGCCAGCTGATGTGTTGGCTCAACGCACCGCGATTTGAATTGGACGCAGGGGATTATGAGCTGTTTGGTATAGAAACTCTTGACCGACAACTGGGCGGAGTCTACGTTGGGGTAAACAAAGCAGTGGGCAAAGCACACTGGGAAGTATTCAATGACGAAGGACGTGACGTAGATGAATTAACTACTACTGCCTTGCGCAATCAAACTGAAGCCGCTGGAGACTTTGATATTGAGTGGGCAAGAGATCCTGGTGCGTATCACTGGCAAATACAAAAAATTTCTGATTTTCGAGTATGGCTAGTAGACAACGGATTTGACCCAGAAGATAAAAGTCTAACTATTGGGCATCCCAAAGTAGCACAGGTTAATTTAACCAAAAGTTTTGGTACACTGGACTACAATCAAATTTGGCAACAACTTGCCGGACATTTAGATGTGTATAAAATCTGTACCAGTGACGCAGAAGCTACATATGAGTATCGTTGGAGTGATGCAGACTATGCCGAACAACAAATAAGGAGATTGAGATGAAATGGATACGCAGACTTTGGGATAGAATTACTTTAGAAATCCGTTACAGAAAAAAACTTAAAGAACTTCGCAAACGTGATCCATTTATTTACAAATGAATATACTAGGTATTAGTGCTGGTTTTCATGATGCCGCAGTTTCAGTTGTTAATACACAAGGCGATATCGTGTTTGCTGGACACAGCGAACGTTACAGCAAACACAAGAATGATGCTGACATTCATCAAGACTTGATCTGGGACGCTTGCAACACAGGCGGTGTTGATCATATGGCCTATTACGAAACACCTTGGAAAAAACAACTACGTCAGTTGTACAGTGGTCAAGGTATAGAGTGGAACAAGTTGACCACTGGACAAATTTTACAACAACAACTCAAAGGGTTTTTCCCATCAGCATCACACAGTTGCTACGGCCATCATCTCTCACATGCAGCCAGTGGGTTTCAAACCTCACCATACGACCGTGCCACTGTGGTGGTAATAGATGCCATAGGCGAGTGGGACACAATCACAATCTGGGGAGCAGAGTATGACAAAACAGGACGAGCAAAATACAAGCGGCTGTGGTCGCAACAATATCCGCACAGCCTAGGTCTGTTTTATAGTGCAATTACTAAGCGTGTGGGCCTACACCCACTAGACGAAGAATACATCACCATGGGCATGGCAGCATATGGTGATGATCATTATCACGAGCTCATGGAAGCAGTGTTGATCAGTGATCCAGGTACCATAGAATTCAAGCAGAACTTACACGCTGGCGTAAGTGACACATTCATGGGCGGACTAGATCATGTGGATATCGCTGCTGCTGCTCAACGATTGTTACAACGCTTGATAGGCAATGTCATGCGTCGAGCCAGAGACTTCAAATGGTCAACAAATCTTGTGTATCAAGGTGGTGTTGCACTCAACTGTTTGGCCAATAGACAACTAGGGAGATTTTTTGATGATATTTGGATTATGCCCTGCCCTGGCGATGCTGGGTCAAGCCTTGGGGCGGCTGCTCTTGCGTACGGTCGAAGACTGCATTGGAATAATGCGTACCTTGGTTATAATATCCCTGGCGCTTATCCTGTTGATGATATTGTCCGCGGCTTACTTCACGATCGTATTGTTGGGGTGGCTAGTGGGCGTGCCGAATTTGGGCCTAGAGCTTTGGGAAATCGGAGCCTACTCGCGGACCCAAGAGGAACAGAAATAAAAGGTCAAGTAAATGCAATCAAACGCAGACAAAAGTTTCGACCATTTGCGCCGGTCATCTTGGCTGAGCATGCTGACGAATACTTTAACATGCCATCTGGCTGGCATAGTCACAATTATATGCAGTCAGTTGCTCACTGCCGTGAGCCTGACCTTTATCCTGCTATATGTCATGTTGATGGCACCAGCAGAGTACAAACAGTGGGTCGAGATGGATCTGGGATAAGACAGTTGTTGGAGTATTGGAATTCCATAACTGGATGCCCCATGTTGCTCAACACCAGTTTAAACATACGTGGTGAGCCCATGGTCAACGATCGTAAGGATGCTGATCGTTTTGAAATGCTGTATGGAGTAACGGTGTGTTCATGATACAGTCTGCAAAAACACGATACAGCAATGATTTTAGTTTCTACAAAAATGATCAAATGATTGGACACAGTCTCGCACACTACGGAGAGTACAGTCAATCTGAACTGAATTTTTTAACCAGCATTTTAACCAAAGATTCTGTGGTTTACGATGTGGGTGCTAACATAGGATATCATACCACTGCGTTTGCTAGTGTGGCCAAAAAAGTCTATGCATTTGAACCACATCCTAAAAATTATGCAATGTTAGAAAAAAACACCGAAGATCTTGACAATGTATACATAGGAAAATATGCAGTGTCCAACCGCCGACACACTTGTTATATCATTGATTATGATCCTAACAAGGTGGGAAATTTTGGGGCGGTGTCCTTGATTGATGATGCTACAGGCATCAAAACTGATGCTATTGATTTAGATACTGCTGGGTTAGACTTGCCTGATTTGATCAAGATTGATGTAGAAGGCTCTGAATTACAAGTATTGCAAGGTTGTCAAGAAATTATAAAAATTAAAAAGCCAGTAATATACTACGAAGCTCATGAATCAAAAGATCTTAAAGAAATATATCAACTGCTGGAACCACATGGTTATTGTTTTTATTGGTGCCAAGTCAACAACTACAACCCAGACAATTTTGCCGGCAACACTAATAATATTTTTGGAGAGTCTGGATTGATGAGTATCCTGGCCTGGCCTAGAACGCTAGGAGAGTTGCTGCTGAATCCTGTTCTGGGACCCGACGATACTGCTGGTAGATTTTATAGAGACGGACATCCTTAGAGATAAGTCTCTAAACCACCGCGTCTGCGAATATCTTGTGTGCAACAACTAATACCGCCATCCCAAAAATAGCTGTGACGCAGTTCGCTGATAATGGGTTCTATCCGGTGCTTGCGGCAATAGTCAAACACTTCTCGGTTGTATGCACTGAATATAACATGTGACTCATCCAGCACAAGACAGTTGACATCAAACACAGTCTCAGCAACAAAGCCAGTCCACTTGGTCAGGTAAGTGTTCACAAAGTCTGTGAACTCTGGTGTGGGTGTTTGTCCTTGCACATACCAAGCACCTGGTGATTGTTCGTACTTGAACTTGCCAACTTCCATAGCAGCCCAGATACTGCTGTCCCAAATTTTGCAAACGTCCCATCCTGGAAAGTCATGTGCTAGGTCTAAATTAACATCATGTTTGCTTGACAACAACACACCAGGCTTTAGTATAGCAAACACAGCATCACCGTGCCCGTCAGTCACAGCCTCGTGTACTCTATATTCAGGACCTAGCACATTGTCCACAATCCAGCAAGTTTGATCTGGCTGCAAGAAATCGCTGTTGTCAAAGAACACATCACGTCCTACACGCACAATACAACTAGCACTGGCGCCATTTAAGATGCAATTCTCATCCCACCTTGTAGTACCGTGTGGATTGATCACAGTGCTACCAGCCTGTGTGTATTCATTACACAGTGAATCTAGTTCTTGGATTGGTAGCACACGCAATAGTTTATCACCCAGGGTGATTTGCCAATCTCTTGGTGTAAGTGGCGGCAATGGAGCACCCTGGCTTTTCATTTGTTCTTGTTGAAAACGACGTTTGTCGGGCAGTTCGGGCCTGCGTACTCGGGCACCAAATGTTTCAATAGTTTTTTGTAAATTGGTTAAATCTTCTTCTGTTTCGGCGAGAATTTGTTGCAGTTGATTACGTACTTGTGCATTTTCAATAAAGTCAAAATAGTCTGGTGTGTATGCACGGCCCACAATGACTTCTTCAAGTGGTTGCCAGCTGGTATACGAGTTAACGGGATTCATTAATATCCTTGATCAAGCTATTTAAACGATCAGTTTTGATGGATTGAAATAACTGTTGGTTATACTCAATGTCAGCTAGTGATTGGTTAAACAATTTGGGAAGATGCTCTTGAGCAAAATAGATTGCTCTACTCAATGCCATCCAACGTTGTGTATTATTAAGCTCTAAATCATAACTGTTGTCTAGTATGCCATCAAATACGCGATACCCCAATTCACGTAACACTTGTAAACTACCAGCTGGCCCAGCAATGAAAAACAGTTGGCCGTGCTTGATGGGTTTGAATGTTTTTTCAGTTAGGAATGCACCGCCACTTTGATCAGCATCAAAATGTGTTTCCATCACAATGTTGCAATAACTGTTGACATGATACTTAGGCACCAATGTACTATGGTCGTTACGTTGGTCAAAGTCCAGATCATCACTGATGTAAGGTGCTGATTTTAAAAACTCTTCGGTGTAAGTACGTAATCCATGGATGTCGTCAATTTCAATAGGGCAATCGGTATCATCAAATACGCCAGACTCACAGTAACTCCAGTATGAATTGTTCAAGATGTCAAGACTTTTTAAATCAGCCATGGCCATGGCTCGCCATGATTTGTGTAATCTGTTGAGTACAGTAAAGTCACGTTCTCTTGGTTTGTGGTGTGTCTTTAATGCGGGGCTTGCCCGGTTGCGTTGATAGTACCAAAGTTCAAAGTCGGTAAAGTACACAAAGTTTTCTAACTGGTTGGCAGCAGTATTGCTGCTTACAAACACATAACAGTGCTTGCGCAAATTGTGCTTGGCGCATAGTTTGTCTAGTCTGTCCTTGATATGGAAGGGGTTATCGCCTTCGTGATAGTAAAACAGCACACGTACATTGTCAAAAAACAATCCTGCTTGTATGCGCTCAGGCATTAGGTCAAAGTAATCAATGTCAAAGTCAAAGAAACCCAAGCCCACAGGATAAAATGCATCAGATGGCCACTCAGAATCAAAATCCGTGATGTTTAGTGTTACTGCATGATAATCGCAATATTCTTGTAATCGAAAAGGAATAGTATACGGCCAATGTTCACCAAACTCACGCCAGCTTTGTGTGTATGGCACAGCCTGGTGGCAAGCCAATGCAGGATATATTCTACCCTTGACTAATCGGTCCGCAATTAAATTCAAGTTCATTCAACATGTCCTTTAGTTCTTGCCACAGTGTCTGCTCAAACCCACCATTGTAAAAATGATTCCAGTTGTGCTCTATAATTTCCCATGCACTTTCAAATATGTCTTGGCGATGTTCTTCCAACCCATCTATCAGTTTCAATACTTGTGCAATTTTTTCTATACGTTTAGAATCATCGGGCTCGTCATCGTAACTTTCGTCCCACAAGTCGCCAAATGTTCGAAACCCATAACTTCGCAAATACCGTAAACTGCCTTGTGTGCCTACAATCACAAACGGCATGCCCATTGCTATAGGTTTGAATGTCTTTTCAGTCAGATGATGACGTCGTCCTGTGGCCACAGTCTCAGTAACCAAGTATAACAGACTTTCGGCTGCCTGGTCAAATAAATCCAGCCAACATGATTGCATGGGATGATCAGTTTCTCCTGCAAAGTTTAGTGGTAATGATTGTTGAGCAAACACAGCATCAATGTCAGAGTATCTTGATTTAAGTGGCTGTATGGCATCATGTATAGAAATATCTTCAGCAGGGCACGTTTCTGGACATGATATATGATTATCAGTCATTTCTAGTCGGAATATCCAATACAGCATTTCTAGTCTATGCTGTCGTTCCCCAGCCACAATTCGATTGGGTGCCAAGAATGTCTTTGAAATTTTTCTTTCTTGCCAGGGTTTGATTAAAAAAGTTCGATCATAACCACGATACCAATCCAACGCAGCCCACCCGTGGAAGAAATAGTAGTAACTTTTCCATTCATATTTTTTGCAAATAGTATCAACAGCATCACTGTTGCGCTCACTGGTTATTATTGAACCAATTGGTGTGTATGGGACGCCTCGACGTCGGCAAGAATTGATGTAATTGTATAATTCTTTATTTTTTTCTATTACACAATCGAATGTGGGAAGGTGTACGTTCAAATGAATAGGCTCTTGGTCCCACAATAGTGTATAATTGTATTCACGTATGTGGTTATCACCATAATTAACTAAGCTATCAGGATCTGTTCGACCAAATGGTTCACACCAATATAGTCTCACACCTGGATGATGTTTTTTGATCCAAGGCCAAAATGTATTGTTGTAAATTTCATCTATTCTAATCATGTTTGACGTATTTTATTTTAGTGACGGCAAGAAACCAAATTTGTTTT